>Ga0310695_10015018_pt1 | contig 10376 bp, 9 predicted proteins | sample RumenRJG_04DNA_FD_203882 | JGI IMG/M metagenome (GOLD analysis project Ga0310695, IMG submission 203882) | Bovine rumen microbial communities from Lethbridge, Alberta, Canada - RJG_04 (v2) (version 2) | ecosystem: Host-associated > Mammals > Digestive system > Stomach > Rumen | place: Canada... | reverse complement strand
GAAGCAGATCTTTATTTACACATATATTCAATGCAGAAAACCATGTATGCGAATCGGTGGGATCCTCCGCATTCATATTATGCGTGCTGTCAAACTCCTCACAGGAAGTACGTTCGAATAAGAGAATGGGATTTCCTGCAGCATCACGCATATAATTTGAATCAGCCTTTGCAAGAGTTGCATTTTCAGCCGCATCTAAAAGCGCCTGATTGATGGCGGTAACAACGCTGTGAACCAGTCCGTCGAACTCAGCCATGGTATTCATCATTACGGAATCTGCAACCTTCGCATAGTTATCTTCCGGTGAAACAACCACCTGAAGCGTTACATTTCTGCCTGCTTCATCCGTATATGTGTAATACTTTGTTCCGGCTCTGTCAGTATTCTCCGAAAAATTGGTATAGCGGGGAGGTGTCTGCTGCGCACCTGTCTTGATATCGGATAAAATATCCGCCAGATCCTGCTCGGTGTATGAGAAATTCGTCACTGTCTCATTTCCGCTGCCATCATCAACTATCTTCTTCATCTTGCCCTGAAGATCAGTATAATTACCTCTGTGATCACCTCTGGCAAGCACAAGTGCCTTCAGTGCTCCCACGTCGGTATTCTTCGATGCGGATATCTCAATGGAAAAATCAAATACAGGCGCCGTATCAGCGTCGTAAATAGGCTTTCCGTAATTATCTCTTCCGAGCATCTTGGCTGAATCAGGCCAATATACTTCATAGAAGCCCGAATTCTCTTCATCGGCTTTGATACCCATCTCATTGACTCTGTTCATGGTTACAAAATCATGATTTTCAAGTCTTACAAGTACATTGCCGTAATAATCCTTGCTGTATGTAACATTTGCAAGATTTGCCAACTCATCCATTGCCTGGTTGAGCGCATCCTTGTAATCGTTTGCATTCTCAATTCCGCCGGCTTCTATTCCGCGGATCTTCTCATTGAGATCGTAAATCTTATTGCCGAGCTCATTGATCCTGTCGACAGAATCTTTTATCTTTGCATTAAGCTTATCCTGATAATCCGAATAATCCTTATAAACATTATGTGCGGCTTCGACAAATGACTGGGCATACTGGATGAGCATTGACTGACAAACTTCGCTGTCCGGATCCTTTGCCAGCTCTTCAATAGCACTCCAGATGCTGTTCATGGATTCATAGAAAATAGGACCATCGAGTTCTCCCATGACTTCCTGGATCTCCTCAATGGCATCTGATGAAATATCATAAAAGCCCTGCCTGCCGTACTGATTTCTGTAGGATTCATCCACAAAACGGTCTCTGACCTGACGGACTTCGGCTATATAGACACCAAGACCTGTCTGCTTCTGAGACACGCCTGTGATATCCTTGGTAAGGCTGTTATATTCTCTTGTATTATAAGACACCTGCTGACGTACATAGCCCTGGGTGTCAGTGTTGGTCACGTTATGAGCGACTACGTTCAGCGCTTCCTGGCTGGACTGTAATCCGGATGTGCCTACATATAAAGCTCCAAATAGTGACATAGGCTTAAACCTCTCTACTGTTTCGCATCAAAACGTTTGGTTCCGCTTCCCATTATCGTTCCGGTGGAATACGCATCCTTGTTGTAATCCGCCGTTTCGGGAGCCTGCCGCATAGACTGCAGCAGATTCATCTCGAACTGAACCATATCCAGGGAGTTCTTTAATAACACCCTGTTCTGGTCGTTCACTGTTACCATGTTCTTCATGGTGGTCTTCAACCTGTCGTGTACCTCTCTGAGCTTTTTCTGCTCAGCCGGACGATTGTTCATCATCTCTATCAGGTCCGCAAGTTTTAACTCTTCCTGTTTTCTGTTGGTTACTTCGGCTATGTCCTTCATGGTGCTGATGCGATCTCGCTCCAGCTTCTGGATACGGGCAACCACTTCCTGCTCCTTTTCCGTCACGGCATTCAAAGCATCCAGATCACCTTTGATGATTATAGGTGTCTTCTCCCGTGACAGTCCGACAAGAACGGTATATTCTTCATTTTCCCTGTTAAGGATCGTGACGATATTATCAATCAGACTTGCCAAAGTTTAACCCTCCGATCTCTCAGAATCTGATCTCGCCCTTATCAGAATACTTTTCAATGATCCTGTCGGCAAAATCCTCCGCGCTGACATTGTAAGTACCGTTTTTGTATGCTTCCTTTATGGCAGCAACCTTATCGGCCCTTATGTCCGGAGCGGCCTTAACAGCATCCTTTGCTGTCTGGATCTCTTTACCCGTGCCTGACAGATTGAGAGAATCCATGAAGCTGACTCCGCCCTTGCTCTGAGCGCTCTTCTGTGTAGAAGAAGTCTGGTACAGATTCTGGATCTGTGAATATGCTTCTATCCTCATAATGCTTCCTCCTTGAGTATTTCCATCATGCCACATCATATGCGGCATAGTCTTCTGTTTTATGTATCGGCAAAAGATCGCTTAACTTTAGTCCCTTGAAAAAATATTTTCTCGAACAGATGTTTTAGTCCGCTACAGGCCAATAACCGATCAATCGTTTAAAAGAGCCAGGATCTGTTCCACCACCGGATCCCAATCACGCTTTTCATCGGCATCCGCTGCCGGCAGGATGATATCCGGCTTTTTTCCCGTTTCATCCTTTGCTCCTGCATATAAGCATTTTATATCTCTCTTACGCAGACCTTCTTCCCCCGGGATCTCGCATCCTATAGCTATCACGGCCTTAAGATCGGAAGCAAGTACGGCATCCACCGATTCGAAATCTCCGTAATGATGATCCGAAACAACTATATTCTCACCTACACGGACCAGTCTGTCCGACAGATCATCTGCAATCTTTTCCGAATCTTTTCCTGCAAGGATGAAAACTGTTCTTTCTTTTTTCCGAGTTGCCTCATCCTTGTTGCTGTAATCCCATTTCTCGATATAGGATCCGCCGTAGAAAGCACCCTGGGCAACTTCAAGCATCTGTCTCGCGGTAAGCTTCATCTGGTATTCGGGATTATCGAAGAGATTCCTGCAGTCTTCCCTCACATAATGATTCTTCTCGAAGGAAATGGCTGTAAAATCACGTCCCAACCAGGTAAAATCGCGTTCGTTTATCTTCTCCATGTCAAAGAACATCCCCGCCACACGCATGGAATGCCACTCTCTTAATCTGTAAGCCATGGGATCAGTGAGTGCCACATACGTACCATAGGTCTCAAACTCAGAAAAACTGTTGCTCTGAAGGAGATCGCTGTTTAAGCTGTTAACTATCTTTTCCCAGTATTTTGTACCCTTTATCCCATCATTGCTCTCTATTTTGGACATCATCTGCTTAACGGTATCTGTTTTAAAAAGCATATGCTCGGATATAAATGATGGCCCTATCACCTTGTGCATACCGGGTAATATCTTCTCTATGGTATTGAAATATTCCTTGTGATGTTCCTGCTTATAGTCCAGATAAGGCTGTCCGCCGGCATCAAACATGGAAAATTCCCTGCAGGGGATAGTATCTCCGTCCCATACAAAATAGTATTCATCATTGCAAAGCTTAGAATATGAGATCTTCAAAAACTGCTGATAATACCATCCAACCAGTCCTCTGGGCGCCTTCTCTCCAAAGAGCACATCCTGCATCGCTTCGGATATCACATCCGAAACCGCCTCATAGGGAAGTATGTCATCTTCATTTAAAAACAATGCCTTTTCTGCGATACTTCCGTCGATGACTCCCGATGCTTTCTCTTCCTCAAGGAGTCTGCCCACTTCTCCCGAACCGACAAAATACAGCCGTCTGACAGGAAGATTTCCTATCATACGGCCGTGATGATGTTTTATCCGTTGAAAATCTTTCGGGGTTACTACAACCAGCCCGTCATATTCTCTGATATCCATTTTTACTCCGTTATCACAAGCTTCCGGCTTCCTTAGTGTTCTTTGCCAACATCAGGAAGTCATCTTTATCCACATCGCCCCAAAGCGCTTCTATCCACACCTTCTGGTTAACGGTTATATTCGGATAGTTTCTTAAATAGTGCTTCTTGTCAGCAGCAGGTGTAAGAGTAAGCATCAGCTCCTTGAGCAGGCAGAATAAAGAATAAGGAGGCTCTTCGTATTCAAAGATTATTATGCGAAGAAATCCCAGATATCCCGCTTTCATGAACTCGGCAAGCAGCTCGTTCTCATATCTGGAGTAGTATCCTCTTCTTCCCCACTCTCTCCAAAGCTTTGAGAGCACCGTAAGATAATCCACATGAGTATATGCATCTTTATCAACCGGAACCGGATCCTGTTCAACATAATGGTGATATAAAACTTCATGGATCAGGGCACCGCGGCTTACCTCCATGTGAAGAAGCTCTTTATAGAAGATGTCTTCATACATAAGCCTCTCGGGGAAAATGAGCCTGTGGGTAGAGATAAAGCTTCTCCTTACTATGCTCGGATATACTCTTCCGAACATCTGTGAACGGAGCACCTGCACTCTCATCATATCATCGGTGACAAACACATTCTCGCTCTCTCCGGATCCTTTATCTTCTCCGGGACCGAAAAGGCGGAGTCTTGTAGATGAATCGTCAGCCGCACGACAGGCAACTATATCAAAAGTATTCTCTCCGGCTTTCTTGAACAGCTTCTCAAAAAAGTCCGGCTCGATCCAGTCATCCGAATCAATAAAAGAGACCCATTCACCGGATGCATACTGCAATCCGATATTTCTTGCACCGCCCTGCCTGTTGTTGCGTTCACACATGATCACGACAACCGTTCCGGGATACTTGTTTTCCCAAGCGCGAAGCTTCTCTCCCGTTCTGTCGGAAGAATGGTCATTGACACAGACTATCTGTATCGCCGATACACCTATAGTCTGCTTGACAATAGACTCAAGACACCTGTCAATATATTTCTCCACATTGTAGCAGGGAATTATTATGCTTACCTTCTCGCTCATTTAATAACCTCCAAGAATTGAAGACTGTTATTTTGCTTCTTCCTTAAGCTTCTCCTCAGCTTTCTTTGCAGCTTCGGGATTAGACTCCTTCATGATGGCAAGCATTTCCTTCATAAGTTTGATATCTGCGGGATCTTCGGCTGCCGCTTCCTCTTCTTCCTTTTTCTTCTTTCCGAGATTCATGAGAGCATTTATACCCTTGAGCATGCAGAAAAGAATAAGTGCCATGATCAGGAAATTGATGACCGCAGAAACAAAATGTCCCCAAAGGATCGCCTGTCCGTCTCCTGCACCGAGAACTATCTTTCCTCCGAATTCCGTTCCGCCTACAAGTGAAAGTATAGGAGTAATGAAATCATCGGTAAATGCCGTAACTATTCCCGTAAAAGCGCCACCGATGATCACACCGACAGCCATATCCATTACGTTTCCTCTTAATGCAAACTCTTTAAACTCCTTTAAAAACTTCTTCATTTTTCTTCTCCTTTTTTATTTTCTGAGATCTTTTTTTTGATCTTCATTATTCCCCTATAGGCGCAACCGGCGAAAAACCTTTAGTCTTCTTGAAATCCATATTACATCTAAAAGACCTTACCGTCTCGGAAGGATCTATTCTTTCGAAATTGATCTGTTCAAATGATGCTCTGTCAAATACTGCCGAAACAAGCGTTACGCTTTCATCATTCCCTGTGGCCGGATTAAGTATCACATTTGTAGCATGAACTGTCACTTCGTTTACGGGAAGCAATGCAAATGAATCTCTTGCGATCTTGAGCATAACACTGCAGACATAGTCCTGCATCAGCTCGTAATATGCGGTCTTTGTCATCTCTTTCTCTGCAAGTTTCCCTGCTGAAGTAAGTGACAGGCTTTTTACCGGGATCGTCTCATCCGCTTTGATATCAAATTCTATCTCAAGTTTGGAAGGATCGTCGGTTCCTATCTCAAATTCACTTCCATAATCCACAAGGTCCGCAAAGGGTTCTCTCAATGCTATCACTTCAAGATATGCATCCGTATCACCCTTCAGTATCCTGTCAGCTATACCCTTAAGCCCCGGATCAGTGATATTACTCCAGTCTACGGTTTTATCGCTTTCCGTATGTATGGTACGAAGAGTATTGATAGCATCTTCATACTCACGCACTCTTTCTTCGGCATTCGTATCGATTGCTGCTACTGCAGGCGCAGGTGCAACTGCGGGAGCAGCTTCACTTATTTTTGATGATGTCTTCTTTTCCTTTTCGTCTTTGTTATTTCCGAAAAGACCCAGGAATCCCTTTTTCATATTTACGCTCTTTTGATAAGAAACTCCCGTACCCGGTATCCCTACTGAAGAAGTGGTCCTGCCCGTTGTGGAGAATGTCTGGTGGAATCCCTTACCTCCGACGCTTATACTGGCACTCTTACTGCCGAGATTGAGTTTTACTCCCTTACAAAGCTTAATGCTTTTACGAAATCTGAGTCCCATTACTTAGTCCCTCTGTCTATTCGCTATCCTTCATCATCTGATCAAGGAAATAATTATCAAGTGTTTCCAGCAAAGTATTCCTGTCTATACTCTTTAGCAGATACCCTGCAGGCTTTAATGACAATACCTTCATTATGCTTTTCTTGTCCGATCTGCCGGTCAGAAACATCACAGGTATGTCGCTTGATCCCGGCTCTCCATGAATCATCTTAAGTACCTGCGGCCCATCGGTGACCGGCATATCATAATCCAGCAATATCAGATCCGGAGTATTTCCCGCAAGCCAGGTCAATGCCTGCATTCCGGAATTTGCCATTCCCACTCTGTAGGAGTCTTTAAGCCATCCTCTTATAGTCCTTAAGTATGTTGTATCGTCATCCACCACAAGGATACATCTTTTCCTTTGCTGCATGGACTGTTCATCCAATATGCTGGTTATTGCATTTACAAGATCATCTATATTGATGGGGCGCTCTATCAGTTCTGCGATATATTCTCCCGATATAAACTTCTTTACTTCATCGAATTCATAAGAATTACCCAGGACAATGATCTGTCTGTTTTCATCAACACACACTTCCTTCAGATAAAGCAATGCATTCGATACATCCTCAAGATCTTCATCGGCATATACGATTATCACTGCTGCTCTTTCTTTAACTTTAGCTATCTCATCACGGTCAAAACTGCTCTCAAGAACAGTATATGCCTTCTGCTCCAGATTCCTGCATACGGTATTTACAATAAAACCCTCGTCTCTTCTTATCAGCAGTAGTGTTTCAAACAATGATGATAACCCCTCTCAGATAATGTCAGCCTATCTTCCTGACAGCGGAAAAACTCCACTCTTTTATATTGATCTCAATAACAGGCGTCCCGCAATACTCACACACTTTTGCCCCCAGTCTTGAAAGGGGCGCGCCGCAATTGGGACAATTAAGCGCGATTGCACCGTCCAGATCATTTTCCGCGATCTCTCTGTCCTGTATGTATATCAGATCTGTCTCGTATTTATCCTGAGCGTAAAGGTCCGGATCACCCTCTACCGTCTTGTGACTCAGCTCATCTTCAAAAGTATGTATGTATTGAACAGCCGACTGAAACGTAATGGTGCAACGTCCCTTTTCCTTCACATAATTGGAAAGTGCTGTCCTGTGAATCTTGATATCTTTAAAATGTTCCTTACGACCTCTCTGATCGTTTATATAAATATGATTCTGGAGTTCGTTCTTCAGTTCACTGTTTCCCTCCGTAAGCCTTGCAACATTACGCTCATCAACAGCAACGAGATAAGACTTAAGGACATTCTCTGCCTTATTTTGCATCTCGCTTACATTGAACTCCGGGAAATCCTTTACTATCTGCGGAACCTTGATGGAGGAAACATCCGTAACGGTACGCTGCTGTCTGGATGCCTCGATCTTGGTCTGACGTAACGCTTCGCTCAGATTATCAACCTGAAAATTATCCTGAAGGAAGCGATTCATTTTATTTTTAACTCTGAGAACAGAAATGATTATTATAAGCAGGATCAAAAGAATAAGCGAAAGTATTACGATGATCCCTATCATTTTCCCTGTCATTTTCCTATCCTCTCAAAACTCATATCGCGTTCGATAATTCACCCTTTTCGGGATTGACCGCGCCTCTTGATATTATATCAAACAACGGCTCCAATGTATCAAAATTATTAAAAAAACCCCACAGAGATCGCTCTCTGTGGGGCATATTTCATAAATTCATATTACGGGAAAAATAACCCTTTTCAGATCAAAGCTGAGGACCTGCTGCAACAAGTGCCTTACCAGCATCATTGGTCTCATACTTCTTGAAGTTCTTGATGAATCTTCCTGCAAGATCCTTAGCCTTCTCTTCCCACTCAGAAGCGTTAGCGTATGTATCTCTGGGATCAAGGATCTCTGTGGAAACTCCGGGAAGCTCTGTAGGAACCTCGAAATCGAAGTAAGGGATCTTCTTTGTAGGAGCCTTCTTGATATCTCCGCTAAGGATAGCATCGATGATTCCTCTGGTATCAGGAATGGAGATTCTCTTACCTGTTCCGTTCCAACCTGTGTTAACGAGGTAAGCCTTAGCTCCGCTCTTCTCCATCTTCTTAACAAGCTCTTCACCGTACTTTGTAGGATGAAGCTCAAGGAATGCCTGGCCGAAGCAAGCTGAGAATGTAGGTGTAGGCTCTGTGATACCACGCTCTGTACCTGCAAGCTTAGCTGTGAAACCGCTGAGGAAGTAGTACTGTGTCTGCTCCGGTGTAAGGATAGATACAGGAGGAAGTACTCCGAATGCATCTGCTGAAAGGAAGATTACGTTCTCAGCAGCAGGACCTGCGGATACTCCGTTTACGTTCTTAGCGATGTTCTTGATGTGCTCGATAGGATAAGATACACGAGTATTCTCTGTAACGCTCTTATCATCGAAATCGATCTTGCCGTTAGCATCAACTGTAACGTTCTCAAGAAGAGCATCTCTCTTGATAGCGCCGTAGATGTCAGGCTCATTCTCCTTGGAGAGACCGATAACCTTAGCGTAGCATCCACCCTCAAGGTTGAATACGCCGTTGTCATCCCAGCCGTGCTCGTCATCACCGATAAGAAGTCTCTTGGGATCTGTTGAAAGTGTTGTCTTACCTGTTCCGGAAAGACCGAAGAAGATAGCTGTGTGCTTACCTTCCATATCTGTGTTAGCAGAGCAGTGCATGGAAGCCATACCCTTGAGAGGAAGGAAGTAGTTCTGCATTGAGAAGAGACCCTTCTTCATCTCGCCGCCGTACCATGTATTGAGGATAACCTGCTCTTTGGAAGTAACGTTGAAGAGAACTGCTGTCTCAGAGTTAAGACCAAGCTCCTTGTAGTTCTCAACCTTAGCCTTGGAAGCATTGTAAACGATGAAATCGGGCTCGAATGTCTCTTCCTCTTCCTTGGAAGGCTGGATGAACATGTTCTTGATGAAGTGAGCCTGCCATGCAACCTCAACGATGAAACGAACTGCAAGACGAGTGTCCTTGTTAGCACCGCAGAAAGCATCTACTACGAAAAGTCTCTTACCTGAGAGCTCCTCAACAGCAAGCTTCTTGCATGCATCCCATGCTTCCTTTGAAGCGGGGTGGTTATCGTTTGGATACTCAGGTGTTGTCCACCATACTGTATCCTTAGAATTCTCATCCATAACGATGAACTTATCTTTAGGTGAACGTCCGGTATAAACACCGGTCATAACATTAACAGCACCAAGCTCTGTAACCTGTCCCTTATCATATCCTGTGAGATCAGCCTTTGTCTCTTCTTCGAAAAGAGTCTCGAAAGAAGGATTGTAAACGATCTCAGTTGCGCCTGTGATGCCGTACTTTGTTAAATCTACATTTGCCATAACTTTGTACCTGCTCCTTTACTTTTATATTTTGCATTAAAAATGCGTTTTTACAATCGAAATAAGTATAATTTCCACCGCATCCGTTGTCAAGCGACACCGTCTATTTTCCGCATATTTCACAATTCTGACACATGGTTTCACAGAGGTATTTCAAATGTTCCTTACCGCCTCGAAAAATCGCTTTAATTTCTCCGGATCTTTCCCTTTTCTGTCGTCGTATTCCACTCCGGAAGAAACATCCACACCGTCAGGAGAAACCTCACTTATCGCTTCTGCCACATTCTGCGGATCGAGACCTCCCGCCAGCATGAAGAACTTATCATCCCTCGGAATCTTATCCAATATAGACCTGTCATAAGGCTTGCCGCTTCCGGGCTCCGCCGCATCCATAACATAACCGGCGATGCGCTCTTCTCTGTGATATCTCTCCCACTGATCCAGGTCCTTAATGTTAAAAGCCTTGAAGATGGGGATATCTGTCTCCCTCAGTATCCGCTCTTCCACTTCTCCGTGGATCTGAAGGATATCGAATCCCGCCTCTATGGCTTCACAAGCCTGTTCAAACGAAGGACTTACCATAACGGCTGCTTTTTTTATCT
>Ga0310695_10015017_pt1 | contig 10377 bp, 9 predicted proteins | sample RumenRJG_04DNA_FD_203882 | JGI IMG/M metagenome (GOLD analysis project Ga0310695, IMG submission 203882) | Bovine rumen microbial communities from Lethbridge, Alberta, Canada - RJG_04 (v2) (version 2) | ecosystem: Host-associated > Mammals > Digestive system > Stomach > Rumen | place: Canada... | reverse complement strand
CGGTAAACATTAGCGATACGTTTTAGTGAATACTTGTGGTTTGGTCACTACAAAGTTACTAAAAATATCGCTAATGTGCTAATAATTAAACAATTATTTTTAATGAATTTTCATCGAACTCACGTTATATTATATAGTTTTGCCACACCCTTCTCCCTGTGACACTAGGAGTTGAGGCCGATTCCTACCCACTTCCACCCAGCTCTTGCATTTCTCGACCTCATTTTTTTCTTCTTGCAATGTTTTGTGAGTTTTGTGCGTATATATAGATAGAAGATCTTAAAAATGACAACAGATATAGACGTAAATCTGATTGAGGGGCTGAGGCGACAAAGTCCCAAAGCGCAACAGCAGATGCTCGAGCGATATGGTAATGCAGTCTTTGCTCAAGTAGCAAGACTCGTGCCAAGCTTCGAGGATGCGGAGGAGGTGTATCAGGACGTCTTTATCAAGGTCTTTAAAAATATAAATATGTATGATGTGGAACAGTCGTCGCTGAAAACTTGGGTTTCGCACATCGCTTACAATGAATCCATCAGTTTCCTCAGGCACAAGACGATGCCGGTCATCTATTACGAGGACCGAGAGGGCGAGGCAGAAAAGCTGTCGGAAAGCGAAGTGGAGGCGACCTTCGGGCATCCGAATCCTGAAACGGTACAGTTGATCAGAGCAGCCCTGAAGCATTTGCCACCCGACGAGAGAGCCATCATCACCATGTTTTACTACGAGGAAATGAGCCTGAAGGAGATAGCATACGTGACAGAATCAATCCCCACGACCATCGCCTCGAAGCTGAGTCGAACAAGAAAGAAATTATGTAAAATCATCAAAATGTTGCAATCATGACAGAGGAAAAATTGAACGAATTACGGCAGCAGGACACGAATCTTCGTGACGCTATCTGGCAGGATGAGACGGAACGTCCGCAAATGCCTGCCGACCTCAATGAGCGACTGATGCAGCGTGTGGCAGCTCAGAAGGAGAAGAAGCCACGTCGCATCATTTGGCCTTGGATTGCTGCTGCTTGTGTGGCAGGTGTGTTGATGATTTGGCTGACACCACCAAAAGAGGCACCAACGGATGTCGTTGCAGAGAACAAGACCAAGGTGGAACAGCCAGTTAAGGTGGAAACACCTCAAATTGCAGAGGCAAAACCAGAAGCTCCACAGGTGGTGGAAACGCCACAAAGGGTGGAGGTTGTCCAGCAGAAAACCACTGCTCCTAAACATGAAACCCACCTCTTGGCACAGGAAACAACCAAAGTGGAATCTCCAGAGACACCAACGACAGAAGAAGTACACACGGATTTGGCTGTAGCAGAAACCACGAAGTCTCAACCAGAACCTGTGATGCTGACGGAGCGCGACATTCCTGTGACTCGTCCAGAGAACTACAGATACACCTCCGAGGAACTGGCGCTCATGAAGAAACAAGCCAATGAAGCTTATCTGAAATGGGTGGAGCTGGAACTCGAAATCGCCAAACAAACAATGGAGCAAACGGCTCTGAAATAATAGAAGAAGTTATTGCTTCGCTCGAAGTTATCGAAGTTAAAGAAGTTAACGACGATACTTTGTCAACAGCATAACATTTGTCTTTAACTTCTAGCGTAGCGATAACTTCTATAATTTCTTTAACTTCAAAAAATATAAACAATATGAAAAGAATATTTATCATGCTGCTCATCGCTTGCAGCGCCATCACAACCATCAGTGCCGACCCAACGGCAGCAACCCCTCAGAAGAAGCCTGAGGCAGTCATCGCCATGCTGAATGATATTATCAAAAGATTCGGCCAGGCATCCGACCAAGTGTATTCCGTATCGAGGAATCCCAACACCAACCAGATTGAATACAGCATCAAGATCACCAAATTCGTTGCCAACGTCAAGAGGACTCCCCTCACGCTGAATCTCGCAAGTATCAGCAGTCCTTTCACTAAGGATGAACCACTGTCCTATCAGACGTTGCACTTGACTCCTGGCAGCACGGAAATGTTCGCCCTTGGGGTGTTTGTGGAACAAGGTGAGGATAAACAATACACCCTTCGTGACAATCCGAATCAGGAGATGTGGCTGATGTGCTGCAAGAACCCTGAGAATCCCCAGCTGCGTGATGCCTACGCTATCGCTTGGGAACTCAATGCCGATCAGAGCCAAGCCATCGGAACTGTTTATATGATCACCTCGCTTCGCCCCGATGTTTATATGAAGAATATGTCCAGCGCCGGTCTTTTGAGCGACAACCAGAACACCTTTACGATTGATGGTCGTGTGGGTTATGACCTGACGGATTCCCTCTATGTGGTTTATATGGCTGATACAGCTGAGGAACTGGACAAGGTGGCTGACAATGACTATGTGGCGACGATGCCTGTGGTGAACAAACGCTTCAGTTTCAGCGTGCAGCTCGACAAGCCCAAGGTGGGTCGCATCCGTACAGTGATGCCTGATGGCTCCCTCTGTGAGTTGTGGACAAACCTCGACTTCGTGCCTGGCAGAACTTATCGTATCACCACACATAATGGCTACTACGATGAGGATCGCGACTATGAGCTGAGTGTGGGTCGCTACTCAGGCAAAAGCCTGCTGAACGACCTTCAGAGAAGAGGCATTGACGACCAAACGGTAGTGGTTGTTGATAAGGTGCCTGATGAGTTTCGTGTTGTTGATCCCCATTCGCTGGAAACTTGGCTCAACTCTCTCTCTCCGTCAAATAAAAACCGCTTTATGATGATGGCAGAAATGAACAAGTGGAAAATAGAAAGGATTAAAGAGACCTATAAAGTGATAGGAATGACGCTGAACGACAATAGAGATATGTACAAGATCCAGACGGCGTTCGGAGATATCCTCAAACAAAACAAAGAATTGGACAAGAATTATCAGGACTTCATCAAAGAGGCAAAAAAAACAGGTTTACCTTCCTGTGAAATGCCTGAGCTCTATAAGGAAATCTTAAAATTCTATACGGAGCAAAATCAAGGGCTGAGCGAGTTATACAAGGATTCAATCACCAATGGAAAACCTATCCTGAAGTTGCGCTCGTACCTCGCCAAGCAAACGGAGAAATACCTCAAGGATATGAAAAAAAACACCATAGATTAATAAAAGATTTGATTTCGGATGTGTCAACTTGGCACATCCGATTTTTTATAAAGAACTAATTTTTTCTCCATTTCGACTGCCACCAATTCTTTGTATATTGTATCAATTTGGGTACTTTTGTAACCTTCCATTCGGATTTGATATGTAAATTGTGTTGAATATGCAGTGTGTCAAGATTGACGGGGTTACCATCAATGCTCCATCCTGTGAAATCGTATATATAACCTTTAGGATCCTCTACATGTTTATCAAATGCAGGGAGTTGAATATCTAAAATAGTCCCTTTTGTGGTGGGGTATAATAGAAAGTGTGTTGTCATTGTATGGGATATTTCAAAATACACATTGTATTTTTCTTTTATGGAATCGGGTCTCCACACATTATCCAAATAGGTGAGACGCTTTTCCATCCATTGTTTCATCTGTTTACACTCAGGAACGAAATAACTTTCTCCACACCACCGTAAATTGTCAATCTCCATATCTGTTCTGATAGATGAATAGATAGAGTCCCATGTTGCTCCCCAAATTAGTTCATCTACTATGGGGCGCATTTCAGTAAAATAGCACTCGGATACCATCTGACGGAATTTGTGGTTCTTGTAAAGCGCCCCCCAAATACTATTACGCCTGTTTCCATCTGGAAACACTCCCGCGCCTGCGTAGATGGCTTCACATAAATCTTTTCCTCCTAACATTGGAGATCGCGGATTGCTTATACTCGTGTCAAAATCCCAAATCGGTGCTGAGACAATTTTGTTGTAAGAAGGGGTGTCACAATCCTTGTATAAAAAGAAACTACATGCCCCTGCATCTATGTTCATGAACACTTCTTGACACAGATAATTTTTCACAAAAGAAGAAAGGTCAATTATGCTATCTAATATTCCGTAATCGACACCTCTTGAATAGCTTGTTAACGCATCCTCCATCTCGCCCCATAAGCGTTGGATGTATTGTATCTGCTCGTCACTAGCATGTTTGGGCGATTTTATCATCAAGTATCCTCCATATTGTATTGGAAGCGCATTGGATACTTCATTCAATGCTTTTTGTTTACGGCCTTCAATTTCCATCAAAAAACCTCCGCTCACTTCTTTTGTCCTCTCATCATCTTTTTCTGAATTGTGAATGTTCACCCCGCTCTTGTTTATGTCCACTTTGTTTGTTATCAGATAACAACCACCATAGTGACCATTGAAGTATACATTTGACATGCAGTAATTGATTTGATTGGGAAGACATAATCGCTTGGCAGCAGAATATGCGAGCCAGTTTCGTAGTCCAGTATAGTCATATCGTTGACATATTAAATTGAATTTTCTCGCTTTTTTTAGTCCCAAAATTGTGACTTTCTTATTGGTTTTAATACTATATGCATTCTTTTTTTTTGTCCCCCCCCATGAAACGTTCCCTCTGCCATGAATGGATTCTATGTCATCTAGGCACTCCATAAAACCATTTTCATTCCATACTGTTATGATTCCTCTTTCTTCGTGAGTTTTGGCGCTTTCTAAATAGTCCATTGAACCAGATTCTGTTTGAATATAAACGGTCGGTATTTGCGAGCGGACAATGTGTAAATCCCTCATTGTTGTTGAATCAAAGGTAATGTATTGGCTGTGATGATTATCTTTAATCAATAACTTATCTTTTTCCCAATACGATGGCATCATCAGAATTTTTCCCTTTGCTGTATTGAAGGGATGAATCGGATGTGTCGTGTCATTCTGTTGGACAAAACAAACATCTTCTTCGATTTCCTCTTTTTGTTGAGTGCAACCAATTAGTAGTATCACAACAGATGTGAGTGTGAATAGTATTTTACGATAATAAGAAGGTTCCATATGAACACATTGTCAAGTAAATTAAATAAAATGTTTGTACTGCCTTCAAGTAGATACTGACGGAAAACCGCTTTTTCAACAAAAAACATGGCAAAAGTAGAGATTTATCTAATATTCTCCAAATTATTTCACAAGAAAATGAAAGAAGGACTGTAAGAAGAAGGTTGATGGCCTCTATTATTCGCCTTGCAATTATAAATAATGTACGTGCTCTCTTTCCTCTTCCTTCCTTATCTTTTTCTTCTTTCCCTTGTATTCTTTTCTCTTTTCCCCTAATGATAATTAAATTTTGAAAGCTTGAATTTTGAAATTCAAAGTTTGAAAATTAAAATCTAAAGTTTGGATTTTAAAATTAAAACTTTCAAAATTTAACGGAAAGCCTTGTTTGTTTGAAATGAATGCCCTATCTTTGCAAAAAAGAACACTAAACAAATCAAAAAAAGATAGGATATGGATTACATCATGCAGAAGATGCCAGATATGCAAGGCACTGGCGAAAAGAAGTTTTATCCGAAGGTGAAGCATGCGTTGTGCATACCTCACAGCACGATTGAGAATGCGTTTGTGGATTTGACAACCATGCCTCGGGCTTGGTTCGAGGGAGTGATGAAGGGTTTGCCCGATGTGCTGAACTCGTATCTGTCGGAAGGACATTCTGTGAAGGTAGATGACTTTGGCACGTTCGACCTCATTTTGGGACAGTTGACCGAAAAGGAGATGAATACGTCGAAAAGGCGGAAGGTGTATGCGAATCAGGATGGGGTGTATATCAAGAAAATCAATTTCCTGCCTGACCAAGAGTGGGTGCGTGGGTTGCGTAAATCAACGGAGCTGAACCGCGTAGAGGGATACAGAGAGAAACTGGAAGCGTCTTCCTCATTGGAGGAGCGCCGTCAGATGATGCTGTCATTTATTGAGGCGAAAGGTTGCATGACGGTCAGGGATTACATGGATCGGACAGGGTTTGGAAGCAGAGTGGCTGCTCGTGAGCTGAATGCTTTTTGCCAAGAGCCTGAGAGTGGCATCCGTTGTACGATGGTGGGGAAGAGCAAAGTGTATGTGAAGAAGTAAAGACGTCAATTCTGACAGAAAGTGACATAATGATTGTGCCACATTGTCAGTTGGAAAGAAAAGTCGTGTCAGTATGAAAATGCTGGCACGGCTTTTGTCTTTAAGAAGAAACGTCTGCGACCAGTCAAGGTGCTGAGCGAGACACACATTATTAATATTAACAAGAATAAAAACTAAAAACAAATACGATTATGGGAAAGATTATTGGTATTGACCTTGGTACAACTAACTCTTGTGTATCGGTCTTTGAAGGCAATGAGCCTGTAGTGATTGCAAACTCTGAGGGCAAGCGCACAACTCCTTCAGTAGTAGGTTTTGTGAAGGATGGCGAGCGTAAGGTGGGTGACCCTGCCAAGCGTCAGGCTATCACGAACCCAAAGAACACGGTGTTCTCCATCAAGCGTTTCATGGGCGAGACTTATGATCAGGTGCAGAAGGAGATTGCACGTGTACCTTACACAGTGGTGAAGGGCGACAACAACACTCCTCGTGTGGAGATTGAGGGTCGCAAATATACGCCACAGGAAATCTCTGCCATCATTCTGCAGAAGATGAAGAAGACGGCTGAGGACTATCTCGGTCAGGAAGTGACAGACGCTGTCATCACTGTGCCTGCTTACTTCAGCGACTCTCAGCGTCAGGCAACCAAGGAGGCTGGTCAGATTGCAGGTCTGAATGTACGCCGTATCGTGAACGAGCCTACTGCTGCTGCTTTGGCATACGGTATCGACAAGGCTAACAAGGACATGAAGATTGCCGTGTTCGACCTTGGTGGTGGTACATTCGATATCTCTATCCTTGAGTTCGGTGGCGGCGTGTTCGAAGTGCTCTCTACGAATGGTGACACCCACCTTGGTGGTGACGACTTCGACCAGGTGATTATCGACTGGCTCGTGAGTGATTTCAAGAGCAACGAAGGTGTTGACCTCTCGCTCGACCCAATGGCTATGCAGCGTCTGAAGGAAGCTGCTGAGAAGGCTAAGATTGAACTCTCAAGCAGCTCTTCTACTGAAATCAACCTGCCTTACATCACTGCTGCTGGTGGTGTGCCAAAGCACCTCGTGACTACCCTGACTCGTGCTAAGTTTGAGTCATTGGCTCACAACCTCATCCAGGCTTGCTTGGCTCCATGTCAGGCTGCCATCAAGGATGCAGGCATCTCTACCTCAGACATTGACGAGGTGATCCTCGTGGGTGGTTCAAGCCGTATCCCAGCTGTTCAGCAGCTTGTGGAGAACTACTTCGGCAAGGCTCCATCAAAGGGTGTGAACCCAGACGAAGTGGTGGCTGTGGGTGCATCTATCCAGGGTGCTATCCTCAACAAGGAAGAAGGTGTGGGCGACATCGTGCTGCTCGACGTGACTCCGCTGAACGTAGGTATCGAGACGCTTGGTGCTGTGATGACCACGATGATTGAGTCTAACACAACCATCCCATGCAAGAAGACAGAGGTGTTCTCAACTGCTGCCGACAACCAGACAGAAGTGACCATCCGCGTCCTGCAGGGTAACCGTCCAATGGCGAACCAGAACAAGCAGATTGGTATCTTCAACCTCACAGGCATCGCACCAGCACGTCGTGGTGTTCCACAGATCGAGGTAAGCTTCGACATCGACGCCAACGGTATCCTCAAGGTGTCTGCCAAGGACAAGGCAACTGGCAAGGAACAAGAAATCCGTATCGAAGCATCCTCTGGTCTTTCTAAGGAAGAAATCGAGCGCATGAAGGCCGAGGCAGAAGCTAACGCTGATGCCGACAAGAAGGAGCGCGAGCGCATCGACAAGGTGAATCAGGCTGACAGCATGATTTTCCAGACCGAAAACTTCCTCAACGACAACAAGGACAAGATTCCTGCTGATGACAAACCAGCCATCGACTCTGCCATCGAAGCCCTCAAGAAGGCCAAGGACAGCGGTGATGTAGCCCAGATTGACGCAGCCATCGATGGTCTCAACAAAGCCATGCAGACAGCCTCTCAGAAGATGTATGCCGCAGGTGCCGCAGGTGGCGCAGGTCAGGCAGGTCCAGGCGCAGGTTTCAACCCAGGCGCAGGCTTCCAGGGTGGTGCTCAGCCTAACGAAGGCACTCAGTCCAATGGTGCTGACGACGTTCAGGATGCCGACTTTGAGGAGGTGAAGTAAACTTAGATAATCAACAATAATTATCGGAAACCAAATCCGTGTAGCTCAACGAGTTACACGGATTTGCCATTTTAAGGGGTTTGGATTTCGTTATCAATTCTTATCGATTTCTGTTTTTTACTTGTACCATATCTGTATCTTAACAAAAAAGTAGAAGTTTTTGAACAAATACATACAAATACATACAAAGTCTAATTTAAAACAGAAAATTATGCCTGGTATAGCATTAGAAATCAGAAGAAAATGCAAGGTCTGCGGTAAAGTATTCCTTGTGAAGAAATTGGATTCGCAGTTCTGCTCAGGTCGTTGTAGTAGCATCGACCTAAAGCGTCGTCGTGATGCGGAAGCAAGGGAAGCTCATCTTGATAAGATTGCAGCCCAAGTTCCAGAAATCAGAGAGTACATCTCGGTAAAAGAAGCAGTAGCCATGTTCAATATTGAACGGGGTACCCTTTACCGATTGATACGACTCGGTCGTATTCCCGCTATTAATTTGGGAAAGCACCTAATCCGTATCAAGCGTTCGGAACTTGAAGCAAACATCCTACCTCGGAAAGAGGCGAAAGAAGAGAAAAAGAAGCCCATACCCAAACTATACAATCTCGAACCTGAGAATTGCTACACCATCGGAGAAGTCTGTGAGAAGTATCACATCAATGACAGTTCCGTATGGGCCCATGTTCGTAAATACTCTATCCCATCAAGACAGATAGGCAACTTTGTCTATATACCTAAAGAAGAAATTGATAACCTCTATAAATCAGACGTAAAATGAAGAAAGCAATGCTCCACACCAAGGTTTCCGTCAAGCTCCGCAAATCAGAGTTACGCGACGAATGGTATCTTTACCTTGAAGCCTATCCTGTGTTCAAACCAGGCCATGACAAGCCTTGTCGCGAACGCGAGTACCTAAACCGTATTATCACCACTCCTATGTGGGATAAGACTCGTCCTGCCCGTATAGATAAGGATGGTGTCCAGACCTATAAACCCAAACGGGATATGAATGGCATCATCATCTGCCGCTCAAAGACTGACCGTGAGACATGTATCATTGCTGACAATGTGCGTAATCTCCGTCAACATGAATACGATAGTGCAGAACTCTACACCGACACAGACCAAGAAATGGTTGAGAAGAAGGCCAAAGGACAGGTAAACTTCATCGATTATTTTGCAAAAGTCACTGAAACCAGACACAAGAAAAGTTCTAAGTCTATCATCGTCAATTGGAATAGAGTGCAGGAACTCATGAAGATCTACACGGAAGGCAAACCGCTTCCATTCTCAAAAATTGACCTACGACTAATTGATAGTTTCAAGACGTTCTTGCTAACAGCTCCACAAGGAGGTGGTAAGTCTGGTATCATTTCTCAAAACACGGCATCCACCTATTTCTCCATTTTCAAGGCAGCAGTACATCAAGCGTTTATTGACGGTTATCTTGATGTTGACCTTGCTGCAAAAGTGAAGGGTGTACCTGAAGAAGAAAGTCGTCGAGAATATTTGACTATTGAAGAACTAAATCTTCTTGCTGCTACACCTTGTAACTATCCTATGCTTAAGAAAGCTGCCTTTTTCAGTGCGTTGACGGGACTTCGACATTGCGACATCCGTAAGATGACATGGCAGGAGTTGTCAAAAGAAGGAGACCACTACCGCATCAACTTCACTCAAAAGAAGACAGGAGGTGTTGAGTATATGCCTATATCAGAGCAAGCCTATCTCATCTGTGGTGAACCACAGGAACCTGACAGACTCGTATTCGAAGGATTACAAGACCCGTCTTACATCAATCGGCCTGTCAAGGTATGGGTTGAAGCTGCTGGCATCAAGAAACACATCACGTTCCACTGTTTCCGCCATTCGTTTGCCACCAACCAACTTACAGAAGGAACAGATCTCTACATAATCTCAAAGATGATGGGACATACAGATATCCGCACCACTCAAATCTATACCAAGGTTGTAGATCCGAAGAAAGAACAAGCCGCCGATGCCATCAAGCTCGACTTGAAAAGCGATGTGATATAAACCTTTCGTTAATTGTTGGCCAAGCTACCTATATTGCCACTTAGGTAGTTTGACCTCAAATCCGCAACTATCATCCAATACACGATTAAGGGTAGATTTATGAGTCGTTAGTAGCAGCTTTCAGTAAAAAGCAACAGCACAACATCAATATGTAGCCACCATCCCCTTACCCCACGATG
>Ga0310695_10015015_pt1 | contig 10379 bp, 11 predicted proteins | sample RumenRJG_04DNA_FD_203882 | JGI IMG/M metagenome (GOLD analysis project Ga0310695, IMG submission 203882) | Bovine rumen microbial communities from Lethbridge, Alberta, Canada - RJG_04 (v2) (version 2) | ecosystem: Host-associated > Mammals > Digestive system > Stomach > Rumen | place: Canada... | reverse complement strand
GACTGATACCAGCGCATCGAAGACAGCGCGAATCATGCCTTCGCTAATACTGCCGGCATAGTCGTGCATGTGTTCAATCACGGTTTCGTAGTCGTGCAGAGAGTAAGTCTGCATCTTTGGATATACGATTTTCTTTCCATCGGTCATCTCCCCTGGGAGTTCCTGTAAAACGTATTTTGCCATATTCCTTTTGTTGTTTATACTCAATAAATTTTTCTTTCTCCTTCGTACTATTTTATGTTTCCAAGCCGAGAACTTATGTTTCTGTACCGAAAATATATGTTTCTGCACCTGAAACTTATGTGCTTCGTCCAGAAACATACACTTTCTCGCTGCAAAATTACAATCTTTTCTCGATTCCACAAAATAAATCTCATTTTTTACATCATTCGTCACATAATTAAGCAGAATATCCCAATAAACTGTAACAAGTTGATAATATTACAACGAATTATTGAATTAATCTTTTTTGAGCCTGTGATGCAGAAGATGTTGGGCTGAGATACATATCTTTCAAAGCCGGATAGCCTTTGGCTTCCATAAGTGAGTCCCATGCTGCAGGCAAGTCAATACGGACAGTGGAGAAACCACCACCAGGCATGGTCTGTACCTTGTTGCGCGAGGCATCACCCGTAATGAGGAATGCCGTCTGGCCTTTCTGCATTGTAGGAATGGTGGTCATGGTTTTAGCCTGTGTGTCGTACCATGCTGGAGTGGATGTTTCCTTTCCTCTCTCAGACCTGATGATATGACTCAGATACTGGTTAAAGGAATGCTCTCCACCATCCTTGCGACTACCAGGATTTGCATAATAGTTGGCTAAAGCTCGTTCATAGGCAGAGCGCCGCGAGTTTTCTATTAAAGCATCCTCTAAACTTCCAATGGTTTGATAGCCGTTCTTCAAGATATTGGCAACAGGTTCAGTCATAAGCACTACACGGTTGGTGAACTGCTTGCCGCTGCCCAAGGCAAACTGGCAGCGCTCAGCAATATCCCATGCCATGAGTTGCATCACCTTCTCGGCATTGGTGGTGGAAGGGGCCATATTGTTGCCCCACATCAAAGCCGATGAGAGTGTAACGGTATTGTCATTGATGTTGTAGCCCAACTGTTCGTTCCATGTCTGCCAACCTATACGACGGCAGGCCGTTTCGTCTTCCACCATGCACCAAGGCTGTAGGTAGCCGAATGTGCCCATGCGGTTCTGTCCTACATAATATCCTGCAAGGTTCTGAAGAGCCAGCGACAGGAATCTGCTGAGTGCAGTATTGGCCTCGGCGTTGATTTCACCTTGCCCACTACTGATGCCCAACTGTCGTGCCACAGGACCGTTGAGCCACGAATAGGGAGTCCAAGCGTGAGTACTTCCCAGCGTTCGACGGAAGTCACCACCAGCCATCGCCTGTGTCATGGCAATAAGGATGGGCATGTACTCCGGTTTACATCCTGCCATGCAAGCGTTGACAGCTATATGCCATGTGGTGGTGTTGCGGAAGGCTTGTGGCAGTACGGCAATGGTCTCGTTCCAGGCATGATCGGTATATTCCAGATAGGTCATAACCTTTTCGTAAGTAGGCGGATAAAAAGGTGCTCCGTCACTCCATCCCATACTGGTGAAGTAGGCATAGATTTCATCCAACGTTCCATGATAGACATCATCGGTAATGCCTCGAACAGCCTCCGTTGCCGCATACTCTTCTTGTGTGATTGGCTTGGTGAGAGCATCCACTATCTGTGGCCATGTAATCTGACGGGTGTTCTGAATAAGTTGTTCCTCCGTATGCGAGGCAAAGGCTCCTGGATAGACTGCCACACGGAGTACGGGTACACCATTATTGCGTGCTGTATAGCGTGCCTCCTCGTCAAAGCCGGGTGCCGTGACGATGACTGATGGAATCCCCAAACGCTCTGCCACGATACATGAGCCAGTCTCCTTAGGAGTGCAGATGCCGCATCCGCCATTGCCTGCAATGACTGCATCCACCTTCAGGTCGATAAGGCGCTGGCGGAATAGTTCAGTAGACTGTCGTCTGATGCCTGCTGCAGGATAAGGACCGGCAATGGGCAGTTCGTCGTACATGATGACTTTTGCCGTAGGATAGTGCTTCTTAATAAGTCACTTCAGTTCTGGGTGTGTGATGTTATACATAAAATCCTCACCGACGATGGCGATAGTCTTTCCGTCGAGGGTCGTCAGACGCGAAGACATCTTAATGGGTTCTACCGTAGAAAAGCCCACAGGACTGACTACATTATACTTTACTGCACCTGTAGCATCGGGGACGCATGATTCATCACATGTAAATCTATCGCTTTGTGCCTGTATGCCTAACGAGAAGAGGGCAAAAGCAATTGCCATGAAGTTTTTTTTAGTTTGTCTCATCATTTGTAGTTTGTTAGTTTTGTTTTTTATTTTATTTGACCTAAGAAAAGGCAAAAAGTAAAATATGAATTGAAGATTTTTTTCACCATCCCACACCATTCATCACAAATTAGTGCAGAATATCCCAGAATTTTGGCGATAATCGCAACTATCAGTACCTTTGCAGCGTCAAACGATGGAGCAGCGAGAGCAGAACTGAATTTATTCGAGTTATGCCGAGTCGACAGAGGAAGACCGAAGGTCAAATTAAAAAAGAAGATATGATTGTTATGAAAAAGTGGTTAAAGTTCTCGCTATTGAGCGTGCTGGGACTGATCATTGTCACAGGAGTGTTAACGTGGATGGAGTTTGGCTCAATCATTCAAGGTGCCCTTTCAGCCGAGAAACTCGACGATGGCATGTACTACATGGAGTACAAAGGCGATGACGGATTTAAAGAGTTGATGAGGCGCGGTGGTAGCAAAGGTATCAACGACTTGGCTAATTACACTACAGAATTCCTGTCAAAGGGATATTTCAAGACTGCTGAGAGTGACTGCCCAGTCATGCCAGTAGGCTGTTCTACACTGACAGTCAGGACTCCTGAGGGTGGCGCGATGATGGCTCGTAACTTCGACTATCCATACGGCACAGCTATGATTATGCATGTCACACCCGATGAAGGCTACGAATCCATCACAACATTCTCTACTGATTTCTATGGCTTCGGAAAGGATTACAAGCCCGAGGGATTCAAGAACCAATATATGGCGTTGGCAGGCTTGTTCCTTGCTCTTGACGGTATCAACGAGAAGGGCTTTGCCATTGCCGTGCTCGATGCTGGCGACAAAGTGGTGACCAATCAGAATACTTCAAAACCCGACCTCGCCACCACCTCGGCCACGCAATACCTGCTGAAGAACGCTGCCAACATTGACGAGGCTTTGGAGTTGCTTCGCGGCATCGACATGAACTCCGACCCAGGTGCAGCCTATCACTATTCGATGGCCGATGCATCGGGCAGAAGTGTTGCCGTGGAATATGTGGACAACAGAATGGTGGTCACGGAGTCGCCTTTCGTTACGAATCACTATCTCTGCGAAGAAAAGTTCCAAGCGGGTCTTCACGAGGGTGATCATCGCCACGAAAAACTCATGGAGCAATATGACAAGGCTGGTGGCGTGATGAACGAGAAAGAACTGACAGATGCTATCGTATCTGTCACCCAGCTTCCAGAAAAAGATGCCATCGTCGGCGGCACCCTCTGGACGATGGTTATGGACTTGACGCATCCTTCCGTCATTTATTACTCACGCAGGCATTTCGACAAGCCATTCCGTTTTGAGCTTAAAAGATAAAAAGATATGAAATCAAACAAGATAACAATATGAAACACGAGATTATAGAATTGCACAATGTGCAGATTATTGGCATGGCCAAGAAGATTGCCTTTAACGAGGCGAAAGAAGAATGTCCTAAGTTCTGGGGTGAGTATGTGGAAAAGATTATTAAGCCGGTGGTGTTTGAAAAGAATGCGCCAAACGATTTTCAAAAAGCAGCTTTCGCCAATGGCGTGGGTGAGTTCGGTCTCTGCACAAGCGATATTCCTAATCACAATTGCGCTACCTGCGCGGAAATGAATTTCGGTGTTTGCAGCAAGAAGACCTTTACTTATGTCATTGGCGGCATATATAAAGGTGGCGACGTGCCGCAAGGGATGCAGCTCTTCCCCATTCATAGCGGCAGATGGCTGAAGATGCATTTCGAGGGAGGCATGAAAGCCTTTCAAGAGCAATATATGAAGTTCCATAAGGAATGGGTGCCTGCACATCCAGAGTTTAAATGGGTACCGAATTCCTGTTGCATGGAGTGGTATCGGGGCACAGATATCCAATCGCCCGACTACCAATGTGGCGTGATGATGCCGTTGGAATAAAGAAAAGCATAAGGGACATTAAAAAGAATAAACGCAGATACAATGAAAGTATTAGTGATTAATGCATCAGCAAACAAAGAGCGTAGTACGACACTCAAACTTACCAAAACTTTTCTGGAAGGTCTCGGGGTCGAGGCTTCAGAAGTAGAATATGTAACAACTATCAGTCTTCATATCAATCCCTGCAGGGCTTGCTATGCTTGTTGGTTTAAAACGGCAGGCAAATGTGTACAAAAGGACGATGCCACCGAGGTGATGGAAAAGATTCGCCAGGCCGACCTCGTTATCTGGTCAATCCCACTCTATGCCTATGGTGTACCTTCGCATTGTAAGGCACTGATGGACAGAACAGTTTCGTTTAACTCGCCTTTGATGTATATCGATTCGGATGGCATTGCCCACCACTATGGCTATGAGGAAGGTACGAAGAAGACAGTACTGATTTCGACAGCCGGACTGCCTAACATGAAAGGGAACTTCGACGGACTGCTGTTTGCCATGCGCCACATGTATGGCAAGAATATCAGTTACATCTGCTGTGCCGAGGGCTCGCTCTTTGTAAGTCCAAATACCGAGAGTATAACCACCCCTTATTTGGCCAAAGTAAGACAAGCAGGAACAGAGTACAAGGAAACAGAACGGATATCAGGTGATACTCAAACTTATCTCGATAAACCAATGCTCCCTGCCGAAGCATTCGTAAAGACCGTCAATGGTATTTTTAAAGGAATGTTGAAAAAATGAATACTGATTTGACTAGTACTTATGACCACAGGTTCGCTGACTGTTCTGTTTGAAGATCCTTTCTGGATTGGACTGTTCGAGATGATTGACCAGCAGGGACTGCGTGCCTGTAAGGTTACGTTTGGTGCAGAGCCGACAGAAAAGGAGGTGATGGAGTTTATTGATAAGAACTGGAATTGCCTCCAATTCAGTCAGGCTGTTGAAGTTCCTGCCGAATCAGAAAGAAAAAGCAATCCCAAGCGGCAACTTCGTGAGGCTAAGAAACAAATGCAATCAAAAGGCATTGGCACTAAGTCTCAACAAGCTCTGAAGCTACAACAAGAGCAGAACAAAACCGAGCGAAAACAGCGCTCAAAGGCTGAACGTGAGGCTGAAAAACAACGTCAGTTCGACCTACGTCAGGCCAAAAAGAAAGAAAAGCATAGAGGACATTAATAGATGAAAAACGTAGTAATATACATACATGGCAAAGGCGGAAGTGCTGCAGAAAGTGAGCACTACAAACAGCTGTTTCCTGATTTTGAAGTAATAGGCTTGGACTATCAGACGTTCAGTCCTTGGGATACGGGTAAAGAGATTTACAATGCCATAGAAAAACTGAAAGGCAAATACGAGAATGTGATCCTGATTGCCAACAGCATTGGGGCATTCTTCAGCATGAATGCTGGCATCGAAGGAATGATTCAGAAAGCCAACTTTATCTCTCCCATCGTGGATATGGAGAAACTTATTACCGACATGATGAAGTTGGCCAATGTCACAGAGCAGGAATTGGAATCAAAAGGAATGATTCATACTGACTTTGGCGAAGATTTGTCGTGGGAATACCTGAACTACGTCAGATGCCACTCTATAGAATGGCGTGTGCCAACACAGATTCTGTATGGCAGCAAAGATCATCTGATGTCTATTGAGACCATCACTGAATTTGCTTTAAAGCATCAAGCCACTCTAACCGTGATGGAGGGTGGTGAGCACTGGTTCCACACAGAAGAACAGATGCTATTTTTGGATAATTGGATAAAAGAAAAGAATGTTTGAAAACTATTTCGTATCTTTGCAACGTCAAAATGGTAAAAAAATAAAATGAAAAGAACAGTATTATATTTGTTATTCGCGTTGTTGCTGGTAGGCTGTGGCAGCCAACCGCAAACGCTTAGTGAATTGAAGTATGAGTACATCACAATCGACGATAGTATACGCGTACATTACAAAATATGGAAAAAGTCGGCAGACTCTGATGCAAAGACCATCTGTTTTGTTCACGGTTTTGGCTGTGACATGAACACATGGGAGAAGCAGTTCGAGGCTTTCCGTGATGAGAAAGATCTGCAACTCGTATTCATCGATCTGCCAGGATACGGACAGAGCGATAAGCCGCACGTAGACTACACGCTCGACTTCTTTGCACATGCCATTGATGAAGTGCTGAATGCAAACGACATCAAGGATGCCGTCTTCGTAGGTCATAGTCTTGGAACGCCCGTATGCCGTCAGACACTGATGGCCACAGGCCACAAAGGCGCTTTGGTGGACGTTGACGGTGTGTACTGTTTCTACGATGGTACTGAGACACCAGAGTATGTAGAGGCAGTCAATCAGTTCGGTCACGCCTTCGATGGCCCAAAATGTCGCGATGTCATCACGGGCTTTGTGTCGTCGTTGGCAGGTAAGGATACGCCTCAGGAGATCAACGACTATGCGATGTCTGTGATGCCCGAGACGCCCCAGTATGTGGCCTCGAGCACGATGCAGCACCTTGTAGAAAAGAAATGGTGGTCGAATCGCCAGATTTCTCTGCCTGTAATGGTTATCTGTACGCAGAACAGTGGTCTTGATCCTGACAACAAACAGAAGATGCTGCGTCTATATCACGACCTCGATTATACCGAACTGGCCACTTGCGGACACTTCATCCACATGGAGCAACCTGAATTATTCAACGAGAAACTGAAGACTTTTATCAAATGAACATCCTTATCCTAAATGGGAGCCCACGGAAGAAGGGCTTGATTTCGCAGATGCTTGACATCATGCGAGAAGAAACGAGACAAAGAGGAGATGAGGTGCAGACAGTTTATACCAACGATCTGAGCATCAAACCCTGCATCGGCTGTATGGCGTGCCGTAGTAAAGAGAGATGCATGCTGGGAGAAGATCTGGTTCAAGCAGTCACGTGGTGCCATTCGTGCCATGCGCGAAATCTGCCGCTATTCAGGCTTTAAGATCGTCGCCACCATCGAACGTGGCGGTACGGCGAAGCATCCGCAACTGTCAGAAAAAGACAAACAAAAGTGCCTCAAGGCCATCAAAAGAATAAAATAATGAAACAGGAAATCAACCCCCAAGACAGTAGTCGTGCTGAGGCATTCAGTATGTGGATTTCGTCGCCTGTGCCAATGGTTACTTTGGTGAAAACATTTGATGTCACCCGCTTGGTTAAGGTCAGCAAGAAGAGTAGTATGAAGTTTAACGTCCTGATATGCTGGTGCATCTGTAAGGCTGCCAGCAGCATTGAAGAGTTCTTCCTACTGCCAGTTCCTGGCCATTTGTACCGCTTTGATAAACTGGCCGTCAATGTCGTTGTGCTGAATGACAAAGGAGGAATCACCCTGTGTGATGTGCCCTATTCTGAAGATATCAGTCAGTTCAATGCCGACTATCTGGAAGTGACCTGTCGGGCTGCGAAGACCTGTAAAAGCACGTCGCTGGAAGATGCCATGATTATAGGCACATCTGCATTGCCATACACAGAACTGGATTGTATAGTCAACCAGTATTCTGGCCGTTGGAACAATCCGTTTCTTGCATGGGGGAAGTATAGGAAAGGTCTGTTTAAGACCACTCTGCCCATCTCTCTTCAGTTTCACCATGCCCAAATGGATGGCATGCAAGCCTGCCGTTTCCTGAATAACCTGCAGCACGAGATAAATCGGATTGGATAAAAATGAATATGGAAACAGAAAGGTTATTATTGCGTCGTTGGCAGGATAGCGATGCCGAGACGCTGTTTAAATACGCCAGCGATCCTGACGTAGGACCTCGTGCAGGTTGGCCACCACATAAGTCTGTGGAAGAAAGTTTGGAGATTATCCGGACTGTCTTCAACGCAGAAGGGATGTGGGCGGTAATATTGAAAGAGTCGAACGAGGCCATAGGCTGTGTGGGCTACCTCACGGCATCCGCATCAAACCTGAAGATTCCAGAAGATCATGCAGAAGTAGGTTATTGGATAGCCCGTCCATATTGGGGCAAAGGCATCTGTACAGAAGCACTTCAGATGGTCATCGACTATTGTTTTAATGAAAAGGGATTCACTATACTATGGGGTGACTACTTTCCTTCAAACCCGGCTTCTGGTCGCGTGATGGAAAAGTGCGGTTTTGTAGATACCGGCGTGGAAACATTATGTCCCAATCTGCAAGTGGGTTCAGACTGCCCTGTAAGAGTTATGAAATTGATAAAGAAGTAGTATGAAAAGAACAGTATTATATTTGTTATTCGCACTATTGCTAATTAATTGTGGCAGTCAGCATAGCAAACAGACTGGCGAAGTTAAGATTCTGTTTGAGATTCGTCCAGAGGTGAACTATGTCACTCACCTCTATACGCTTGCCGGACTGGGATTCTCTGATGATGAATACATGGCGAAATATGGCACGACACTCCCCAAGGCTGCTGTCGATACCTTGCAGAAATACAAGGACTACCTGACGTTCGGACAAGGTGAGGGCGGTATGTTGGCAGGTACATTCTTCTTTATGGTCTCGGCAGAGACATTCGCAAATGCGGACAGTCTTCAGAAAGTCATGGACAAATATCAGGAGAAGGCCAAAAGCTATAACTCTCCTGATGAAATCATAAACATAGCCAATGCCATTGCCAAAGTGTATGTCGATAACTATGACCGATATCTCAAGGATGTCTATCCTCAGGCGAAGAAGGATATGGAGGAGCGTCAGAATCAGCTCAGCCAACACATGAAGGACCATTCTTTCGTTAAGGATTGGGAGCGCGTTACTGGCTATACTTGGAATAGAGGCGACTATCATTGGCTGTTGTATCGTGCAGGCGCAAAAGGCCCATCTTACAACAACCTGAACGAGAATACCAATACCGTCTATTACAATCAGTATTTGGACTACCAACTGGCCATGTTCAGCCATGAGTTCGGAATCTTCCTGATGCAGGATAGTATCGATCCTATCGTGGAAGAGATGAAGGAATATGTACGCACTTTAAACTCAACGAAGGATTTGACCTACGTACCCTGGAGTACCTTCGAAAGTCTGGCCTGCTGGTATAATTGTAAGATAGCAGGAGGGGAAACAGAGGATTACCGCAACTTCGGCAATGCCGACGTGAAGACTTTCTGCCAGATCTTTGACCGTCTCTCTGCGACAGGCATCACAGACCCTGCAGAGCTGTACCGTAAAGGAATTATGGAGTATTTGAAATAATTGGATTTACCATTATCAGACAAAGAATGAACATACTGATTTTATCCGGAAGTCCACGTAAGGGTGGCAATACAGCACTGTTGGCTGAAGCTTTTGCAAAAGGAGCTGCAGCGCATCATCATGTGGAGATAGTATCTGTACGTGATTATATGGTTAATCCGTGTTTGGGATGCAACACTTGTTTTAAAACGAACGGCATCTGTGCTCAGAAGGATGATATGGCTATCATCTATGAGAAGATGAGCCAGGCAGATATGATCGTCATTGCCTCACCTGTCTATTTCTATGGCATCAGTGCTCAGTTGAAGGCTGTTATCGACAGGTTCCACAATCCCATCCGTGACACCTTTCATATTAAGAAGATGGCATTGCTGCTTGTTGGTGCAGCCACGCTACCAGAACTGTTTGATGCCATTCTGGCGGAGTATAACCTCTGCTTGAAGTTCTTCAGTATTGAGGATGCTGGTAAGGTACTTGTCAGAGGAGTCAAAGACAAGGGTGACATCATGGGAACAAGTTTTTTAGAGGATGCCTATCAATTAGGCACTTCAATATGAAACCTATCCCAGTAGTTCCTTTATCCCACTTTTATGCCCGTTTATCACAAATCTATGCAGAATATCCCAGATATTTGGAGGGTTAGATGATACGTCTTAATTTTGCGGCTGAAACCGCGAAGCTCGGCTGCGCCTCAGCAATTGGAGCGAGCTCCATTGCATTCGGCTTGCACGAGCTTTGCACCCAGAAACGTTGATCATAAAAAAGTTATAGTTATGAAACCAAGAACGATTATTGGAATAGTGTTGATTGTGGCTGGTGCTTGGAAGCTGGCCAACATGTGGGGAATCATTGAGAACGACTGGCTGTGGCGCCAGCC
>Ga0310695_10015013_pt1 | contig 10380 bp, 8 predicted proteins | sample RumenRJG_04DNA_FD_203882 | JGI IMG/M metagenome (GOLD analysis project Ga0310695, IMG submission 203882) | Bovine rumen microbial communities from Lethbridge, Alberta, Canada - RJG_04 (v2) (version 2) | ecosystem: Host-associated > Mammals > Digestive system > Stomach > Rumen | place: Canada... | reverse complement strand
CGAGGTCTGGTTCACCGTCGGCCAGGACGAGGTCTGCGAGGCTTGCGAGCTGCTTGAGCGGAAGCTTGTTCGGGAAGTGCGCGGCGATGAAGTTCTTCACGGCCAGGCGTCCGCGCAGGGGGAAGTCGAGGAGCTTGGGCATTTTCCTGAGGTCCTCGTAGGCGGACGCGACGCGGTCCGGGTCATCGCCCAGCGACGCGGACTCCAGGCGCATGAGTCGGGAGAGGGGAGTCCTGAAGTAGTCTTCCGTAGTCAGGGCCTTCGCGGTGGCGAGTTTGTTGGTGTCGCTTGTCGTCCATGCGATGAGGGCTTCGCAGTAGTAGTCGAACGCGACGGAGGAAACCTTGGTGTTCGCCGGGCAGTCGGCCTTGATCTCCGGAATCAGGTCGTCGCGCTTGGCGAGGGCGCACCATTCCGCGGCGAAGACGAGCAGGCGCGGTATCGGGAAGCGCTTCAGAAAGGGGCGCGCGAGCGTCAGCGCCTCTGACAGCCGCCCGTTTTGCACTTCTAGGTCGATTAGAAGGGGGGTTGCCGCGAAGTAGTTGAGGTTCGTCGCTTCCGTGTAGAAGGCTCTTGCCATTTCAATGGCGCCAGTGGCGCTGTGTATGTTGGCGTCCACAAGCAGCTCTTCGAATCGCCGCTCGTCGGCAGTCAGAGACGTCTCTAGCGGCAGGGAGTTGGTATAGGACATGACTCCCTTGAAGTCCCTGACGCGTATAAGGGCGTGGAAATGCTCCTTCTTGTATTCCTCGTTGAACGGGTTGAGGGAGACTAGGCGCCTCCAGTATTCCGCCGCCGATGGTGGATTGTCCTGCTCCATCGCCTTGTGCGCGAGCTTGAGGAGCGCGTCTTCGTTGTTGGGGTCGCCACCCCTGTCATATTTTGCAAACAGTACCAGGAAAACAAGGAATGAGAGCGCGAGTACGCCCCCGATTACTATCAATGCTATTTTCTTCTTGTCAAACGTCATAAGTTTAGCAATTTTAGTTCAATAGTTTCTGTTTCTCCTTTTGCATTTCAAAGGTAGTATATCATATCATATATGATTAATCAACCCCTGAAAGCGGAAAATTTCAATCAAAAATCTGAAAGATTTCTGCAAGTCGACTGGATGGTACAATGTGGCGAAAAAACGAAGAACGGGAGCGCGCGAGCGTTCCCGTTCTCTGTTGACGCGGTTGTTGCCGTCAACCGCCAGTGCCTTGGCTGTTATTACGAGCGATTGCGCTTGCGGAGCTTCATGGAGCCAGCGCCGAGGCCGCCGATGAGGAGAACCGCCAGCACGCCAGGAAGCGGAGCGCCGGTCGGGACGGAAGGGGGAACCGCAGAGACGTCCGTGATGGACATCCACTCGTCCTTGCCGGCACCAGCATTCTTGTCGAACGCAAGCATGGTCTCGCCCTTCCAATCCTTGAACGCGGACATCGTGTAGATACCGCCGTTCGGACGGACTTCATAGAAACCGACGCGGTCGCCGGCCTTGAGCGAGCCGAGATCAACGACGCCGTCGTTGATGCTCTTCTGGAATTCGGGGGCCGGCGGATGCGAGCTCTGCTCCATGTAGGCCGCCATCTGCTCGTCAGACATGTCGCTGGTGTAGACGACATAGCCGACCTTGCCGGCGTTGCCGAGCGAGTGCCAGTCGGACTTGAACGAGAACGAATCGAGATCCTGGTTGATCTTGATGTAGCTATAGCCGTAGCCATTGCCATTGTCCTTGGTCACGAACTCGTATGCACTATCAGCGAACAAGCTGAGCGTCGCGGCGGCCGCTGCCACCATTATCATCTTCTTCATTCTCTTCTGCCTTTCTCTTTCTAGGTTCTGGCATTTCCACTACTCAAGGGACCCTCCCTTGGTAAGAATGGCACATAGTATATCATTTCTCGCGTCGTTAATCAACCACAAAAATTAAATTTTTTTCGACGATCATTTTGACAATTTCCTTGTTTATATCACGAAATTGTGATATACTTTTTTATATGGGAATAAAGCTAAATTCTAGAGGGGGGTTGGCAAGACTTGGAGGCTTTTGTCTCGCTTGTGTTCTATGCGTGCAGACCCCTGTATTTGGTGGCGCCGTGGCGTCCGTCGACGAGATGGAGGCGGACTGGATTGCGCAGGGCGGCGCGGCGCCGACGAACATGGCGCACGAGGCGTGGCGCGCCGAGATGCTCAAGCGCCGCGCCGCGCGCCTTGCGCCGGTCGCCGCGTTCGCGAAGAAGTGGGTCTACTGCCGCCACTACGTAATGGGCGGCTCGCACTACGCCTACACCGAGGCGATCTCCGACGCACACGCCGAGCGCACGTTCCCCGTAGTCGGTTCGTCGCTCTGCATGGCCGAATACGACCCCTCTGGGCTTTGGAAGGAGACGACCCTCCTCGAGACGAAGGAGGGCTGCTTCCGCGACGTGGACGTCTCGCCCGACGCGAAGCGCATCCTTTATTCCTTTAAAGGGAGCATCCACGGCGACGACTTCCACCTCTACGAGATGGACCTCGCCACGCGCAAGGTGCGCCAGCTGACGAGCGGCAAGGGCGTCGCCGACTACGAGGGCTGCTACCTGCCCGACGGGTGTATCCTCTTCAACTCCACGCGCTGCATGCAGATAGTGGACTGCTGGTGGACCGAGGTGAGCAACCTCTACCGCTGCGAGGCTGACGGCTCCAACATAACGCGCATCACCTTCGACCAGGTGCACGACAACTACCCGACGCTCACCTGGGACGGGCGCATCCTCTACACGCGCTGGGAGTACAACGACCGCTCGCAGATGTTCCCCCAGCCGCTCCTCTCCATGAACGTGGACGGCACGGGCCAGCGGGCCTACTACGGCGGCAACTCGTGGTTCCCCACGACGCTCATCCACGCGCGCGCCGTGCCGGGGAGTCCGCTCTTCTTCGGCATCTGCACTGGGCACCACTCGCTGCAGCCGGGCGAGCTGATGCGCTTCGACCCGCGCGAGGGGCGCGAGGAGGCCGAGGGCGCATGGCAGCTCGAGCCGCTCCGCCGCGCAAAGGCGCGCAAGGTGGACGCCGACGGGCAGCAGGGGCGCGTCGCGGCATATCCCTACCCGGTTGACGAGGGGAATGTGGTGCTTTCGTTCCTCCCGCAGGGGTGGCGGCGCGACGGACACGGCCATCCGCAGTATCGCGACCATCTTGCGCCGTTCGCGCTGTACTGGACGGACGTAAACGGGGGGCGCGAGCTGCTCGTGGCGCAGAAGGGCAAGGTACCGTGCGGGCGCCCCGTGCCGATTCGCGCGCGCGACCTGCCGCGGCGCCCGTCGAAGATGCCCGACGAAAGCGCCAGGACTGGCGTCGTCGCGGTGAGCGACGTGTACGAAGGGGAGGCCATGAAGGCGGTGCCGCGCGGGACCGTGAAGTCCATGCGCGTCGTCTCGATAGACTACCGCCCGGCCGGCATTGGCCACAACGGCAACGCAGGGCCCGGCGGAGGGGGGCTCTCCTGCACGCCGCCCGCGCTCGGCAACGGCACGTGGGGCGTGAAGCGCGTGCTGGGCGAGGTGCCCGTCGCGAAGGACGGCTCGGTGGCCGTGGAGGTGCCCGCTCGCACGCCCGTCTACTTCATGCTCCTGGACAAGCACGGCAGGATGGTGCAGTCGATGCGCAGCTGGACCACCCTCCAGCCGGGCGAGACGGCGAGCTGCGTCGGCTGCCACGAGCCGCTCAACCAGGCGCCCGACTTCAAGCGCGGCGCGGCGGTCGCCGGCCGCCGCCCCGTCGCGTCGCTTAAGCTTCCGCCGCGCGGCTTCAGCTTCAGGAAGGACGTCCAGCCCATCCTCGACCGCAGGTGCGTCTCCTGCCACGACCCGGACAAGACGGCGGGGATCCCCGACTTCAGGGACATCCCGGTGGCCGACGCGCGCTCCAAGCGCCAGTGGTCGCGGGCGTACCTGTCGCTCACGCGCGCCCGCATGATTGGAGAGGCGGGCAACGACACCATGCATTGGACAGCGAACCCCGACAATCCCGCAGGCTACGTGAACTGGATACACTCCGCGTCAGCCCCGACGCCGCTCCCGCCCCTCGCAAACGGCTCGCTCGTGAGCCGCCTGTTCACGGAAAGGCTCGACAAGGGGCACGCCAGGGGCATCACCGACGAGGAGAAGCGCACCCTCGCCTGTTGGATCGACCTCGGCGTCCCGTTCTGCGGCGACTACGAGGAGGGCAACGCCTGGGACGAGAAGGACCGCCAGCGGTGGGAGTACTACTCGCAGAAGCGCGAGAAGTTCGTCACCGCCGACGAGCGCCGCCGCGCGGCGAACCGGGAATAGCGAGGCAGTTGCAAAACCTCCGGCATATATCTTTTTCAGCCACGGAATACGGGCACGAGGTCGTAGCAGCCCGGCACGGGCATCATGTCCGTTGCCTTGAAGTCGGCCTTCGCCTCCGCGAGGGACTTCCCCTCCGCGAACGCGAACTCCCACATCCCGTCGAGGCACTTCGTCTCGACCCCATGCGCCGCGCACACCATCGCCAGCGCCGCGCACGCCAGCATTCCTCTAGTTTCCTTCCAGGTTTTCATGCTTCCCCCTTCGACCAGATTACACCACACTTCGACCTTCAATGGCGGATTTTGTGATATAATACTTGCATGTGTGCATTCTGGCGAAGACCAAATGTCAGCCAGTGTCATCTCATTGTCAACTAATGTCATCGTATGACAGCTAAATAAGGAAAAGGAGAATACAAATGAACGTAGGAGTGTTCCTCTGCCTCGAGCCGTACACGTCGCTCGAAAACAACCTCCGTCTCGCGCACGAGTACGGATTCAACTACGCGGACATCACCGACACGCATTCCGGCGGCAGCATGTTCGCCAGCGCCGGGCTCTCCGCCTCCGTCAGCCTCGACGACAACCCGTTCGAAATCCGGCGCACCTTTGAGCGCAACGGCATGAAGATCATGACCCTGAGCGCCCACGCGCTCCTCCTGGAGCCGTCGTCGCCCGCCAACTTCGCGACCGCCGAGATCATGAAGGCCATCAAGTTCGCCGCGGGCGCCGGCATCGAGTACGTCATCACCACCGAGACCTTCGCCAAGAGCGAGTGGGCGAAGTCCCTCACCTACAAGGAGAAGGTGTTCATCGCCGCGGAGAAGCTCTACAACCCCTGCAAGATGGCGGCGGACTACGGCATCAAGCTCTGCCTCGAGCAGCACGGGCCGCTCACTGACACCATCGATGGCATTGCGGACATCATGGACCGCCTCGGCAACCCGGACTCCCTCGGCGTGAACCTCGACACCGGCAACAGCTGGCTCGGCGGCACGAACCCCGTGGACCTCGCGAAGAAGTACCACGACAAGATCTACCACATCCACTGGAAGGACCTCGGGCCCGAGTGGCTCCCCAAGCGCGGCACCATCTTCGGCTGCGGGTTCTCCACTATCGAGGTCGGCACCGGCTGCATCGACGTCGCGAGCGTGATCGACGTCCTCAAGGACAACAAGAACATCAAGTACTCCACGCTCGAGGTCGGCGGATCGGCGGAGCTCCTGCGCGCCAGCGCCAAGTATATCGAGGACCGCTGGAACGCGTGACCCCACGCCCCGGAGACGCCTGTAGATCATGAAAGTGGCAGTTCTTGGCGACGGGGGATGGGGCACGGCGAACGCCCTGGTCCTCTCAGGCTATGGGCACGAGGTGACCGTCTGGGGGCACACCGCCGACTACGTCGACTACGTGCGCGGCACGCGGCGCAACCCCCGGTATCTGCCGGGCGTCGCGCTGCCCGAGGCGATCCGCTGGACGTCCGACCGCGTGGAGGCCGTCGCCGGGGCGGAAGTCGTTGTGTTCGCCCCGCCGTCGAAGTTCTTCGGCGACGTGTGTTCGTCCTTCGCCGGGCTCATCCCCCGGGGCGTCCTCGCCGTTTCGCTGACAAAGGGGCTGTGCGAGCGGACATACTCGCGCATGAGCGAGCTTGTCCGCTCCATCCTCGGCCTCAGGCGCGTCGTGGTGCTTTCCGGCCCGACGCACGCGGAGGAGCTGGCGCGCGGACTGCCGACGACGATAGTCGCCGCGTCGGAGAGCCACGACGACGCAAGGGCCGTGCAGGCGATATGGAACGGACAGGCGCTTCGGGTGTATACGTCGGACGATCCGCTGGGCGTGGAGCTGGGCGGCGCCGTGAAGAACGTGATCGCCGTCGCCGTGGGATGTTCGGACGGGCTTGGGTTCGGCGACAACACGCGCGCGGCGATCATAACGCGCGGGCTCGCGGAGATGTCCCGCTTCGCCTGCGCATGCGGCGCGAAGCCCCAGACGATGGCAGGGCTCTCCGGCGTAGGGGACCTGATAGTCACCTGCACTTCGCGCCACTCCCGCAACCACACTGTCGGGGAACGTCTTGGCAGGGGCGAGAGGATCGCGGACATTGTGGCGTCGATGCACATGGTGGCGGAAGGAGTATGGAACGCGCACGCCGTGCGCGCACGCGCGCGCGAACTTGGCGTCGAGATGCCTATCACAGATGTGGTCTACAGAGTGTGCCACGAGGACATGCCGGTGGCGGACGCAATCGCCGCGCTAATGAACCGTCCGCCGAAGGACGAAGCATAGGAAACTCTGTGGAGTTGGAGGCAGGCATTGACCAGCAAACCAATGAAACTGAAGTTGTACGCCGTTGTTGCCGCGATGGCGGCATGCGGCAAGCCGTTGAAACCTGGTGGGGACAGTCCCATCAGGATCTTGTCAGGGAAAAACACAAAGGAGGGAAAAGATGGCAGGCATTTTTGAGGTAGACGGTGCCAAGTGCGTCAAGTGCGGCGCATGCGTGCGCGACTGCGCCTTCCGCGCGCTCAAGATGGTGGACGGAACGCCGCGCATGGCCTTCCCCGAGCGGTGCATGAAATGCCAGCACTGCCTCGCGGTGTGCCCGACGGGGGCGGTGACGTTCGACGGGAAGCGTCCGGAGGACTCCGTGCCGGTCAAGGACCTGCCGCTGCCGAGCCTTGAGGCCGTCGAGAACTGGCTCCGCACCCGCCGCTCCATGCGGCACTTTGCCGCAGAGGACGTCGACCGCGCAACGCTTACGCGCATCCTTTCGGAGCTCGGCAACGCGCCGACCGGCTGCAACGCGCGCTCCCTCACGTTCACGTGCTTCCCCACGCGGGAGTCGATGGACGGGTTCCGCCGCGATTTCCTCTCCGTGGTCGAAAGCCACCGCGACGGCGCGAAGCTGCTGCCGCGCTGGCTGGCGGAGCCGGCGATACGCCTGCGCAAAGGGGAGGACGACATGTTCTTCCGCGGGGCGAGCGGGATGCTCGTCGTCTCGTCCGACGACGCCGCGCCCGGCGTGGCCACGCCGCTTGAGGACGTGACGATCGCCTGCGCGCACTTCGAGATGCTGGCCAACGCGGCGGGCATCGCCACGTGCTGGTGCGGCTTTCTCAAGCTGGTGCAGCAGGCAGTGCCAGAGCTGCTGGAGAAGACGATCGGCCTCCGCCGCACGGCGCCGTTCTACGCGATGCTCTTCGGCCGCCCCGCCGTGCGATACGCGCGCGGCGTCCAGCGCGACACCTACGCCCAAATCGACTTCAGGGGATGACTAACTTGGAACGCCGCCTTCCAGACGGCGAATGACGAATGAAAATTCTAGTCTCAAACGTGAAAAGCAAGGAGGTTGAAAATGGCATTGAAGAATCCGCAGTCGAACTTTGAGGACAGCATATTCGGCCCTGGCGGGACGCATCCCGCGCCGAAGACGTTGCCGTATCCCACGCAGCCGATGTCCACCCTCTACGGCGATACGATAGAGTACTTGATCCCCGATGGACAGAAGGAGAAGATCCTCAAGAAACTCTATCCATTTGGGGATCCGCCGTTGATGTCGCAGACCCTCATGGACATCCATGAGCACAAGGAGTTCGTCGTCAAGGACTTCAAGGTGGTGCAGCAGGGGGACTACGTACTCCTTGTGAGCCCGTACTTCGCAAGCTCGGGAGGTTCGGTCGTGGACTGGGAGCCCGTGAAGAAAGACGACGACGGCGTCCACATCGCGGAGATGCCGGACGAGCTGACGATCAGCGCGTTCTCGGCGGGCGAGGCGGACGCCATGACCGGCCGTCCGTTCGGGACGGCAAAGCCGCCGCGGGGGGAAGGTATGTCAAAGGCCCAGTATCGCATGATCGAGGAGGCGTATGCAGAAGGGTACGCGAGCGGAGAGCAAAACGGCATGCCAGAAGAAGACTCCTTCTTCGCTGGCTTCGACTCGCGAACGCTGCCGCGCCGCTCCTTCCGCCGCCCAACCCCCTAGCGACTAGCTCCTAGCGACTAACCACTAACGACTACCCCTTGCCCCCTAACGACTAGTCACTAGCGACTGGCGACTCTTCCCCATTCCGTGTGTTCCGTGTATTCCGCGGTTCGAAACCCTTGCGGGGAGTGTCCCTACAGGGCCCCGCCCGTCCCGCTAGTCTCGCCCGTCCCGTAAATCCTTGTGGGGACACTCTCCGCAGGTGATTCTGCTATATTTCAAAAATGGCAAGAATGATTGATGTTCTGTATGGTTATTCTTTCTTGAGAATTTTCCGCATTGAATTCTCATCTTGCTCCCAAGTGGTGTTTGCGGGGAGTGTCCCCATAGGGTTCCCCTTTGAATAAAGTCGTTTCTCAATTGCGGAATTGACAAATTAGAAATAACAGATATTATAGACAATTGTTAACCTAAACTAGGAGATTGGCGTAACTCGTCAAAACGTGTATTGAATCGGGTTTCGTAACTCGTCAAAACGTGTATTGAAGCGGATTTCGTAACCCGTCAAAATGTGTATTTTGTTGTTGCGTTGGAACAGGGATGATGCTATAATATGAGACATCAAGAGGAAAATAGATGATGATGAGACGGAAAATCTACGATATACTGCTTGAGTGGAAACGCAGGGGTGCAGGGCGGAGCGCTCTGCTGATCGATGGCGTTCGCCGCGTGGGCAAGAGCTACATCGCGGAGGAATTCGCCAAGCGTGAATACAAGAGTTATATTTTGATTGATTTCAGCAAGGCAGCCGATGATGTCAAAGATGTCTTTCGCAACTACTTGGAGCATCTTGACACGTTCTTCCTGAAGCTGTCGGGCGCTTATGGCGTTACGTTGCATGAGCGGAGAACATTATTCATATTCGATGAAGTTCAAGAATTTCCGCGCGCACGCGAGGCGATAAAGGCACTTGTCGCAGATGGCAGATACGATTATCTTGAGACGGGTTCTCTGGTTTCCATCGACAAGAACACCAAAGACATCGTGATTCCCTCGGAGGAGGATCGTGTCAAGATGTACCCCATGGATTTTGAGGAATTCCTTTGGGCGAAGGGCGACGAGACCACGATGCCGTTGATTCGTGGCTACTTCGAGCGGATGGAACCGCTGGGGAGTCTTCTGCACCGCAAGGCGATGGATGCGTTCCGCGAATACATGGTGGTAGGCGGCATGCCGCAGGCCGTGCTTGAGTTCACGACAACGAACGACCTTGGCGCCACAGATAGGATGAAGCGGAAGATATTGAAGTTGTACCGCGAGGACATCGACAAGCATTGCGGGCGTTCAGCCGCGAAGGTAAAGCGGGTGTTTGACGCCATCCCGGCGCAGCTTTCGCGGCACGAGAAGAAGTATCGGATTTCTGAAATCTCCCCACAGGCCCGTTATCGCGACTACTTGGATGCGTTCTCGTATCTCAAGGAAAGCATGGTGGCCAACATCTGCGTCAATTCGACCGAACCGAACATCGGGCTGAACCTCAACGCGGAACGGAACATGTTCAAGTGCTACCTGTGCGACACGGGGCTACTCGTCAGTCAGGCGTTCGGCGAACGGGAACTGGTGGCGGAGCAGATACACAGACGACTTCTTATGGATGCTCTTGAGATCAACAAGGGCATGCTTGTTGAGAATGTCGTCGCGCAGATGCTTCGCGTCGCCGGGCACGAGCTGTTTTTCTTCTCGAAGTCGGATGCGACCGACAGGGCTGAGCGGATGGAGGTGGATTTCCTCATCGCGAAGCCTTCCCTGACGCGGCGGAAGAACATATCCCCGGTCGAGGTGAAGTCGTCAAGGCGTTACGACCACGTGTCGCTCGACAAGTTCACGAGGAAGTACAGGCAATTCCTTCATACGCCGTACGTGCTGCATACGAAAGATGTTGTCGTCTCGGACGGGATCACGTATCTGCCGTTGTACATGGCACCTTGCCTTTAATGAGCACGCTAAAGCCCAGAAGACAAAGGAGATGACGAGATGGTGCGCCAAGCAAAGCTCGGCAGAACTAACAGAATGGTGCGCCAAGTAAAGCGCGATAGCAACTTGCGAAATGAAAGGAGTTCGCACTGACAAGAAATCGACAGTCAGTTAGGAAGACAGGCGG
>Ga0310695_10015011_pt1 | contig 10382 bp, 8 predicted proteins | sample RumenRJG_04DNA_FD_203882 | JGI IMG/M metagenome (GOLD analysis project Ga0310695, IMG submission 203882) | Bovine rumen microbial communities from Lethbridge, Alberta, Canada - RJG_04 (v2) (version 2) | ecosystem: Host-associated > Mammals > Digestive system > Stomach > Rumen | place: Canada... | reverse complement strand
TTTTTAGAGATGGCTAAAACCACCATTCCTTTTGAATCGGAAATGTTGAAAAAGACATTGTTTGATATCGGCTTACCACGTTCATTTAAAGAATAATCTCCAACATATTTCTTTTTGAAATAATAAGAGACTAACTTCTCTTTTTTCACATCTAAAACATGGTATCTTTCTAAGAAAGAAATTTCGCTTTCATCAAGTTTAGTTAATGCCAATAGTTCACCAAAAGAATACTTTCTGGTGTCGAGCACATATAGAGAAATTTTATCCATGAATAAAATAATATTACTATGTATATAAATCGATTACAATTGCTTAGGTTGCTTATTTAATTAATTGCCAAAAACAATTGCGTATGCAACTGTGGAACAGCCAAAACAAACGTTTTCTTTTTGACCAACTTTTGGTTGCATATCAGGACCTAAATTGCTATCTAAAAATCTAGTCATGGTAATAAGGTTTTCATTATTGTTACGGTCGTTAAAGCTACTTGCTGTAGCGATGTTTGAAAAATAGAAAGCGACAAATACATCAGCGGTTGTGCCTTCGCCTTTTCTTGCTAAGATTGCACTGCTGACTGTAAATCCTTCAAAGTTAAAACCTTGAATGTGTGCTTTAACTTCTGCATCACTTTCATAATGTGAAACAGTGTATCCTTTAGCTTCTAAGCTATTTTTAGCGGATCTTGAACTATGGGATGCTTCACATCCAGTTACTAAAAGACATGATGTTAATAATAATGTTGACAAAAACTTCTTCATATTTCTCTTCTCCTTCTCTTGTCAATATTTATCTTTTTTAAAAGAATAACAAAGTTATTGGTTAGAATCTCTTCTTTAAAACGAGGATATTCTTACCGTTAATTCGATCATAGGCATATTCGTCCATAATCTTTTTTACAATAATGAGGCCTAGACCTCCGATTTCTTGCTTTTTAACATCGCTTTCAACTTCTGGTTTATCAACTTCAAGTTGGTTAAATTCTTTCGCCATATCAATAATCGTAAGAACGAATTCTTTTGTATCCATATCGAATAATAGTCTCACATAAATCACTCCACCATTATTGTTATAGCCGTGGTTAATGATGTTAGAGAATAATTCATCTCCAACAATTGTTAATTTATTTTTGAAATCTTCTGGGCATTTATATTTATCACTAAATTTCTCAATGAACTTTAGCATTTCAGGAATATGTTCAATTCTTCCATCAAATGCTTTTTCTTCATATGCATAATGGTCTCCACGATATTTAAGTGTAACAAAAGTGATATCATCACTTTGAGGAGCTTCTCCGACAAATGAAGCAATATCATCTTTGATTGTGTGATGGAGTTCAAGAATGCAGGTGTAATCTTGTCTATTAAGGGTGTGTAATAATCTATCTTCTCCATAGAATTCACCATCGATATTTCTTGCTTCAGTAATTCCATCTGTATATAAAGTCATACTTTCTCCTGGGAGAAGAGTAATCTCTTCATCTACGACATTTACTTTTTCAAAACATCCAAGTAAGAAACCTGGTTTACAGTCTAAATAACGATATTTGAAATTAGAGCCAACAATTGGAGGATTGTGTCCAGCGTTCGCATAAATAACTTTTCCACTTCTCTTATCTAAAATTGCTAAGAAGCAAGTAACAAACATGCTAGTTTTATTACCTTTAATGATAGAGGAGTTAATGTCTTTAAGAATTTGAGAAGGAGTTTTTCCCGCTTTAGCAAAGTCTCTAAATGATGTGATAGTTTTCATCATAAACATCGCGGATGGGACTCCTTTTCCGGAAACGTCTCCAATTAAAACTGCGACATGATCTTCATCGATATTGACATAATCATATAAGTCTCCACCAACTTCATTAGCAGCCTTAAGTTCTCCAATAATCTCCACTTCTTCTGAATATAAAGTTTCTTCTGGAAGAGTGTTTAATTGAATCTCTTTAGCGACTCCAAGTTCGGTTTTGTTCTTTTCGTTTTCTGTACTAAAAGCAATCTCACTATTGAGTAAGACTTTAGTTCTTTTATTTAAGAAAACAGTCACTACGAAAATTAAGGTAATGAATAACGCTCTTCCTAGAAAGTATTGAGTAAAGATTTTGATAAATCGATTCTCGTGAGCGACATAGATTAAGTCTTTTAAGAATCTATATCGACCCATTGCGGTATCAGGATAAACTTCAGTTAAGCGAACGCTGTGGATGGTTTGATCAGCCTTATTTAATTCTCCAGAAAGTAAATTGGAATCAAATTCTCCATAGAATGTCGCAAATCCTAAGGCCACTAAACTCATAACAATAATGACCCCAAAAGTAATGCTACTTAATCGAGGGTTATAGTAATGGGCAGTTAAAACAATGCAAACAGCCCAACCTAAAACCGCATGTTTAGGCATAATGACATTAAGCGCAAAAATCGCAATGATGAACAAGGCTAAAACAAAATATTTATATTTTGGACTTGCTAAAAACTTGCTCTTTAGGAATATAGCAGGAATACAAAGCACTACAATCAAAATTGGAATAACGCTAACTGTTACTCTCCAAGTATCGTAAGCTACTTCAAAAACTTTGAAGAAGTAGCCAAACCAAATTGCAAATAGTAAACCCGCAGTGAAAAGAAGAGCGAGAGTCATGTGCTTATTCGCACTTATTTCGTTTTTCTCATATGCAGATCTTATTTTTTCTTTTGCGGACATATTAGATACCAATTTCTAAATCATCGTATTTGTCTAATAATTCGTATAATCGACTTCTACAACCTTCTAATCTCTTGTTGTTGTCTGGTTCATTAACGCGGTTCCACCACATCATATGAACATAAGCGACAATTCTAATCTTTTCTTTAATATCTTTATCGTCTTTACCAAAGTAAAGATTAAGGACAGAGTTATATAAGTTAGCGGCGTCTTCATCTTTAATGCCGAAGAATCTCTCACTATTACCTGGATCATCTTCGTTAAACGCACAATAAGGAGCGTATATCGCTGCAAGTTCAAAGATTGGATGACCAACTGATAAAGTATCCATATCAATTAAAAGTAGTTCGCCATTTTGAACCATGATGTTTTTAAAGTGACAATCACCATGGACAAAGGTTCTTCTATCTTCAATAGATTCAAGTAGTCTTTTTGCTTTTTGATAATATTTATCCTCAAGGAATGGTTTAATCTTTTCGATTTTATCGAAATAATGCTTTTTAATCTCTGGAATTGCAGGATTTAAACATTCTGTGGTGTTAATCTTCTTTAACAAAGAAGCATACTTTTCTAAATATTCTTGATAATGCTTTTTGTCTTCTAAAAGAACATTCTTCAAAGATTTGCAATCAAGCATTTCAAAGATGACGCCCATCTTATCTCCTGCTTTTACTATGTCAAAGGAGATTGCAGTTGGAACTCCTAAAACGAATGCTTCTTTTGCTAAACGTAATTCTCTTTCAATTTGTTGTGAATCACTAGTTCTATTAAATACTTTGACAATCGTGTCTTTATCTAAACGATAGACAGTAGAGAAAAAACCATCGCCGATAACTTCTGCGTGAGATAAGTCAACTTTTCTTAAAGCTTTTTGAACATCCATAACACTGGTAAAACCAGTCATTTGGAAAACATCATATACTTCTAAAGAGGCATTGATAATTGAGACATCATCATATTGCTGTTTTAATCTTAAGATAATTCTCAATCCGGCACTAGAAATGTAACGAAGCATGTCTAAATCTAAAACAAGTTTTTTAAACTTATTATTAGCGATGATATCATCTATTTCTTTTCCCATAGGTTCAGCGCTATAGGAATTGAGTTCACCTTCTAAATAGATGACTAAAGTATCATTTTCTAAATTAAATCTCATATGAAACCTCACTACATAACTAATTTTTCAATTTTGAATAAGTTCTCAAAACCGACCATTCCAAAGACGTCATACACTGCTTTTGGAACATTGACTAGTTTTGTTTCAGCGCATTCTTTTTTGACTTTGATTAAAATCCTTAGCCCTGCCGAAGAGATATAACGTAAATCTCTCATATCAATCACTATTTCTTTGTATTGGTTTGAATTCATGATGGCATCGATTTCTCTATCGATATCTTCAGAATTAAAGGAGTTGATCTCTCCTTCAAAAAAGATGGTCAAAACTTCGTTCTCTAATGTATTTTTCATAACAAATCTCCGATTATATTTTCTCACACACACTGTCACAGATGTGTCACATACGCGAGATATCCTTATTTTTTATTGATTATATCAAATAAAAGATTTATATTTATGTTATGAAAAACAAGCATTTAACGTTTTTAGTCGCTACTTTATTATCTTTATCTTCATGCTTCGGGAGTAATAAAGGTGGGACAGTAAAGTACCAAATTGAATATAGTAATGAGTCAATAAATAAAGCTAACTTAGACAACTACTTTTTAACTCATGAAGAAGAATATCCATCTTATAAAGCATTAAAAGGAAATGTTCCAAATATTTTAGACCACACCAGAACTATCAATATTAGTGGAGGTTTTACTAATAAGATGCAAGCCATTCGTTTTTCCTCTGGTGAAAACGGGTTCTTAACGGGCGAAACATTCTTGCTCCATAACGGACAATATTTCCCTTTAGGAGGTGCTTGGGGCGGCCATGGAGTCACTGAATTTATTCGTCGACAAGGCGATAAAGGTCATTGGCTGTATTTTATATTCTCAAATGGAAGCGGAATCCACCGCACTAATGTCGGAGTCTATAACATGCTCGAAAGCGAGTTATACACTATTAGTTCTTTGGAACTTGAGCTTAATAAAGATTACACATTCAAGATTAGTGAAAATAACACGATTGATATATATGAAGCTACAATTGATCTTTATTACGATAACGACATGTTCCCACATTACTCAATCGTAGAAAAAGAACTAGTTATTGAAGCGATTGATGAACTACAAAAAGTAAAAATATAAAGTAAAACACGCGGTTTCTTGCGTGTTTTATTCTTTTAAAGCCTCAATAAGTTTTTTAGCGGCCTCTTCTTGACCGTTTATATATGGATGCCCATTTGCCCCATCACTATTAGGGGTAAATTCTACAAGTTTTACTTTATTTGAGTAACGAGTTTTAATCTTCTCATATACTTTTTTAATGACATTAATTAGATCGTCACAGATTGGTAGTAAGCGATAGCACATCACCACTTCTACTCCTGGGTTATCTTTGATGATATTGTCCACTAAAGAGATGTATTCTTTTTCAAATGTCTCTAATGCTTGTGGCTTATCTTCTTTAGTGTTCAAATTATAAGCCCCATCATCGTTAGTGACTAAATTAATAACTGCGATATCTAGTTTTCTAGTCTCGTAATATTCACTAATCATATCTACTGTATTGATATATTCTTTGAATTTCTTATCGATGTAGATTGGTAGCGCTAAAGAGATACCAGAACGAGAAACAACTGTGTAATCCATATCTAACCCCATAGCGGTTAAATATGCATAGCTCCTAGAGAAGTCTTCGCTTTCTCCAGAAAAACACACCCCATGATAATCTAAAACTCCATATCCACAGGTGATTGAGTCTCCAAAGAATCCAATGAGTTTTTTATTGTTTGCTGGAAGATCACCAAATTCTCCTCCATCAATAGAGATATCGTTAACTGTGATAGTAGATAAATAGACTTCATTTACCTTAATTACTCGAATAATAGTCTTGTTAGATGAGTTAACTTTGATAGTAACTAAGTTATCTCCACTTACGAGTTTTTCTTTTGAATAGAGTTCATCGTTAACATAAATGTTAATATATTGAGCAGTTATCTCTCTTAGTTCACTCTTTAAGGACAATGTAATAGAAACGTTATCTTTAAACGGAATAACCTCAAATTCAAAACCACTTCCTGAAAAAGAAAAGTAATCTTTGTTATCTTTATAGATATGTCTACCAATAAGTCTTAACTTCATAAACATAGTATAGGTTCTTTATTTCCTTTGAGCAATAAAAAACGCATCAATTGATGCGCTTTATAAAAATGATTAGTTTTCTTTCTTGCGTTTTAAGAGGAAGAATCCACCTAAGGAAACCACTCCAACCGCTAAGATAATGACCATGAGAACTGTGCTATTATCTTCGTTCACTGAGAAGCCTTTAATCATGTTATTGACTTCTAAGATGCCGTCAGAGTTAAGTTCATCACCATTGATGGATGCCCAGGTTTGTAAACGTGCCCATTCAGCTGCATATGCATCATTAGTGGTGAATAATTCTCTTTGATGCTCATTTAATTCATTAAACGCTGCTTTAGCACTTGCGTAGTAATGATGTTCATTATCCTTACAGTAGCCAAGGTTTTGGGTGTAATCCATGTGCATATATGTAGTAATGAAGTTCTCTAGTCCAACTGCATCATCAGTTTTACTGATATCTCCACCATTAGAAGAGCCAGAACGCACAATAATACTTTGAATATTTACACGATTACTTGAGTTTTCGGTTAATAAGGTAACAGAACTTTTGTTGCCTGATATTATAACTTCGTATTCTTCATAACTATTTGTCAAGTTTGCAACAGATTGACCATCAACTTTGAGAACCGCATTGCTATCGTAGTACTTAGCGACAATAAGAAGTGAGCTGATGTTGCAGCCGGTTGTGATGGTAATGTTTCCACCACCTTTGCCAGTTCCTAATCTCATTGAACTATTTTCGTAGAATGTTTTATTGCCATATGAAACGGTAATAAATTCTATGTCTCCGGTAATAGATTCTTCTGCAGAACTTGGCCAGGTGATTGTACTTTCAACAGCGTCACCTTCTTCAATAACGGTTCTACCAGTAGCAACAAAAATATCGTAAGTTGTCTCTTTGGTCAATCCGTTATAAGAAGCAGAAACTGTCACACTTTGTGTACCACAAACAGACATATTTGGTGAAGAAACAGTACCAACACTGATTTCTTTTGAATATCCATTTGTAAAGTTAGCAGTTACAGTGCCATCAAAAACGAATGTATCACCTTTAGTGAATTCTGTAGTTTGATCACTAACAGAGATAGAACTTAAAGTTGCTGGATCAACTGTAATTGTGTATGTATCAGTTTTTGTAATATCACCTTCGGTGTAGCTAACAGTGACTGTTTGTTCACCAATTGTGTACATATCATATCCAGAGAAAGTTGCATCTTCAGTAACAACATCACCAGTGTTATCAGTGTAAGTAGCGACTACTGAGCCTCCAAAGACAAATTCATCACCTTCTTGGAAGAATTCTCTTTGATTTTGAACTGCAATTGAATCTAAGAAGTATGGATTATTGATGCTGATTTCTAAATAGAAATATTCTTCACCCATCATGACTTTGATGTATTCATCATCAATTGTTAGTTCATCATCTAAACTTGGTTCAAAAGAGAATTCGCTTTCGTGACCATTATATGTATAAGAATCGTTTGAATTATCAGAGAAATATCTTGTAACAGCCATTCCAGATGGATCAAAGTAATCTCCAACAAAATAAGACATCTTATCTGGTTCAGTTAAGAAGTCGATATCGACCAAAGTCTTAACAACTGTTTTTGGTGTTAATGCATATAGATATGCACTTGTAAAATTTTCATTTGTTGAGGCATATGGCCTTAATCCACCATCACCACCATTAGGGTTGTTATAATATTTTCCTATATCGCTTCCAGCATACACATTTCCATCGTTATGGATAGTCAATGTTGTATATTGGGTAGTACTAAAAGAAACTTTCTTGACAGCCGTTGAATAAATGTATCCCTCGCTGCATGATAATTTAAATCCGCTAGAAGTACCTTCAACTGTAAAGACGATTGCGCTATCAAGGTTTGTCGATAGTCTGACCCAGTTGCTTGAAATACCATATGCAAGATTAGAACTACTTGTTCCCCAAACAACTTTCATGCCATTTGTGATACCACTAGAAGTAAGTGGGGATGATGAGATTGTGTATTGATCTAATCCTGTTGCTTCAGAAACGGTGATTGAGTAAGTTGTAGTTTTAGTTGTTCCACCTTCGGTGTAACTGACAGTAACAGTTTGATTACCTGTGGTAGATAAGTTATAACCGCTGAAAGTTGCACTTGTTGTGACATTAGCAGTTGTTGAATCGCTATAATTAGCGGTAACGGTTCCTCCAAAGGAGAAAGAGTCATTAACATTGAATGTAGTTTTTTGGCCACTAACGGAAATAGATGAAAGAGTTTTTGGGTTAGTGACTGTTACTGAACATGTTTTTGTATATTGAGTTCCGCTAATAGTTGCTTTAGCGGTAATAGTTGCTGTTCCATTACTTACACCAGTAAGGGTGATTTGACTACCACTACTAGCACTTGTTGAACTAATGCTCACAACACTTGAGTTAGAAGTTGACCAAGTAATGCTACTGGAATTAGAGGAAGTAGCGCTAATCTTAGCAGTATTTCCACGAACAATAGATAAAGATGTAGTTGAGATGGTAACTCCTGTAGAAGGTGTACCCGAAGTGAATTGGCCTTTGGTTCCGTAATCACTCGCGTGAGTTGTATCCCAAATAGCACCAACGGCGTAAGGACAATCAATAAATGGGTTTCTATTTCCTTGTCCTTTATATGCTGCGTTATTTCTATCGATTTCTTTTTGAGAAACTGGGTCTTCTTTAGCCCATCTTAAATAAACACTTAAATACTCTGATTTAATTGAAGGGAATGTTGTCTTATCAAAAGCGTCAAATGTATTGCTTGATAATTTGTCTTGATAACAAGTTACAAAGTAAAAATAGATACGAGCAATATCGCCTTTATAGCAATCTTTTGGTTCGAAGCATTTGCCTGTGCCTGTACCTGTTCCAAGTAAGCAGCCATCTTCTGATGTATATTCGGCACTAGTGACTTCTCCGTGAGGAAAACTGCCACGCCTATTATTGACATATCCATCAGATGGTAAGACGTGATGGATATCACTCACCATAGGTGCTTTTTTACCAAATGATCCTTGAGGAATAACATGCTCTCTATTAATTGAGTCATGTTCTTTCTTATAACTTGCGTTAATACGCGAGTCGTTTAATGTGTACATGGTCTTATCGGAATAGATGTCCCAATAATGTTGTCCATCAGGGCGAACATCAGTGGTCTTGTAAGCATCCCAAAGACCATCGTAACTCCAACCAGCTTTTGAGATTGTAATTTTGTTATATAGTGCGGATTTTAAAGCACTACCAGTTTTATCCCAGTCAAATCCAGAATAATAATCATTAACTGTTTGGGTATAATTACCGGCAGCCTCTACTTGTGATAATTCTGCTTTTGAAGAGAGGCTCACTCCAAAGCCGAGACAGAGTGTTAAAGAAAAGAGCACTCCAGATAGTTTTTTAATAGTTTTCATATGCGCAACTATTATTGTCTAAAATTAATTTAATTAATTCAATTAAAATTTAATAAATTTTGTCGCCTTTTTTAGTAAACTTTTTCAAAATCGCTTTTTAAGCAATAAAAAACGGCATTTTCTGCCGTGATTTATTTTGCGATTTTTTTCTTATTCTTCGCTTTCTCCAGCAGCGACACTTCCAAATATTCCACCTAATAAGTAGAAAAGGTTGAAATCAAAGATGCCAACAAGAAGCAAGATAACATGTGGTGAATATTTACCAGTGTTATTGTTTAAATTCTTTCTTGCGCTTAAGACCACAAAGATTAACGCGAAGTGGACAATAAAAATGATTGAGCAAACGATAATTAAAACCATCAGTATTTTTTGTACCAATTCCACTGTTTGTGATGTCTCAGCGGCTACTTGAGCAATAATCTCTGAAGAGGCAATGGCAACGCCACATAAAATGACTACTAGAGTCAATATAAATAAGTCAATGACATTGAACACAAAGCCAATCGCATATAGTAATTTTGATGTGCTTTTCATAAGTAATATGTTCTTCTCCTTATCTTTTATTTTAATACTTATCTCCAAAAAAGAAAAACGTCTACAACCGTAAGCGTTTCATAAATCTAATTGTTACTTATTGAGATATTTACGATAAGATTGACGTTTACATCTTAAGGTCTTAGCCATACCTTGCCATGTATTAAGCATCTTTAAGTTTGTGGTAAGGGTTGGATCTAAGAAGATATCATCAAGTTTGTCTTTTTTCGCGTTTTGAATGAATTTAGTCGCCACTAAAGCGTGAACTCCAGTGTTACGATATTCAGGGTCAACACCAATAAGAGCAAGTTCAACTTTTCTTGGGTTGCTCTTTGCCTTTAAGATTCCAGGGACAGCAAGGATAAGATTACCTCTTGCTTTTCTAATCGCGTCTCCTACATATGGTAGACCAACTCCAAAGGCCACTACTTTGCCTTCTTTATTTGTAATAACAGAGAAATATTTTCTATTAATTAAAGTTGCAAA
>Ga0310695_10015008_pt1 | contig 10383 bp, 7 predicted proteins | sample RumenRJG_04DNA_FD_203882 | JGI IMG/M metagenome (GOLD analysis project Ga0310695, IMG submission 203882) | Bovine rumen microbial communities from Lethbridge, Alberta, Canada - RJG_04 (v2) (version 2) | ecosystem: Host-associated > Mammals > Digestive system > Stomach > Rumen | place: Canada... | reverse complement strand
TGCAAGGCGCCAGACGCCAGACGAAAACTCACTCTGAGTCCTCTGCGTTTTCTGCGTGGGAGACTCCCCCAGCCTCGCTTCGCTCGGCAGCCCCCTCAGGGAGGGGGCCTGCTTCGCCGGGACGGGGCTCTGCGGACTCTGCGGTCTCTGCGTGGGATTCGGACGCGGCGGGCGCGTTCGTGGCGGGGGCCGGCGTCGTCGGTTCGGAGTGCGCGGCGACGGCTTCGCCGATGCGGGCGAAGAACGCCATGTAGAGGGAAAGAACGGCGCAGACGAACAGGAGCGGGGCAGCAACGAGCGCGGCAAGCGACGCGGCGAGCGCGCCTCTTTTCCATTTCATCGCGGAAACGGCGGCAAGCAGGCCGCCGACGGCGACAGTGGCCGCGACGACTGCCACGGATGGAACGAGGAACGCCCAGTCTCCTGGCGTTCCGGAGTCTGTCGTCCAGGTGGGACAGAGGTCGTTCAGCGCCTTGAGGGTTTTGGAGCGGAGCGAGAGGAACACGAAAGACGAAAGAACAACGGCCGCAATCGCCACAGATGTCAGGACCGGGTGCCCGCCCGGTTTGCGCCGAGACGGCGTTTCTGGCGGGGTGGGAGGAAGAGAGGGAGGCGTGACGGAACTCATCGGCTGTTTCCTTTCTTTGCGGACTTCGCGTGAGGGGTCAAGGGGACTTTGGGACGGGGACTTGGGGGACCGTGGGGACGAGAGGGGACGAGGTTTCGGCGGGACGGGCGGCTTTGCCAACTCGGAGCGTTAGCGGAGGGATTCAACTCATCGGAGTTTCGGTTCGGTGTGTTCGGTGTGTTCCGTGGTTTGCGGCGGCGAGGGCGAGGAGGGGAAGGAGGAGGGCGAGGCGGTTCATGGGAGACATTTGGTTGCAGAGGTTGAATGGGTTGAAAGGGTAAAGTGCAAAGGGTAAAGTTGCGATGCGTGGCGGGATCAGGAGGCGTTCAGCCCATGGGAAAGACGGAAAGGCCGTCTTTTTCCGGGATCTTCGGACGCGGACGCGCCACGCCGACGGCGGGCGGGCCGTCCGTGCCGAAGGCGTCGAGCAGCGCGCGGGCGACGGAGGCGGAGGGTCCGGAGGGCGGCGGGTCCGCCGAAGGTCCGGCCGGCGGGACGGGACGGGGTGCGCGGGCGGCCAGGACCGCGAACAGGATTCCGAGGAGGCCGGACCCCGCCACGCGGGCGCGGCGGCGGACGAGCCGCACGCCGAGCGGGGGGCGGGACGCATCGTTCCAGCGGTAGCCGCGGCCCCAGGCGGTCTCGAGGCGCCAGCGGGCGGACCCGAGCTTGGCGCGGAGGTCGCAGACGGCGCTGTCGACGGTGCGGGGCTGGACGCTCCCGGCCTCGTCCCCGAGCAACGCGAGCAGGAGTTCCGCGCGGGAGCGCGCGACGCCCGGCCGCGAGACGAGCGCCTGGAGGAGGCGGACCTCGGTGGACGTGAGGGCGACGGGACGCCCGCCGACCCACGCGACGCCCGTCGCGGGATGGAAGCGGAAGTCGTCCGCGGCGGCTTCGGCCGGGGGCGGCGCCTTGTCGAGGACGAAGAGCGCGAGCGTCGCGGCGGAGAGCGGTGCGGCGCGGCATTCGTCGGCGCCGGCCTCGTAGGCGGCGCGGACGGCGGCGGGCGACAGGGCGGGCAGGAGCACTTCGATCCGGACCGCGGCCGGCAGGGGCGCCGCGCGGCGCGCGGCGCGGCAGAGCGCGGCGACGTTCGCGGGGCCGAGCGCGGCGGCGTCGAGGAACACGAAGACGGGCGCCGGCGGAGCCGCCAGGGCGGCGGCGGCGACGACGGCGTCCGGGGCGGCGATGGGCTCCCAGCCGTCGTCCCGCGGGAGGGCGCGGCGCAGGGCGGAGGCGAACGCGGCGGAACAGCCGCCGAGGAGGACGACGCGGGGGCTCACGGCGCAGTCCCTCCTTCCCCCGGAAGCGGCGGCGCCGACCTGCGGAACGAGAAGCCACGGAACCGGACGGCGCGGCCGAAGAAGACGATCTTCGCGCCGCGGGGAAACGCGTCCGGCGAGAACGCCCCGCAGGGAACCGAGAGGGCGGGCGCGGCGGAGCCGCCGGGAAAGACGGAGACCCGGTCGGCGGACAGCACGATGCGGACCGGAAGGCCGTCCGGAGGCCCGTCCGTGGAGCGGGCCTCGCCGGCGCACGGCGGGACGGCGGCCGTGGAGGAGGCGACGACTCCGCCGGTCCAGCCCGCGTCGGCGTACGGCTCTTCCGAGGAGCCGAGCCGGACCGCGGCGGCTCCGCCGTCCTTCCACCGGACCGAAACCGGCGGGGTGCGGCCGCGGAGGTTGTGCTGGAGCCCGTCGGCCGGAAGGACGCGGACCGCGAGGAACGGTTCGCCGGAAGCGCGCGGGTCGCGTTCGGCGAAGGCCTCCAGCTCGAGGGGAAGGGGGAGCGCCTGGGCGAATTCGAGGCAGCCCGGTTCGCGGGAGCCCGTCGGGAAGACGAATCCTCCGCGTCCGTCGTCCGAGGGCTGCCAGCCGGCGCCGTAGTCGAACCAGCCGAGGAAGAAGCCGCGGTCAAAGATGGGGACGCGGCGCGATTCGCCGCGGGGGAAGCCGGTCGCGAGGAACGCCCGGAGAGAGGTCCGCGCGAGGAGGGACGCCCCGGCGCGGGAGAGCGCGGGGCGTTGCGCTTCCGCCGCGGCCCCGGCGCGGAGGAATCCCTCCGCGCCGCCGTCGCGGAATTGCTCCCAGAGGGGACGGACGAACGCCGCGTCCGGGCCGGTCAGGCCGAACAGGGTCTCGAGGATTTCGAACGCCCCGGGGAACCCTTCCTGCAGGATCCGCCGGTAGCGGGCGTTGCGGGAGCGCGAAGCGGCCTCTTCCGCGCCGGAGGCGTCGCCCCTCGTCCACCGCAGGCAGGCGAGGAACTCCGCGGACTCCGAGAGCGCGTCGTCCGTTCCGGCCCCGCGGTCCAGGAAGGACGCGAGGGCGCGCTCCAGGCGGGAGTCCGGCCCCTCCTCCGCGAAGAACGCGGCGGGGTCCGCCCCGGACGTCTCCAGCTCCACGATCCGCGCCATCGCCGCGCACCAGGGGAGCATCGAGTCGGTGCGGCCGGGCGCGAGGCAGGCCTCGGCGTGGGCGCGCAGCTCCCCGGCGGAGCCGCCGTGGACCGGACGCAGGAAGCAGACGAACAGGTCGTGGAGCCGGACGTAGTCGAACCGCGCCTCCGCGCCCCGCGCGAACCAGAGGCGGAGATCCTCCCGTTCGCCGCGGAGGCCGCAGACGGCCAGCATCCCCGCGGCGCCCTGCGGGAATCCGGGGTGCAGCTCCCACGCGCGGAGGAACGCGGAGCCCGCCAGATCGAGGGCGGCGGCGCGGGCTTCCGGGGAGGACGCGGCCCCGGCGCGCGCGAGCGCGGCATCCCCGCCGAGCGCGAAGCCGATCCACGGGTCGGCGGAGGAGCGGAGGAAGGCGGGGACGAGCGCGGAGTCGTCCGTGTCGACGAACTGCGCGAGGACGCGCAGGACCGCCTCGGAGCGGTCGGGGCGTGCGGCGTGCGACTCGGCCCAGCGCACGGCGGCGGCGCAGAGCGCGCGGGCGTGGTCCGGCGAGGGATCGAGCAGCTGCCGCGCGTGCGCGGCGAGGAGCCGGCGGAACGGCTCGGACTCCGGCGGGAGGGCGGCGAGGCCGGACTCGAGCTCCGAGAGCTGCGCGCGGGCCCTGCCGTCCCAGTGCCACCGGTGCTGTCCGACGACGGACATCCACGCGAGGAACGGGTCGCGCGAACCCTCGCGAATCGTGAAGTCGTAGGCGCGGCCCCATGCCTCGTTCGGGCGGTCCGCCATCCGCGCGGGGCCTTCCCACGCCAGCGCGATTTCCTCTTCGACGTACGCCCGGGCCTCGTCACCGAGCGCCGCGGGCCACGAGGCCGGCGGCTCGAACCGGTCGAGCGTCTCGGCGCGCAGGAGGGGCAGGAGCGACCGGTCCCGGAAGTCCGCCTCGCGACCGCCCGCGGCGGCGAGCCGGAGCGGCTCCGCCTCGTCCGTCCGCGGGATGCGCCCGCAGGACCGCCTCGCCAGCAGGGAGCGGAGCGGATGAGCGATGGTGAGAAGGAGGCGTTCGGCGTTCTTCATGGTCGTGGAGGCGCGGGAGGCGTCCGACGGGAGGCCATCCTACCACAACGGGACCGGAAAACAGTGGGAAAAGTGTGGGAAATGCGGGGAGCGAAAATTTCCCCTAAACGGCAAAATGCAGAATAGGGGAAATTTTCCGGCGACGGCATTTGCCGGAGAAAATCTTCTTGCTTTCCTCGCGCGAATCGGGATAATGGGCGGCGTTGGAGGAACGATACCATGGTTGCATTCACCATCCCGGAAGCGGAAGCGAATCTCGACGAAATCGTGACGCGCGTCGAGCGTTCGGCTGAGCCGGTTTTCCTGATCCGTCTCGGACAGGCCGTGGCGCGCATCGTTCCGATGCACAACGTTCCGCGCGACGTGTCTCCCGACCCCCACCTCGGCAACATCGAGATCAAGGGCGACCTTTTCGCCGATTCCTCCGCCGACTGGGAGAGCGCGTGATGGACGATGCGCTCCTTCTCGACACCTGCGCCCTCCTGTGGCTCGCCTCCGGTTCGGATCGGCTCTCCGCGGAGGCCCGCGACCGCATCCGGCGCGCGCCGGAGGTGTACTATTCCCCGATTTCCGCCTGGGAAATCGCGCAGAAGGTCGCCCACGGGGAACTGACGCTTCCCGACCCTCCCCTGGCGTGGATGGAAGGCCTCACCGAGCGATACCAATTGACGGCGATTCCGCTTTCTCTGCCGGTTCTCGTTAAGTCGACGGAACTGCCGCCGCACCACAAGGATCCGGCGGACCGATTCATCATCGCCACGGCGCTGATTCGCGGCATTCCGGTCGTCACCACCGACCGGCGCTACAAGGACTACGGCGTCGAAACGCTGTCGTAGATCGCCGATCGCCCCGCCACGGCGTGCGGCGTAGCTCGGCGTGGCGAGGTTCCGTCGCGCCGGCCGAGGCCGGGTGTCGCGGCGGAGCCGCTCGATGTCGTCGGGTTTCATGGTCGGCTTCTCGTTTCGTCGTCTGGCGTCTGGCGTCTCGCGTCTGGCCCGACGCAAGGCGCCAGAAGACAGGCGATAGCTCACTCCGCGCCCTCCGCGGACTCCGCGTGGGAGACTCCCCCAGCCTCGCTTCGCTCGGCAGCCCCCTCAGGGAGGGGGCCGGCTTCGCCGGGACGGGGCTCAGCGGGCTCTGCGTTCTCTGCGTGAGATTCAGACTCCGCGGACTCCGCGTGCGAGACCCCCTCAGGCTCGCTGCGCTCGCCAGCTCCCCCAGCGGGGGAGCCAGGCTCCGCGGCCTCTGCGTGGGGCTTGCGGAAGGTGAAGCCGTGGAAGGAGGCGCCCTTGCCGAAGAAGAGGAGCTTGGCGCCGTCGGGGAAGGCGGCGGGGGCGTAGCGGTCGGTGGCGAAGACGAGCGCGGGCGCGGGGGCGTCGCCCACGAAGGCCTCGACGCGGTCGGGGCGGAAGACGGCGCGCAGCGCGACTTCGCGCGGGGCGGCGGGGTCGGCGCCCTCGGGGAGGGGCGGCAGGTCCACGGCGGCGGAGGCGTCCTCGGCGCCGAACCAGACGCCGCCTTCCTCGCGCGGGGCCCAGTAGCGGACGGCGAGGCGGCCGTCCTCGCCGAGGTGGAAGGAGAGCGCCGGCCGGCCGTCGTCGGCGAACCGGCCGAAGAGGCCGTCGGCCTTGTCGAGCCGGACGGCGAAGAGGTTGCGCCGTCCGGCGTCGGGCTGGAGCGCGACCGTGGCGGAGACTTCGAGCGGGAGCGGGACCGCCTCGATGAATTCGAGGGGGCGCGGCGCGCCGGGGACGAGCGCCGTGAGCGTGCCCTCCGGGTCGGGATCCATCGAGAGGCGCCAGCCCTCGCCCGGAAGGAGCGAGTTGTAGTTGAACCAGCTGCAGAAGTTCCGCGCGCGGAGCACGCCGACGAAGCGCTCCTCGCCGCGGTCGAAGCGCGTGGCGAGGAAGCCTCGCATCGACAGGTGCTCGAGCGCGTGTGCCGTCACCTGGTCCAGCGAGCGGGCGCCGGGGCCGCGCAGGATCGCTTCGGCGCCGTCGTAGCAGCCGGCCGCGTCGCCGGCGAGGAAGCGGCGCACGAGCGGGAGGACGCGCCGGGCGTGCGACTCGGCGCAGGCGGTGAGGAGGCACTGCAGGTGGAAGCCGCCGGGGAAGCACCGCTGGATCTCCGTCCCCACGCCGGCGGCTCCGGCGTCCGCGGCGAGGGCGGCGAGGAGATTGCCGCGCGAGGCGTGGATGCAGGCAAGCAGCGACGCGGCGCCGCCGCGGGCCGCGGGCTTCGCCGCCGTCCCGGCGGACGCGAGCGCGGCGGCGGCCGAGGCGACGGTCCGGACGAGGGCGTCGTCCGCGAAGAACTCGGCGGGGCGGCGGCCGGATTCGGCGAGCTCGTGCAGGAGCCCGAGAAGGCCGCACCACGGCAGCATCGAGTCGTCGCGCCCCGCGCCGAGGCACGCCTCCGCGTGGGCGCGGAGCGCGCGCAGGGGGGCGGGGCCGCCTTCGTCGTTCCAGGCGAGCCAGCGCTCGTAGCGCCCGTGCAGCTCGGGCGAATCGAAGCGGGCGGCGAGCGCGGCGCGGAACCACGCGTCGCGCGATTCGCTCCGCCCGGACCAGCGGGCCTCGGTCTCCATCATCCCGAACGCGCCCTGCGGGAACTCCGGGTGCAGCTCCCACGCGCGATGGAAGGCGAGCCCGGCGTTGTTCAGGTGGGTGCGGCGCTCGGCGGCGGAGCCGGACTCGTCGCGGCGCGCGAGGGAGACGCGCCCCGCGAGGACGAGTCCGATCCACGGGTCGGCGCCGGAGTCGAAGAGCGCGGCGACGAGCCGGTCGGAGCGCGCGTCGACGAACTGCTCCAGGACGCGCAGCACGGCCTCCGAGCGCTCGGGGCTCGCGGCGTGGGACTCGGCCCAGCGCACCGCGGCGGCGCAGAGCGCGCGGGCGTGCTGCGACGAGGGGTCGACCCACTGCCGCGCGTGCGCGGCGAGGAGGCGCGCGAAGGGCGCCTCGTCGGCGGGACGCGCCGCGAGCGCCTCCTCCATCTCGGCGAGCTGCGCACGGGCCTTGTCGTCCCAGTGCCACTTCTTCTGTCCGACGACGGACATCCAGGTGAGGAACGGGTCGCGCGAGCCCTCGCGGATCGTGAAGTCGTAGGCGCGGCCCCAGTCGGGGTTCGGGCGGTCCGTGAGGCGCGCGGGGCCGAGCCACGCGCGCTCGAGCTCGCGCTCGACGTAGCCGCGGGCCTCCTCGAGCCACGGCGCGTCGCGGTCGGGGCCGGAGACAAGCGGCTCCAGCGCCTCCTCGCGCAGGAGCGGCAGCAGCTCGCGGTCGCGGAAGTCCGCTTCGCGCACGAGCGTGCGGTTCGTGCGGACGGCGGACGCCCAGTCGAACGGCGGCGGGAGCGGAGCCTCCGCCTCGGCGGCGCCGTCGAGCGGGACGAAGTCGCCGTCGCGCAGCGCGTGGCGCGGCGGCGCCTCGAGCGTCGCGAGGAAGAGGGCCTTCGTCCTCTCAAGCAGCAGCATCTCCTCGCCGAGGCGCGGGTCGGCGGCCTCGAGCAGCGGACGCAGCCGCGCGGCGGCGTCCGGCGCGGGACGGCCCGCGAGGTCCGTGAGCCCGGGCGCGACCGCCGCGAACGCCTCGGGCTCGACCGAGCAGGAGAGCCGGACCGAGCACGGCGCGTCGCCGGACGAGACCGCGACCGCGTATTCGACGACGACATGGACGTCGTCCTCGTCGGAGCGGACCGAGAGCGCGCACGCGCCGGGCGGCCCCTCCGCCGCCTCGCCCTCGACCGAGATCGAGACGAGGTCCTCCTTCGCCGCGCGGTCCGGCACGCGGGCGTAGAACGCGTCGGGGACGAACAGCTCCGTCCCGCGCGCGGCGGCGGCGAGGAGCAGCAGGGGGACGATTCGTTTCATTGGCGGTCCTCCTCTTCGGAATCGAAGGCGGCGGCCTCGCGCGCCCGGTCCCGCGCGTAGGCGCGGCCGACGGAGAGGAGCGTCGCGCGGAGGACGTCGGGCGGGACGGAGAGGACGCCGACCCATTCCTCCTCCCCGACGGGACCGCCGGCGTAGAAGAGCGCGTCGCCGTCCGCGCCGGCGGAGGGTTCCGCGCCGGAAACGAGCAGCGCCTCCAGCGCCGCGGGGCGGACGGCGAAGACCGAGGCGGGCGACCAGCCGGGGAAGCGGGCGCGGACGGCGCCGAGCGGCAGCGCCGGCGCCGGACCCGCGGCGGGCGGCGCGTCGGCGCCGGCGCCGGCGGGGGCGAGGCGCAGGACGGCGGAGCCGCCCTCGTCCGCGACGCGGAACTCCGCCTCGTCGCCGAAGCCGTCCGCGAACGCGCCGAGGCCGGCCTCGCGCGGATGGAGAGCGGCGGAGAGGCCGTCCGGCGCGAGGTCGGCAAAGTCCGGGAAGAAGGCGGCGAAGCCGTTCGTCCCCGCCACCCTCCATTCGTTGTCGCGGGCGCGCGCGAGCGCCTTCCCGAACGCGCGCGCCGCCGCGCCGCCGCCGTCGCGGCGCAGGTCGAGGCGGAGCCGGCCGCCGGGCGCGGGACGCAGCGCCGCGCGGAGGGCGCCGTCCGAAAGGAGCCGGCCGACGGCCGACGCGAGGTCGCGCAGCGGCCCCGTGCGCAGACGGTTCTCCGGCGTGTCGTTGAAGCGGAGCCTGACCTTGAACGCCGCCTTGTCGAACGGGACGGACGGCACGGCGCTGCGCAGCGCCCAGGCGAGCGCGTCGGCGGGCACGGCGGCGAAGTCTCCGTCGCCGAGAAGCTCCGGCGCGGGGAGCTCGGCGACCTTCGGCGCGGCCGTGCCGGGAAGCGGCCGCATCGACTTGTAGAAGAGCAGCCCCTCCTCGCGGGAGACGACGAGCGCGAAGTCGCCCTCCGCGTCGACGTCGAACCCGGGGTCGGTCCCCAGGAAGAAGAAACAATAGCCGCCGAATTCGCGCGGCCGTCCCGTGGCGGGGTCGGGGAAGACGCGCTCCGCGTCGGAGAGCAGGCGGACGTCGACGAGTTCCGACGGCCGCGGATCCCGGGCGTCGAAAGGGGTCGTCGGGGGGAACGCGCGGCGGAACGACGCGACGCGCGCGGAGAGCAGGGCGTCGGGGAGGACCGGAGCGAGGCCGGGGAAGGCGGCGCGCGCGGGGAAGGCGGACGCGCGCGACGCGACGAGCGTCCGGTCGCCCTCGAACGCGATCCAGAGCGAGCCGAACGGATGCGCCTCGAGACCGTCCGCGCCGACGGCGCTGCGCGCGCCGAGGTTCCGCGTGACCTTGGCGCCGAGGTCGGCGCGGGCGACGGGCAGGGAGAAGAGGAAGTCCGACCGGAGCCAGTCGTCGGGCTCGATTTTCCACACCGCGGCGAAGACGGGCTTCGCGCGGTCCATCGCGGAAAGCCCGAGGCCGGCGAGGGAGCCCTCGAGGAATCCGGACGCGTGCGCCGCGACCAGGGCCGGGGCGTTCGTTTCGCCGGACCCGTCGGCGACCGGCTCGAGCAGGACGCGGAGCGCCTCGGCGGCGGCGTCCGCCCCTTCGAGGCGCAGGAGGATCGGCGGCGGGGCGTCCGCGTCCGGCCGCGCGGCGGGACCGGCGGCGCCGGGCGCGAAGGCCTCGCGGAGCGAATCCGGGATCGCGGGATCCTGCGCGGACGCCGCCGCGGCGAGGGCGAGGAGGGGGAGGATGAGGGCGAGGCGGTTCATGGGAGTCCTTTGGTTGTGAAGGGTTGAAGGGGTTGAAAGGGTTGAAGGAGTTTAAAGTTGAAAGGGTAAAGGGTAAAGTTGCGTGGCGGGGTGTCGGGATTGTCCACCAACGCTCAATGTCCAACAATCGTCAATGTCATCAATGACATCAATGACAATGGCAATTGGCGGGAGGGCCGGGAGGGACGAGAATTGGGATTGGAATTGGCGTTGGTGGACACTGGTGGCATTGGGAGTTGGTGGACATTGAGAGTTGGTGGACATTGTCAGGGTTCCGCGCCCTCCGTGTGCGCGACCCCCTCAGTCTCGCCGCGCTCGCCAGCTCCCCCAGCGGGGGAGCCAGGCTCTGCGGGCTCTGCGTTCTCTGCGTGAGATTCAGACTCCGCTGACTCTGCGTGCGAGACCCCCTCAGGCTCGCTGCGCTCGCCAGCTCCCCCAGCGGGGGAGCCAGGCTCTGCGGGCTCTGCGTTCTCTGCGTGAGATTCAGACTCCGCGGCCTCCGCGTGTGGCTTGCGGAAGGTGAAGCCGTGGAAGGAGGCGCCCTTGCCGAAGAAGAGGAGCTTGGCGCCGTCGGGGAAGGCGGCGGGGGCGTAGCGGTCGGTGGCGAAGACGAGCGCGGGCGCGGGGGCGTCGC
>Ga0310695_10015007_pt1 | contig 10384 bp, 10 predicted proteins | sample RumenRJG_04DNA_FD_203882 | JGI IMG/M metagenome (GOLD analysis project Ga0310695, IMG submission 203882) | Bovine rumen microbial communities from Lethbridge, Alberta, Canada - RJG_04 (v2) (version 2) | ecosystem: Host-associated > Mammals > Digestive system > Stomach > Rumen | place: Canada... | reverse complement strand
CACCGTAGGATCCACACACAGATCCATAGAGCTACGTTCTCTTATCAGGTGACAAAAATGTTATTTTTTGCAAACAGATGCAAAATAGATAGGTTTTGGTTCGATTCTCGAGGTCTGTTCAAAAAAAATTTTTCATGCATTATGTGATGTATATCAACATAAATTTTTAAAGAACCAACGCCCGTCCAGGGGCTATCCTAAGTACAGTTTTAGGTCGTTATGGAGCGTTTACATAATTTTTATATAATCATTTGGATCTTTTAAACAATTTCCGTGTTCAGAACTTATAAAAAGTGTTAAACAGTAACCAACATATATGAACACTATTGTTTAACAGAGCATAATCTTTTGTTTTATAATAACTACCAAGTTTAAACATTTAAGTGGATGTTAATCATGAACTATTACAAAGAAATCAAAGAAGAATTAAGCACTGCAGCAAATGTTCTTAACAAGTTTCTAAACGACGACCAAAGTTTAGATTCAATTAATGAAGCGGCAATGGCTATAGCAAAATCAATTCGAAACAATGGCAAAGTAATATCTTGCGGAAATGGAGGTTCTCATTGCGATGCAATGCATTTTGCAGAAGAGCTGACCGGCAGATACAGGGAAAACAGACCAGCTTATGCCGCAATAGCTATTTCTGATCCAAGTCATTTATCGTGTGTATCAAATGATTTTGGGTATGATTTTGTTTTTTCCAGATTCCTGGAAGCCTTAGGTCAGAAAGGAGATTGCCTTTTAGGCATATCAACATCAGGTAATTCAAAAAATATAATAAATGCTGTCGAAACTGCCCGTAAAAAAGAAATGACATCCATAGTTCTTACAGGCAAAGATGGAGGAAAATTATCAGGATTAGCTGATATAGAAATAAGAGTTCCATATTTCGGTTATGCGGATCGTATTCAAGAAGTTCACATAAAAGTAATTCATATATTAATTAACTTAATAGAAAAAGAACTAAAACAACAGGAGTAAATATGATTATTGTAACAGGCGGTACAGGTTTTATTGGTTCATGCATCGTTGCAAAACTAGATGAACTAAACATTCATGATGTTTACATTGTTGATTGGCTGGGTTGCGAAGATAAATGGAAAAATATTGCCAAACACGAAGTAAGCGGAATTATATTACCAGAACAACTGGATAATTTTTTAGCCGATCATAAACACGAAATATCTGCAGTTATCAGCATGGGAGCTATTTCGACAACAACAGAAAAAAATGTAGATAATATTTTAATCAACAACCAGCAATTGGCATGGAAACTGTGGTGTTTCTGTCGTGATAATGATGCCCAATTTATTTATGCATCATCCGCAGCTACTTATGGAGATGGTTCTAATGGATTTGAAGACAACGATTCTTTGGAATATTTGAAAAAATTGAGACCGTTAAACCCTTATGGATGGAGTAAATCTTCTTTTGACATCAAGATAGCGAGAGAAATTAATGAGGGAAGAAAAACTCCAAAGCAACATGTCGGATTAAAATTTTTCAACGTGTATGGTCCTAATGAATACCATAAAGGAAGCCAAAAGTCTGTAATTTGCCATATTTTTCCTGATGTTAAATCCAATAAACCGGTTAAACTTTTTAAATCCTACAACAAGGATTACAAAGATGGCTGGCAACTGCGAGATTTTGTTTACGTAAAAGACGTTGTTGACGTAATTATTTGGTTTTTACAAAACCCTAAAATCAGCGGATTGTTCAACGTTGGAACCGGAAAAGCAAGATCGTTCTACGAACTTGCAAAATCAACCTGGAATGCATTGGGTTTAGAAGAAAAAGTTGAATATATCGATATGCCGGAAAATATACGAGATAGATATCAATATTATACTCAAGCTAATATAAACAAACTAAGATCTGTAGGATATACAAAAGAAATGACATCATTAGAAGATGGTGTTAGAGACTATGTAGTTAATTATCTCAATAAAGAAGACTGCTACGAGTAATATTCGACACACATTTTTATTAGGATGACTGATTGCATGGATGCTTTATTCAGAAAGCATCCTTTTTTTATTAGTATACCTTGACTATTATAATGACAATATTTATCACTGTCATTTTCATAAAATTATAAATTAAGTTAATGAATTAGGTCGTATTAACATAATTAAGATGAGTATTATAATTTCAGAAACCAGCAACATGGCTGCACTATATTGTATATATTAAAATGCTCGCTACAACAGGTAATAAATCTTTGGCTCTGTTGTAGAAAAGTGTTGATCTACAATCAGTTTGTAATCTTAATGTTTCAACCAATTGAATGACTAAAACCTATTTTTACGGGGTTGCCAAAACCCTCTACTCCCAGTTTAGTATTAAACATAGGGATTACTTTCCTTATAATGTTTAAAGCACCGTCAGTATTTAATGACTTATTAGATGATTTAAACAACCATTTTATACATACAGATGTATTACATACTTTCCCAATTGTATAGCTCATACGTCAAGCTATTCAACATTATTTTTCTTTGGACGGCCCCTTCTCTTTTTTGGGGCTTTTTGAATGTCGAGCAACCCCAGTTTTATCAGAATATCCTCTAAATTTTTAGAAATTTTTCGAAGTGTCCAGCCTTTGTTTGGTAAATTTACTTTCTTTGCACGTTCAAGATGTTTCATAATTTTTTTGTATGTCATGGTGTTGAACAACTCACATTCATCAAAATAGTTAATCAACTTGTACGTTAGTAGAGATGATAAAAAATCACAGAATTCCGAACCAAGCACAGAGTAATCATCATGAACTCTGGTTTCATCAAAATCGCATGCATGCTTGTAATAGCGCATAACCAATTCAATTTCCCATCTGCTGTTGTAAGAATTGAAAGCAATCTCTGGCGATAAATCCAGATCTGTTTCCAGCACTATCGTTCCAAATTCCTTTCTTTTCTCCTCATATTTTTCAGCAGAGAACTTATTGTTCTTGTTAACCCTGTGCAGATAATCTTTTTCTTCAACAGCAAACAGCGATAAATCCTTGAATGAATACAGCCATTTGTTTCCCTCTTTATCAAATTCCTTATTGTAGAGAATGTACTCATTGTTAGAGAGAGTACCGGAATATTCATACAGTTTTAGATCTTTAATTATCTTTGCGTCACGCTTCAAAGGATTTATGAAATGCAAATTTTTATTATTCATGAAGGCTGACTTTGCTCCTGATGAAGGAAATCCCTTGTCGCCTACAATAATTCCCTGGGTAATATTATTTTCGGTGATGAAATCTTCGTACGCTGTCAGATCCAACATGTTACCAGAATAGCATTTGGAACAAATTGGTTCTTTTAACTCCAAATCAAAGGCATACATAACAGAAATGTCTTTAGTACCTTTTTTTAAAGCCTTGCGTGAATAATCAGAAAGAGAATTGATTCTTGATTCATTGGACTTCAAAGTACCATCGATGAGCAAATGATGATCAGCTTTCACATTCTTTACTCTGTCCTGCATGAACAGAATTATTCTACTGCAAGCTTTGCCTATATTTTTTAGAAACGTTGATACTGTGTTTTTTGACAATGCTACTTTTGGGTATAACTCTGATACAAAAGATGTCTGATAGGCTTCCTGTAACTCGTAATCCTTCACCCCTTTGCAACATACTCTCAATAATGCGATTACGTAAATCTGAATAGCATCATGTATTTCATAGAATCTTTTTAGATCTTCAAGAACAGGTTTAAAAACGCGGTCGGCTAATATCACATTAGCCCAATCTTTCAAATCCACAGTCTCATACTGACTAACTCTAGTACTTGCTAGAAATGTTGTATTGGAAACATTTTCCGACTCCGGTGAAAGAGGAACAAAAATTCTTGCTTCAGTATCAATATGTCCAATAACCGGTCCGTTTTGAGGTAGCCTCCTGCCTTGAACGTACTTACAACCAACTCTTGATCTTACAGCATACCGGGCCGGTTCAGTTTTATTGGTTCGAATAACAAACGAATTTTTAGGTCTTTCTATCGACAATATATCAGCAGGAATAGCCATATAAACCCCTCTTGAAAAGTATAGCTCAATTATAACATAAAAATATATATTGTGCTATACTTTTTATCGCTAAGAGCGAAGAAAAATATGACACAAAAATAATCAAAAATGCTTTGGGGAGGTAATAGTAGAACTTATGGCAGAATAGAATTTAAATTTTTAGATACGACAAAACTTGATGTATACTGAGTTTCAAGATGATTTGATGTATAGATCAATCTATTGGGAAAGTTTTAATGTATTATACATACTATTTATATTTTAAAAATTTTTACAAATATCAACACTATTGTATAACAGAGCCAAATCTTTTATCAAACCGATAAATGGTCAATTGAATATTATATTTACTAAACACAAAACCTCTAGAAAATAATATCTAGAGGTTTTTATCAATAAATGAAAATTATTAACTAATTATTTACCCATTAAACCAGATGATCCACCAATCAATGTAGATATTAATCTCTTATTAGTATTTGGATCTTTCTTTGGTGCCTGCTGAGGCTCTTGTGGTGCCTGCTGAGGAGCTGGTTGAGGAGCTGGTTGTGGAGCCGGTTGTGGAGCCGGTTGTGGAGCCGGTTGCGGAGCCGGTTGCGGAGCCGGGGCTGACTGAGGAGCTGAAGCTGCAACATTTCTTGCAGGAGCTTTACTTCCACTTCCCATTCTTTGAACCTTATAACCAACATTCTTGCCAAACTCTATTACAGCATCAATAGAAGGATCATCAGATAAGATCGCAATCTCGTTTTCACGATCTCCCAACATCAAACCAATATGGAATGACAATAAATCATTGAAAGATGATTCATCTGGCGCATTTATCTGCATAAAATCAATCTTAACATGAGATTGTGATTGAAACATCAATAACTGTTGTACCACCTCAAATGGTAAATTACTCTGATCTGAAGAAACAATCATTTTTACCTGTGAAAAATGACCCATTAAATCGGATGATAATTGTTGTGTTACACCCTTACCTATAATCAAAATTCTGTCTGACATGACAAAAACCCCTTGAAAATCTTATATCCCTTTACTCACATATATATCGTTAACTTATTATATATAACGATTACTGAAAAATATTTCAACAAAAAAATTAACTGTTAACCAGAAATTCTCTTTAAATTCAGACCTTGTTTCTTGGCTTGTTCCACTAAATTATCTAATGACGGATCATTGGAAAAATACGTTATTTCATTGGACTTATCCTTCAATAACAGACCAAACTGAAAAGCAAGCATCATTCTTTCCTGATCCACTGTATTACCCTGTAATTGCAAAAATTCGATTTTCATACCAAATTGTGATTGCAATGTTAACAATTGTTGAACCATTTCGAAAGAGAAATTGTTTTGGTTACCGTTAACAACCATCTTTACTTGGGTGTAGTTATCCATTGATGTTGGTTGCTGACCTTTTCCTATAATTAAAATTTTTTCTGACATACTTTCGTCCCTTATCTCGAAAACAGGAGATTATTATTACAATAGCTGATAATGATTATAACTTATTTGTTTATTACTATTTTTTGACTATTGTCAAAGAAAAAAGGAATATTATTCATTTTTTGATATGTATATCGTTTTTATTATAGCAATATCAGAATAATATCTATCATCAAAATGAAATTTCAATTTATCCATCGGTGATTATAAATCATCATATTTTGTTTATCATTTTGCATTACAACTCAATTGCTTACTTACCCGCATTAACTTAAATATAAAATCAGATTATTTTGATCTGACAAAATAATCTGATTTTTATGTTATCTCTGCATGAATAATTACCACAAATATAATAAAAACATTAAATAGCATTTTTATTTCTTAAACTTAACATAATTAAAACAAATCCAACCAGGATAAACGGAATACTCAATAACATACCAACCGTAATAAAAATCGGACAACTGATATAGTTACTTAGCCATTGGTTCATAGCAATTTCATACTCTGCCTGGTTGGCTTTAAATATTTCTAATATGAATCTAATACCGAAAACCATAAACAGAAATATACCGATAAATAATCCTCGGTTCTTATCTTTACCAGCTAAATAAGCTGCAAGCAATACTAAAAAAATCAAAAAATAAGATATCGATTCATATAATTGAACAGGATGTAACGGAGTAACACTATCCAATCGATCAAAAATTATTCCATAATCATTTCCTGTCGGTTTGCCCACAATTTCTGAATTCATAAAATTACCTATTCTAATTAGAGCTGCAACCAACCCGGTAGGTATGCATAAATGATCTAACATCCAAATAAGTTTAAATTCAGGATTTTTATAGCAAAAATATAACAAAGCCAAGATAGCACCGATTGATCCACCGTGGCTGGCTAAGCCACCTTTCCAAATACAGATTATTTCAACAGGATTGTTAAAATAATAATTTGGCTGATAAAAACAAACATGAAAAAGTCTAGCACCTACCAACGTTCCTATAAAGACATAGAATAATAAAGCATCTAATTTTTCTGTTGGTAAATTTTCCTTTTTACACATGTATTTAGCAAGCAAATAACCGAGTATAAAACCTGTTGCAAACAAAATTCCATACCAATAAATATTACAGTGTATAGACTCAATACTTATTGCTATTGGATTCGGATCCCAGTGAATAGCCAATATATTTTCCCTCAAAGTTCTTTAACATTAGATCTATTTTACCATCATTATTAATTAAGATTGTGATAAAACAAAATTCTTTAAATCATAGTTTACTTATTGAATAATTTTTAAACATAGATCCACTATTCTAAAATAGTTAAGAGCAAGAAAGTTCAAATAAATGTATAATACAAACAATTGGGAATTTTTTAATACAAAGAGAATCAAATTGTCAACAATCAAGCAATTATCAATTTTTGTTTCACTTACATTTTTACTTGTTTCTAACTGTATGGCATATACTTTGGAAGAAGCGGTGAGAAGCGGATTAATAGATGCGGGCGTTTTTTTATTTGTCGGTGGAGCATCAATACTTATAATCCCTAGATTAACAAAATTAGGTATAATTTTCATGTTACTAGGTGATCTTGTTGTTTTATCCAGAATATTTTTCAGTTATGACATAATAAACTATTTAGATAAATGTGGTTATAACGAATACTTTATCGGTATCGATCAGGTAAAATTTAGAATAATACTAGCCTGCATTCTCTTGTTAATAATGATTCTGCTTGGATTGCTTGGAGCTCTTAAGAATTGGATTTGGAGATCCTTTTGGCGATTATTCGGATTCTATAAGTCAGCAGAACAGAAAGACAAATCAATTAAAGAAAAAAAGGTTAAAAACAAAATAACAAAAGTTGAAAACAACAAAAAATAGCCAATCTTGCAACACATATAAAAATGTTTACCACTAAGGAATAATCATGGTTAAATTAGGACATTATTACGAAAATGATAAATCTTGTTTTAGAATTTATGCACCTCAAAAAAAATCCTTAGCAATTGAAATTGATGGAAATAAAAAAACAATTCCTTTAACAAAGCAAGATGATGGCTTTTGGATCGGTTCTTGCGAACGCTTGCCGGAAGGCACATTATATTTAATCAATATAGAAAACAATAAATCTTTGCCAGATCCAACATCAAGATATCAACCTTTTGGTGTTCACGGTCTTTCAATGATAGTAAATACTTTGAAGATTGAGGATAGTGATTGGAAAGGAATAGACATCAATGATGCAATTATTTATGAATTACATATTGGAACATTCACACCGCAAGGAACATTAAAAGCTGCAACCGATAAATTATCATATTTATCAGAGTTAGGAATCAATGTTATTGAATTAATGCCTATTAATGCATTTCCTGGTAATTCAGATTGGGGATACGATGGCGTTTATATGTTCGCTTTAGCCTCTTCCTATGGAACATACCAAGATTTGCATGAATTTATCAAAACAGCCCACAAATACAATATAGCTGTAATTTTAGATGTCGTATACAACCATTTTGGACCAGAAGGCAACTACTCTAACAATTTTGCACCTTATACAAAAAAATCACAAACACCTTGGGGTGCAGCAATTAATTTTGATCAGGATTATTCCTACGGTATCCGAGAATTTTATAAATCAAATGTCCAATGGTGGATCGAAGATATTGGTTTTGACGGTATGAGATTAGATGCTTGGGCAATGATTGATGATTCTTCTACAAAACGCATACACAGAGAAATAACCGATCTTGCTCATAGCATAGGAGAAAAAGAAGGAAGAAAGGTAATCATGATTGCTGAGCATCTGAGAAATGATCCTTCCGTTGTTTTACCAAATGGAGATAATTGTGATGCCCAATGGATTGATGACTTCGGATTGTCAATAAGATCATTTTTGACACCGGACGTTAATGACAAACATCTCAAAAGTTTTTACCAATTTGACGATATCATAAAATCTCTTCAGCAAGCAATTGTACTAGATGGAACAAGATTTAATAATGTTCTTAATGATTATTCTGGAAAAGCTCCTGTTGGAATTAAACCTGAACAAAACGTTGTATACATACAAAATCATGACATGATCGGAAACAGAGTTAAGGGTGATCGTTTTTTAGAAACAGCAGGCATTGATAAAACTTTATTGGCAACATTTACATTATTCGCTTGTAATTTTAGACCAATGATATTTATGGGAGAAGAATTTGCTTCTTTATCGCCTTTTCCATTCTTTGAATCATTTATTGATAAAAATTTAATTATCGCTGTTAAGGAAGGTAGAAAAAAAGAATGGAAATTTACAGGAATGGAACCATATGATTCCCATGCTCAAGAAACTATTTCATTAGCACATCTAAATTGGACCTGTTTAGTCAACGAAGTTAATCGTAATGTTTTGAGAATATTTTCTTGTCTTATTTCTTTAAAGAAGAACAAGATTATTGGTCATAATTCATCAATCACAAAAGGTAAACATGAGAATACTGTAATAATAGAAAATCAAACCAGTTTAGTGCTGCTAAACTACAATGACAATATTGTAGAGTTTGAAAACAATAATATGTACGAAGTTATTATTAATAGTTCAAATAAAAATGAACCATTTAAATTAGCTCCATTCAGTGCACAAATTTTAATAAATAAATCTCAAGATTTAGATCTGTCATTTTAATTATCATGACTATGCTAATTTTTGCTTCACTCAATGAAAATGAATCATTGAGTGAATTTTTGTTTGATGAGCCCAATTCTTTTAAAAGTCCAAAAAGAATTTTGGAAAAATCTCTCGCTAATAAATTAATTATTTATACGTTACAAAATTTTTACGATTATCAATTAAATACTCTTCCACACATTACAAAAAACGAATATGGTAAACCATTCTTTTCCGATCAAAGTTTTCCAAAATATAATATTTCCCATAGTAAGGACTTACTGGTTATAGCATTTTCAGATAAAGAAATAGGTGTTGATTTAGAATATGTAAATTTGAATCGAAATATTAAATCCATAGCCAAACGTTTTTTCACCGAGGATGAAAATTCATTTATTAATCGAAACAATGAGTTCTATGATAAAAGATTTTATCTAATTTGGGTACTAACTGAAGCCATGAGCAAATTCATAGGAAAGGGATTTTCTTCCTTTAATAAAGAATTTTCCATAGAATTGAACGCTAATAATAATATTTTTGTAAATAATAATGAATTTATAGATAACGTTTACGTAGGATCTATAGAATTAGATAAACATACATATATGTTTTCTTACATATCTGAACAAAGAGAATTGCCTAAACTTTATTATTTCAAAGACAATAAAATAACGTCTATCAGTCAACACGAAAATCTCAAAAACAAAACGGAATGTTGTAATCTTAAAGATTATTTATCTAAAAATAAGATCTAGTATATTGATTTCGAAATAACCGGACTAGAAATCAGTTGTGTGGTATAATGTTTCCAGTCTAACAGGGAGGCATTAACACCATGGGAGGAAAATCAAGTATCATCACCCTTTCGAAGGAAGATCGCGAGCGGTTAGAGGCTCAGGTACGGGCTAGAACCAGTCAGGCACAGACAGTCACCCGTGCAAAGGTGTTGCTGCTGAAAGCAGATGGAAAAACAGTTGATGAGATCGCAGAGAAACTGGATATCAATCGGAAAAGCGTTCTCCTCTGCCTGAAGAAATACGAAGAAGGTGGTATTGAAAATGCGCTGACAGATGCGCCGGGCCGCGGAAGAAAACCTGAGATCACTGAAGAGGAAAAAGCCTGGATCATCAACTTTACCTGCCAAAAGCCGATTGATTTGGGATATGCAGCTGAAACCTGGACATATGCTTTGTTGACACAACATATACAGAAGAACGCTGAAGCTGCAGGTCACC
>Ga0310695_10015006_pt1 | contig 10385 bp, 9 predicted proteins | sample RumenRJG_04DNA_FD_203882 | JGI IMG/M metagenome (GOLD analysis project Ga0310695, IMG submission 203882) | Bovine rumen microbial communities from Lethbridge, Alberta, Canada - RJG_04 (v2) (version 2) | ecosystem: Host-associated > Mammals > Digestive system > Stomach > Rumen | place: Canada... | reverse complement strand
GAACGTCTCCCTGACGCTGACAACTTTACCGACAGCGGAGCAGAGCTTTTCGAACTCGAGCCCGGCAAGGTATATGCTGTAGACGCATTCACAGCTGACAACGGCGCAGGCATGGTAGTCACTGTCAAGTCCAACTCCTATGGCGGTCTCCTGACTGCTATGGTCGGAATAGACAAGGACGGAGCTATCACCGGAGTTAAGGTGACAGAGCACGCTGACACCCCGGGTGTAGGAACCAAAGCACAGGATCCGGGACACCTCAGCCAGTATGTCGGACTCAATCAGCTCAGCAGTGAGGTTATCAAGGACCACGCAGACAGCGTAGTTGAAGTAACCGGAGCATCTGTTTCCTCCGGCGCAGTCCATAAAGCTGTATACTGCGCACTGGAGCAGTACAGAGCGATGGGAGGTGTTAAGTAATGGAAAAGAAAAGCAAACTTTCGATACTGACCAACGGTATCATCAAGGAGAACCCGGTACTGGTACTCCTGCTCGGAACATGTCCGTTCCTTGCTACATCTTCGTCGCTGATCAATGCGCTCGGAATGGGACTTTCGGCAACAGCCGTACTCATCTGTTCCAACATCGTAATCTCGATGCTGCGTAAGGTCATTCCTGACAAGGTCAGGATCCCTTGCTACATCGTAGTCATCGCCGGATTCGTAACACTGGTACAGTTCGTACTCCAGGCTTACGCTCCGGAAATCAACAAGGCGCTGGGTGTATTCATCCCGCTGATAGTAGTAAACTGCATCATCCTCGGCCGTGCTGAGGCATTTGCGAACAAGAACACCGTGATCGATTCCCTCTTCGACGGCATCGGCATGGGTCTCGGATTCACACTTGCTCTCGCATGCATGGGAGCGATCAGAGAATTCTTTGGAACAGGCTGCCTTCTCGGCATCACCATTATTCCGAACTTCTCGATCGGTTTCTTCAACCTGCCTCCTGGTGGATTCTTCGTGTTCGGAGTACTGATCGCGATAATCCAGGCAGCTACAAAGGGCAAGGCTCTGAAGGCAAAAGGATTCAGCTGCGGACTCTGCCCGATGTACAATTCGTGCAATACAGCTGAAGCCAACGAAGAAGTTGCAGCAGCAAAAGCAGCTAAGGCAGTATAGGAAGGAGGACAGACATAAATGGTAAACCTTATAGTAATCTTTATGGCGATAGTCCTCGTTAACAACTTCGTACTGTCGCAGTTCCTGGGAATCTGTTCATTCCTCGGAGTATCCAACAAGATGAGCTCATCAGTAGGTATGGGCGGTGCGGTAGTCTTCGTAATGGTTATCGCTGAGCTCGTTACATGGCCTGTAATGCAGCTCCTCAACAAGTTCGAGATCGGATATCTGCAGACTGTAGTATTCATTCTCGTAATCGCTGCACTCGTACAGTTCGTAGAGATGTTCATGAAGAAGTACCTGCCGGCTCTTCAGAAAGCCCTCGGTATCTTCCTTCCGCTGATCACTACCAACTGCGCTATCCTCGGTGCGACGATCAACGCAATCAGTTATGGCTATACATACATTCAGTCCATCGTATATGCTTTCGGAGCAGGCGTCGGCTACATGGTAGCTATGGTCCTCTTCGCAGGCATCCGTGAGGAAAAGCTGTACAATATGGATGGCATCCCGACACCTTTCAAGGGCGTTGGCATCATCCTCGTAGCAGCTTCCATCATGGCACTTTCGTTCATGGGCTTCACTGGAATGTTCCAGTAAGGAGGTGGAGATATGAGTAATGTTATGACACCTGTACTGTTAGTAGCAGTAATCGGTTTTGTCTGCTCAGGACTCCTGGTCTTCGCTTCCAAGGTGTTCCATGTAGCAGTTGATGAGAGAGTTACACAGGTAAGAGAAGTTCTTCCGGGCGCTAACTGCGGCGGATGCGGATTCGCAGGATGCGATGACTATGCTTCCAACCTTGTAGCTGATGAAGGACTTCCATGCACAAAGTGCTCACCTGGCGGTGCAGCAGTTGCAGCTCAGATCGCTGAGATCCTCGGCAGAGCAGCGGGCGCTGCAGAGCCTGAGGTAGCACAGGTCATGTGCAACGGTACATGCGATTCAAGGCGTACACTGCTCGAGTGGCAGGGACTTCAGTCCTGCAAGGGCGCTAAGGGATGGTTCTCATCTCCTAATGCCTGCATGTACGGATGTATCGGACTCGGCGACTGCGTCAATGCATGTCAGTTCGACGCTATAGGTATCGTTGACGGTATCGCAAAGGTCAACAGAGAAAACTGCGTGGCCTGCGGCGCCTGCGCAAGCGCCTGCCCGCAGAAGATCATCAACCTCGTACCTAAGAAGAACATGGTACACGTTCTGTGCTCATCCACAGACAAGGGTGCTGTTGCAAGAAAGAACTGTGACAATGCATGTATCGGCTGCATGAAGTGCACAACAGTCTGCAACTTCGATGCTATCCACGTTGATAACTTCCTTGCTAAGATCGACCCTGCAAAGTGCAAGTCCTGCGGACTCTGCGCTGCTATCTGCCCGGTCGGAGCTATCAACAGCTTCAAAAAGCTTCCTTCCAAGGAACAGGCTGAAAAGGTCGCTGCAGCAAAGAAGGCAAAAGCAGCAGCTGCAAAGGCAGCAGCCAATGCATAGTAGCTGCACACATATGATATGCAAGAGAGCCGTACGCTTTATGTGCGGCTCTCTTTTTTTATGAATATTGACTTTGGCTGGTGACTCGATTACTATACAACCGATACAAAACACAAGGAGGTGTTCTCTGGTGACAGATGAATATCTGAAGGCCCGCAAGGCTGGTGAAAAAGAATATAAAGCAAGACTGGCTAAGGGAGAGTATCCTTTTCTGCCGGCTCTTGATGATATGATAACAGGCGTTGATACGATGTCTCAGCAGAATCTCGGACTCATGGAGATACCTGTGGAGCTGATCGAGGGAACCAGGACACAGGCGAGGCAGAATTCCTTTGCCCACAATTTCATGCCGCTCCTCGAACCCGGTACTGAGTTCTCAGCGAAATGGTGCAACCTGTATCAGGCTCAGATGGAAGAGGGCTTCAACAGCCCTATCAAAGCATACGAATACCTGCACAGGTTCTATGTGCTTGAAGGGAACAAGCGAGTATCTGTCAGCAGATATCTTGGCATGCCGGTCATAATGGCCGATGTTATAAGGATCATCCCGAAAAAAGAGGTGCTGGATGAAAATCCGGTCTATGCAGAATTCCTGAAATTCTACAAGTATGCTCCGATATACGATATAGTCTGCTCAAAGCCAGGATCTTATGAGGAGATCGCTGAGCTTGTCGGAAGACCCATGGAAAAGACGGCGTCAGGTAAGCCGGAAAGATGGCCGGATGAACTTGTATCCTCGCTGAAATCTGCATACTGGAGATTTTCAGAGGCTTTCCATGCACTGGAGGGCACGATCCCTGAGATGCCTCTGGGCGATGCATTTGTTATATATCTGAGGATATATGTGCGCGATGCGCTCAGTATGCATTCTGCTAAGGAAATGGATAAGAGGCTCCGGAAAATAAGGAAAGAGCTCTTGACTGCAAGTAACAGCGACAGTGTTTCACTTGTTGAGTCATCTGATGATGCAGTCAAGGCCGGCGGCATCATAACAAAAACAAGCGGACTGATCACAAGACCGGGCTCGCTGATAGGCAAGGTCATACCGCAGATCTCATATTCCGAAAAGCATCCGCTCAAAGCAGCTTTCATATATGACTGGATGCCTGAGGATTCAGACTGGGTGTATAACCATGAAGCTGGGAGACTAAGACTCGAGAAGAATTACGGCGGACTTGTCATGACGAGAGCCTTCGCAGGCTGCAGCGGAAGAAAACCCGGAGTTGCAGCAGCTGACGCAGCGGGATCATCTTCGTGTGTTGCTTTCGGCAGTATAGAGACAGCGATCGACGCGGCAGCGGACTGGGGCGCGGATGTTGTTTTCACCACATCTCCAAGGCAGATGGATGAAGCTCTGAGAGCAGCGATCAGATACGAGGACATACACTTTCTCAACTGCTCTGTCAACCTGGCCCACCAGGCGGTAAGGACATATTACGCCAAGCTTTACGAGGCAAAATTCCTTGCAGGCGTGATCGCCGGAGTTTACTCTGCAGGCGACGGCAGCCATATGATAGGCTACTGCTCAGACTACCCGATATACGGTACGATAGCCGGAATCAATGCTTTTGCCATAGGTGCTGCTATGACTGACCCTCAGGCGAAGATCTATCTTGAATGGTCGACCCGCCAGAATGCCAACTGGTGGTGGGAGATGCAGGACAAGGGTATCCATGTCGTATCTGCGATCGATTCAAAACACAACCGTGACGGGAGCAACGCTTATGGACTGTGTTATGTTGATAAGGTCCCTAAGGGAGAAGGTACTGACCTTTCCGGTATGTGCCGCATACAGAATCTCGCGGCGCCTATCTGGAAGTGGGGAAAGATATACGAGATCATCGTCAAAACGATATTGGAGGGAAATTACAAAGCGAGCATGGTCGACCGAAAGGATCAGGCCACCAATTACTGGTGGGGAATGATCTCAGGTGCTGTGGATATTGAGTTGAGCGACGTTTTGCCTCAGGGTACTCGCCAGATGGTCGAGGTGCTCAGAGCAAGCATCGTGTCCGGCGGTTTCAATCCTTTTGACGGTGAACTGAAAAGCCAGACAGGCCTTGTAAGGCATGCAGATGACATGCCGCTTACAAGCAAGGATGTTATAAAGATGGACTGGCTGAATGAGAACATCATAGGGGAGATCCCTTCAGCAGATGCTCTCAACGATGAAGCACGCGAAACCGTCAGCGTCAGCGGGGTAAAACAGTAGGGCAGGTCCATGAAGATTCTATGTATCGCAGACAGCGAAGATGAGAGGCTGTTAAGCAGCTGGAGCACTGTAAGAAAGGCCAGGCTCGAGGGAGTAGAGCTCATACTCTCAGCCGGTGATCTGAAACCCTATTATCTGGAATTCCTGGTCACCATGCTTAATGTGCCATGTCTCTATGTGAGAGGGAATCATGATATGATGTATCATGATGAACCTCCGCTTGGCTGTGTGTGCATAGAAGATGACGTTGCGGTTTTATATGAAGATCCTCAGACCGGTTATGCTATCCTTCCGGAAAAGGACTTTGCTGCAAGATTAAGGCGGATATTAAAGAGCCGAAAAGAGGGTTCGGATCTCAGAAGCGCATATCCTGGAGGCAGGATCATCCGTGTCGCAGGGCTTGGCGGCTCAATGCGCTATCACGAGGGCCGCGACATGTATACCGAAAAAGAGATGGAGCAGCGCACAAGGAAACTCATGCGCTGTAAAGATATGGGCCTCGCAGGCGGAAGCAGCTTTTTCAGTAAGCACCGGACAGAAACATCACAGGATACAGTGGATATTTTGCTTACCCATGCACCTTGCCGGGGATACGGCGATCTTGATGACCTGCCGCACAGAGGGTTTGCGTGTTTCAATGAACTTCTTGAGAGATGGCATCCGGCATATCATCTCTACGGCCACGTACATATGGAGTACGGGATGATTGAGCGGGAAACAGTGCATCCTTCCGGTACACATATGATCAATGTCAGCGGTATGTATATTTTGGATATATAGGGAGGAAATGGAATGCAGACCTTTCTGATTCTCATGGCAGCAGCGCTGCTTGTAAGCTCGATCGGCTTCAAAAAATATGTATGGTTCATTTCGATCGGATATGGTTTTGCTGTGTGTGCTATCGGGATAGTTCTGATCGCGATGTACCACGGGAGCATGGATACCGGTCTCCTCATACAGTGCCTGCTGTTTATCATTTACGGAGTCAGGCTCGGAGGCTATCTGGCATACAGGGAGCTGAAGAGCGGATCGTATAACAAGAAGATGCAGAATGAGATCAAGGACGGCAAGGGCATGAGTCTCATAGCAAAATGCAGCATCTGGATCTCGGCTGCTCTGCTCTATGTGTGTGAGACTTCACCTGTCATGTTCAGGCTGATCAACGGCAAGGGCACTGACGGCTGTGTGGCAGCAGGCATAATCATCATGATCTGCGGGCTTGTCCTTGAGACAACGGCCGATCTGCAAAAGAATGCAGCGAAGAGATCCAACCCGGGCAGATTCGTGGATACCGGTCTGTACAGGATAGTCAGGTGCCCTAACTATTTCGGCGAGATGACGTTCTGGACGGGTGTCTTTATCTCGGGGATCGGTTCCAATGCAGGCGTATGGCAGTGGATCGCTGTCCTTGCTGGATATCTCGGCATCATATACGTAATGTTCGGCGGAGCAAGACGTCTCGAGATCAGACAGAACAAGTCATACGGAGATGATCCGGAGTATCAGGCATATGTCAGAAGGACTCCGATCATGATACCTTTTATCCCGCTGTACAGCGTAGAGAAGTACAAGTGGCTTGTAGCATAAGGTATAAACAGTATCAGTTGAGTTAACCGCTTAACTGAAAAGGGATGGCTATATGGGATCCATATGATAAAAAAGCGTAACACGCTCGTATAAAGTGTGTTGCGTTTTTTATTGCCTGTAACCTCATGGTTTTAAAGTTCATTTAAAATTAGATGTGGTATATTATATATGTCAAAAAGAGAACCGGCATGCAGATCATGCAGAAAGCGGTACGGTGCAGTACGGTGCGGTATAGCTATTGCTGCCGGCATGGTAAAAAAAGGAAAGTATAAATATGAGGATACTTCTGGCAGAAGATGAAAAGGCTCTCTCAAGGGTAATCGTGAAGATATTTGAGAGAAATAATTATTCAATAGATGCAGTGTATGACGGCGAGGAGGCACTCGATTATCTGGAAGCAGGCAATTATGACTGCGCTGTTCTGGATATAATGATGCCTAAGATGGATGGCATCACGGTACTGAAGAAGCTTCGCGCGGGCGGGAGCAATCTGCCTGTGCTGATGCTCACCGCCAAGGCCGAGATAGATGACAAGGTGCTCGGCCTTGACAGCGGCGCTAATTACTATCTGACCAAGCCGTTCGATGCCAAGGAACTGCTTGCCGCTGTCCGCGCGATCACACGCAAGTCATCCGAGATCGATACCAAGCTGACTTTCGGGAATATCACTTTGGACAGGTCGACATTCGAGCTTTCTTCACCATCCGGAAGCGTGAGACTTGCCAACAAGGAATTCCAGATGCTCGAGATGCTTATGTCCAACCCTAAAAATGTGATATCCGTAGATCAGTTCATGGATCACATCTGGGGATATGACACCGATACAGAGAGCAATGTGGTGTGGGTATACATCTCATATCTGAGGAAAAAGCTTACCGCGCTGGATGCGGATGTCAGGATAAAAGCTTCCCGTAACGCAGGATATTCACTGGAGATAATCACTGAATAGCAGTTGCTGTTTTTCGATTCGAAGTAAACCATTTTATACAGAAGCTGATTGATCATGATCAAAAGACTTAAACGCAGATTCATAATACTGGCAACGGTCTCCCTGGTAGTTCTGATATCAGGTATAGTGGCCGGAATGAATATCATGAATTTTAACTCTGTCGTAAGCAATGCCGACAGCACGATTGAGATGATCTCAGAAAACCAGGGACGTCTGCCAATGTATTACGGATATGATGTCGATGATATTTTTGATGATATCGATGATCTTATCTTCAATTATTATGGCGGAGGCGAGGGCTACGGCGGAGATAATGACTACGACGACATAGACTCGGATACGGATGACTTTCCTGAACGCAGATTCGTCCCGGGCGGAAGGGCGCCAAGGGGATTTTCAAGAGACGAAGCTGAAGAGACCAGATATTTTACTGTGCTGGTCAACAGCTACGGTACTGCAGTAGGGATCAATACGGACAGGATATATGCAGTGGACCAGGATCAGGCTGCCGCTCTGGCAGAAGCGATAGTTGCAAGCGGCAGGACCAGGGGCTTTGTCGGAGATTACAGATATGCTGCCATCGATGAGAGCGGCTATACCAGAGTGACATTCCTCGACTGCGGCCGTTCTCTGGATAACTTCAGGGAATTCCTGAAAGCGAGTGTACTTATGTCGGTAGTCGGACTCATTTTGGTATTCATTGTTATCTGTTATTTTGCAGGCCGTATAGTCCGGCCTGTCGCTGAGAGCTATGAAAAGCAGAAACGGTTCATCACCGATGCCGGTCACGAGATCAAGACACCGCTTGCTATTATCAAAGCCAATATTGATGTAATGAGGATGGATCTTGAGGACATAGGGGAAGCAGTTAATAATGACGAAACTGATCCGGCGGATGACACTGCAGCTGAGCCGCTTGAGAATGTCAGAGAACTTACAGGAAGTCTGAACGAGAGCCTTTCTGATATTGACGGACAGGTCGACAGACTTACCACGCTGACAAGTGACCTTGTTTACCTCTCCAGAATGGAAGAGGGCGACAATAAACCGACAATGACGGAAATACCAGTTTCAGATATCGTATCTGAGACAGCTGAACCGTTCAGCGCCCTTGCTCAGGAGAGAAGCAAAGAGCTGGAGCTGGACATAGCTCCTATGCTGTCGATGCAGGGGAGCACAAAGGAGATCGAAAAACTGGTATCTATCCTCCTCGAGAATGCAATTAAGTACTCTCCGAACGGAGATACAGTCCGTCTGAGCCTGAATAAAGAAGGCAAGAATATTGTTCTTGAAGTCAGGAACAAAACATTGGATCCTGTAAACGATGAGGACCTGGCTCATGTATTCGAGAGATTCTATCGTACAGATAAATCCAGAAATTCAGAAGCCGGCGGACATGGCATCGGCCTGTCGATGGCGAGCGCAATAGTAAGTCTGCACGGCGGAAAGATCCGTGCACACAGCGGTGATGGCACCGAGTTCATCGTCACCGCCACTATGCCCGCACAGTAATAAGGCCTGAAGTCTTTCTGACAACAACAGCAATTCCATAAAACACCAAAGAGAGCGTCAAGCTCTCTTTTTGCATGCAACCCTACTGTATTACAGGAGAAATCTCAACATTTTTTTCTAACGCTTTTGTTTCATTTAAGTTTTGCCCTCTATTTTAGAAGTACAGAAAAAACAGGAGGCGCTTTATGGCTTACCAGAAAGTATTCAAAAGACATGAACTGAAATTCATAGTGACGAAGGAACAGAAGGCAAAGATCCTGAGAGCAATGAGGCTGCATATGGTTCCTGACAGATTCGGGGAGTCCACAATCAGGAATATCTACTTTGATACGGATGACTACATACTCGCAAGGCACTCAATAGTGAAGCCTGATTTCAAGGAAAAACTTCGCATCAGAAGTTACACCAAGGCTGATCCCGGCAGTACTGTTTTCGTCGAGCTCAAGCGCAAGTTCGATCACGTTGTTTATAAAAGAAGGGTCGCTATGTCAGAGGCAGAGGCGATGAAATGGATGATGGGTGCTGATGCAGGAGCGCTGCGAGATGGCTCCGGTACAGGCAGGCAGATGAAGAGGGAAATAGAGTACTTCCTGTCGTATTACTCAGACTTAAGGCCGATGGCTTTTCTCTCATATAACAGAGAGGCCTACAGGATGAAAGACACAGCAGAAGGCACTGCTGCAGTCAGTGACTTCCGTGTAACCTTTGACGAAAACATCCTGTGCCGGGACCACGACATATCACTTACATCTGAGATCTACGGTGAGCCTGTTCTGGAAGAAGATAAAGTGCTCATGGAACTGAAGTGTTCAGGCGGTATACCGCTCTGGATGACGAAGGTGCTTTCAGAGGAGCATATATACAAAACATCATTTTCGAAATACGGTACGGCATATAAACAGTACATCCTGCCGGAACTGACAAAAGAGCAAAACGATGCAGAGAAAAAGAGCGACCGGGATCCGCAGGGCGCTTCGGCCTCGAACCACCCCGGATCTGCCGCTCACAGCTTTTCCGCAGCATAGACAAGACACAGAAAACACATAACAAAGGGGGAAATCATAATGGAAGCATTGCTGACAAGCATTTACGATACACAACAGGCATCTGCTATAAACATTGCAGACTTCGGTATGGCGACAGGAATGTCACTCGCACTGGGCATGGTCATCGCTGTCGCATATATGTACAAAACGAGATTTACGAAAAGCTTCGTGGTCACACTGGCTCTGCTGCCGGCGATCATATGCGTGATCATCATGATGGTCAACGGCAGCATAGGAACTGGGATCGCTGTTGCAGGCGCATTCAGTCTGGTCAGGTTCAGGTCGGTACCGGGAACAGCAAAAGAGATATGCACTCTTTTTTTCGCAATGGCAACGGGTCTTATCGCGGGTACCGGATACCTCGGGATCGCAGTTATATTCACCGCAGTTATGTGCCTGGCATTCGTGATATACAGCAGCCTTGATTTCGGCAGCAGCCGGAATGCTGACAGATACAAGACAATAAG
>Ga0310695_10015003_pt1 | contig 10387 bp, 4 predicted proteins | sample RumenRJG_04DNA_FD_203882 | JGI IMG/M metagenome (GOLD analysis project Ga0310695, IMG submission 203882) | Bovine rumen microbial communities from Lethbridge, Alberta, Canada - RJG_04 (v2) (version 2) | ecosystem: Host-associated > Mammals > Digestive system > Stomach > Rumen | place: Canada... | reverse complement strand
CATAAAAAATAATAATAATAAAGAAATAGAAACAAATCATTTTTATAATAAATATTCTATAAATCAAAAATATAATTTATCACTCCCAAATAATAATGAAATAAATAAGTTAAATCAAACTTTAATAAATCAAAACAAGAATTTAATATCACAACCAAATAAAAATAATAATAATTCAACAAAAAACAATTTTTCTTATTCATTAAATTATAATACAAATGAAAATTATATTAATAACAATATTAAAAATAATAATAACTCTAATAATAATATTAATAATAATAATAATATAATAGAAAATAATAAAAAATTAAATTTAGTTGATATTAATAATAAAAATAATAAATTTGAATCTCAATATTTAAATAATTCAATATCAAATTCACAAAAATCATTTAATCAAAATATAAAAAATTTATCTATTATTTCAAATTCTCCTTCAAAAGAATATAGACAAAAGGCAACAAGAGTTGCAGATATATTAATGAAAATAAATTCAAATGATATATTATATGATATAATTACAAGAATTTATTCAGATAATATTTTTGATGAATTAATGTCTTCTAAAGTTAATATGAATTTAATTGAAAATATTGAAAAAACTATTAATGAAGTTAATAGACTTGAAGAAGAAGAATCAAAAAAATTATCAGAACAAAAAAATTTAAATAATAATATTAAAGAAAATAAAAATGAAAATGAAAATGATAATAATTTAAATAATAATAATAATAATAATATAAATAATAATAATTTAAATAAAAGTAATAATTTAATTATTAATAAAAATGAATATTATATTGATAATAATAATATTAAAAAAGATAATTTTAAAATTCCAATTCCAAATTTTAAAAAAATAAAATATACAAAAATAAATAATGATTTAAAAAAATATCCAAATACAAGTAAAACAATTTTAGGTTATAATAAATTTAGAAAAGTAAAACAATTTTCTTTTGAAAATTCTTTTAAAAGAAGTGGAAGTGGAAATTTATCAAATAGATATTTTAATAATGGAAAAATATTTAATAATTATACATCAATTCAAGGAGGTTATTTTGATTCTTCACTTCAAAATGGTGGTGAGTCAAAATTAACTTATTTAAATAATTCAATGACACATCATAATAAATATAATCAAAATTTTAAAAATTGCCAAAGTCCAGTTAAAGAATATATTGAAAATAAAGTTAATGTTTTTATTTAATTCATAAAAAAAAAAAATTCTTATATTCTTTTTTTTAAATTAATACTAATTAAAAAATAATAATATATAAAAAAATTTCGTGAATAATATTTTTTTATTTATTCATTTATTAATTTTTTTTAAATTTAAAATTTAATATAAAATAAAATTATTTAATTAAATGACTTCATTTGTTCCAATAAGATTAACAAATAGAACAAATATTCCATTATCATCTCTTTATCAAACAAGAAAATCAAATTTACATTTTAGAAATAATAGACCATCATCAAATAATTATAAAAATCCTATAAATAAAATTAATAATTCTCAAAGTTATAGAATTCCAAATGATTATATAAATAATGATAATTCTTTATTTAAAAATACAAATGATCATATTAGTGATTTATTAAGAAATGAAACTAATTTAAAAATTGAATTATCAAATAAAAATAAAAAAATAAATGAATATGAAGAATTATTAAAAATACAAGAACATCAAATTGAAGAATTAAAAGAAAATAATAATTCTCTTTATAATAAATTAAATGAAGTTTGTAATTCTAATAATAATTTAATTAAGAAAAATAAACAATATGAATTAGATATTAATAATTATGATAATTTATTTAATAATGCAAAAAATGATAGAGAAAAATATGAAAAAGAAATAAAAATTTATTCAAAAAAAATAAATGAATTACATGATACTGAGAAATTATTAAAAAATTATAAAAATAAAAATTCTTTAATTGAACAAGAAAATTCAAATTTAATAAAAGAAAATGAAAGAATAAATTTTGATAATAATGTTTTAAAAGATGAAATAAATTCAATTCAAAAAGAAAAATCAAATATTGATTCTTTATATAAACAATTAAAAAGAGATTTTGAAAGTTTAAAAAATACTAATTCAAAATTATATGAAGATAATGAAACTTTAAATAATGAAATTGAAAATTTAAATAATAAATTATTAAGATTAACAAATTCAAAAGAAAAAAATGAAAATGAATTAAAAAATTTAAATTGTAAAATACAAAAAACTGAAGATGAAAATATATATAATAAAAATAATTTTATGAAAGTTATTTCTTATTCAAATGAAAATATTGATAATATTTCAAGATGGATTGAACATTTTTTATCTGAAATTTATAATGAAAATATAGAAATTCCAAATTTAAAAATAAATGATTCAATTAGAGAAGTTAATTTTAATAAAATAAAAAATAATTTAATAAATGCAAAAAATAAAATAGATAATAATATTATTAAATTAGAAAATGAAAATAAAAATTTAAGATATACTTTAACTTTAAATCAAGATGAAAATTTTAAAAATCAAAAATATTTAGAAAATTTATTTAATACTATAAAATATGAAATTGAAAAAAATGATTATTTTAAAATTGATATTAAAAAACAAGTTTCTTTAGATATTAATTATAAATTAGAAATTGAAAAAGTATTAAAAAATATATTTGATATTCTTTATAAAATAAAAGATGCAAATCCTGAAAATTTAATTGATAAATTAAGAGAAGAAAATGATAATTTAAAAAAAGAAATTTTAGAATTTGAAAAATTAAAAAATTTTTCTTTTCAACAAAATTTAGAAATTAAAGATTTAAAAAATGAAAATTATAAATTAAAAGAACAATTAAAAATTACAGATGAAATAAAACAAGAAAATAAAAAATTAAAAGATGAAATTGATATTAAAAATTCAATGATTAATAATCAAAGAATAAGATTAGAAAAAAAAGATGAAAAAGATTTAATAATTGAACAACTTGAAAAAGATAAAGATAATTTATTAAAAGATAATATTATATTAATTAAAGATAATGGTTCACTTAAACAAAAATTAAATATGTTACAATTTCAAATAAAACAAAGTGAAAATACAAGTGAACAAAAAACAAGATATTCAAATGAAGATATATAAAAATAAACAATTTTTTATTTTAATTAATTTTTTTTCATTATTATTTAACAAATTTAATTAAAAATTATTTTCTATACTTATTTCTTTTTAATCTTTTTTATATTTAAAAAAAATAGAAAAATATTTTATTTTTAAAAATATATAAATAAGTATTTATTTTTTGAATTTTTGTTCAATTTTTTTATGTAATGACATTAAAAAATCAGAATAGGAAATTTCATCATAAAATGAATCTTCAATAAAATTCATTTTAAAATTATCATTTTTTAAACAAGAATTTTGATTTAAAAAAAATAATCTTAAAGGCATATAATTACCAAAATTTTCATATTTTTTATTCTCAATAAAATTATTTAAATATTCTCCTATTTCATTATTTAAATCAATTTCATTTAAATTATATACATTATCAATACGACATGAAATAAAATCATCTTTTCCAAAAAGTAATTTATAAAATTCTTTTTTTTCCTTATTAAAAATAAAAAAATCTAAAAATTCTCCATTTAAAATTAAATAAGCTCTATTTAATTTAATAATTTCTAAACTTAATCTTTTTTTATTATTAATAGTATTTAATTTATCTAAATTTATTTTATACATTTTTGGATATAAATGTAATATAAATGAATAAAGTGGACAGTTTATATAAAAATTAATAAGATAATTTATTTTTAAAGGTGAAATATTGTTTTTATTTGTAATAAAAATTTCTTTTTTAAATAATGAATTTATAAAACAAGGTAAATATTTAATTTGAGGTGGTAAAATTAATTGTCCTAAATTATTATTATTTGTTTCTTTTTTATAATAATAAAAAATATTTGTTAATTTATTTATTAAATTTTCTCTAATTTCTTTAATTGGTTTTTTATAAATAAAATTTAATTCTTTAATAAAAAATAATTTTGTTAAAGTATCAATATCACAAAATGAATAAATTTGACTTATATTATCACAAGTTTTAATAGAATAATTAAAAATTCTTAAAAATCTTTGATTAAAATTATCAGTATAAAAAACAATTAATTGAAAATTAATTTTTTGATTATTTTTAAAAGAATCATTAATTCTTAAATCATAAAAAAAAGAAGTATCAGGATTAAAACTTGGAATAATAAAATTATCACTTAATTTTTTATTAATTGGACCAAAAATTTCCATAATTTTAATTCCAATTGAATATTTTAAATTAACTTTTATATCATAATAATTTGGTCTTGATATTATTCTATAAATATCATGATATAATTTTTCAAAATAAGAATTTAAAAAATTTTTTTTATTATTTATTTCTTTAATATTAAAATCATATAATTTAATATTTCCACCAGTTAAATTAGATAATATTGAAAAAGTCTTTAAATCATAAATTATATCTCCAAAAATAAATTGATCAATTGATATTCTATATTTAATACATTTATCAATTAAAAAAGAAAATAAATCATGTTTAGGAATAAATAAATTAAACTCTTTTTCTTGATTAAAATATTTTTTTTCATATTCAAATTTTGTTTTATCAAAACTAAAATTTGAAGAAGAACAATTAAATAATAAAATTCTTCCTCCATTTTTATTTAAAGATTCAATTACAGAATAAATTAAAATTTCTGGAATATTATAATTATTATCATTTAAATTTTGTTCTTTTTCTTTTTTTATTTCTAAATAATATATTATTTTTTCAATTAATATTAAAATATCTTTTTGTTGATTTATTACATTATAAAAAATTTTATTTGAAGAAATTGGACAAAAAGGATTTTTTAAATCATTCATTTTTACAATATTAAAATCTTTATTTTTTCCTAAAAAATAATATTCAATTCCTTTAATATTATAAGTACAAAATCCAATAAAAGAATTATTACAATTATGAAAATTATTTAAGAAATTAGAAATAGAATTTAAAATATAAATACAAAAATTTATTTTTAAAGAAATATTAGAAATATCAATACAAAATAAATAATGAGGAATAAAATCTTTTAAATTTAAATCTTTTATATTTTCATTTATTAAAAAATCAATAGTTGGATATTTTAATTCTTTACAATTTTCAATAGGATTTCCAATAATATATTCTTGTTTAAATCCAATTGTTTCATTATTTAAAATATTTTCATAATTACAAAAATTACAAATTATAATTTGATCTCTTAATTTATTAAAAGTAATTTTAAAATTATTATTAATATAACAATTACATTTTTTACATTTTAAAATACCATTTTTATTTTTAATGGTGGGAATTTTATTTTCTTTTTCTTGAATTTCTGCAAAAGGTTGACAATAAATTCCAAAAGGTAAATTTGAATTATTTAATATATTTTGATTAATTGGTATTTTTATTAATGAACTTCTAATAAAACGACAAGAAGAATTTTCAATTTCTTTAATTATATAATTTGAAGTTGAATTTGGAGTTAATGTATTAATTTCAGTTTTATAATAATTTTCATTTTGATTATTTTTATAAATATCTTCATATTCATTTGGATGAGGAATTAATTTTGAATCTAATTTATAATTTATACTTTTTTGTATTAATTTATTTTCATTTATTTCTTTTGTTAAATGTATTTCTTTTTCAAATTCTATTTCTTCATTTGACTATTTTTTATTATTTTTTATAATTTTTTTTATGTTTATATAAGGATTTTTGTATACTTGAAAAATGTTTTTTTGGTTTTTTGTATTTGAATATATGTTTTTGTTCATTTTTTTTAATTATTAAAACAGAAAAAATTAAAATTATTTAAATTGTATTTATATTTATTCAATATTAAATATTTATTCTTTCATTTTACAAAATAATTAAAAAAAATTTTTTTTTAATAAAATAAAGTTAAAAATGTATGTAATTAATATTTAAATATCATCATATTCATCAATATTATTAGAATTAATATATTTTTCTCCAAGACAATTTTTAACATAACTTTCTAATTCTCTACATTTTTTAATAGATAAATTATCGATATCAAATTCAAAAAATTCATCTTTTTTATCTGAAATATTATATTTAATAATTTTAATAATTCCTTTTAATTGTTCAATATTTAATTGTCCAATATTTTTACCTAAAATAGTTTTTTCTTCCATTGTCATTGGAATTAAATTATCAATTTTATTTTTTTTTTCAAAAAGTATTTTTTTTTTATGATTTAAAGGTTTATTTAATTTAAAAATATTTGAAGTAAATTCTTTTAATTTTGTTATTTTATTAATAAAATTTTTTTCATTCGAATATTTTTCAAGATAATAATTATATATTTTTTTTAAATCAGCATAACATTCTAAAATATTTTTATATTTATTATTATATATATTTTTTTCTACATTTATTAAACAAGGTTCTTCAATTCTATTATAAATTGTTTTTGAAAATTCATTGTTTAAAATTTTTGTAAAAAATGATTCTAATTTATTATAATCTAATTCTTGATTATTATTATTATTATTATTGTTATTATTATTATTATTGTTAATATTATTATTGTTATTATCATTATTATTTTTCCTTATTAAATTATGAGATAATGGATATGAAAGAAATAAATTTTCTTCTGTTTCTAATTTAAAACCTTTTGGCATTTTTTTATTTATTAAAATTGAATCTATTGGATATAAAAAAAAAATATTTCCTAAAGATGACATTTATTTGAAAAATTTTTTATTTTTAAAAATAAAAAGTTATTTAATATAAAAATAAAATAAAGTTTTTTTATTCTTATTTTCACTTTTTTTTTTATTTTTTATCATTTATTTTAAAATAATTTTTTCAAAAATATTTTCATATAGATTTATATCATTAATTAATTTAATTTACTATCTTTCATTTTTGTATTTGGATAATATCTTAAATTATTTTTAAAAGATTTATTAATGATTTATATTGATGTAAATTAATTATTTAATTATTTTTATTTTTTTTATATATTATATCATTTGTAATATTCGAATTTTCATTTGATTTATACTTTTATTTACTTTCATTCTTATTGGAAGTTTTATCTTTTTTTCATTATTATAATATTATTATTTTCAATTAAAATTCTTTTTACTTCATTTAATTATTATTCTAATAATATATTTTGTCTTGAATTGAATTAAAATTATTTAAAAATAATTAAATATTTTTTTTCAAATTAAAAAAATAAAATATTAAATTTAAAAAATATGATTCCTGAAACAAAAAAATTAATAGCAAATTTTTTTTCAACAATTCAAGAAGGAGAAAAAATAATAGAAATAAAAAGAAATAATTTAAATAAAAGTTATGATTTTGAACCATTTATATTATTTAATCGTCTTGATCAATTTAGAAATAATTATTTAACAGAAGACAATTTTATAAACTTCTTAAAATTAAATAATATAGAATCAACAATTAATGAAGCTAAATATTTAATTTTATTTTATGATTCAGATTTTACTCAAAATTTAAATTATAATCAATTTTTAAATTTAGTTTTATCAAAAGATTATTATGAAATAAGAAATTCAATTAATTCAAAAATTGAAGAAAATTTAAATAATAGTAATGATAATTCTGATAATTCTATTTCTTATATTTCATATGAAACTGAAAAATTATTTTCTGAATTATTAAAAAGTGAATTTGATTTAATTAAACAATTAGATTTAATACTTTCAAAAATTAAATTTAATGGTGATTTTTCTTTATCTGAATTATTTAATGAAATTAGTATTTCTGGAATTGTAATTTCAAGTAAATTAAATAAATTTTTAAATGAAAATGATATTAATTTAAATGATAATGATATTAAATTAATTTTGAAAAGATGTGATATTAAAAAAAATGGTAGAGTTGATTTATTTGATTTAGAAAAAATATTTTATTTTCCTTTTTCTTCTCCTCCAAATACATTTAACTCAAGAAAAAATACTCCTAAATTATATAAAAATTTAAATAAAATTCCAGTTTTAGATTTTAAAAATTCTAATAATAATTATATTAGAAATGAATATAAAAAATATTATGTTTCTAATTCAAAAAATAAAAACTTAGAAAATTATCAATTTAATAATAATAATAATATTAATTTTAATCACGATAATAGTAATATTAATAATAGTAACATTAATAATAGTAACATTAATAATAGTAATATTTATAATAGTAATAATAATAGTAATATTAATAATAGTAATAATAATAGTAATATTAATAATAGTATTATTAATAATGATGATGATTTTGAAAAAAAATATGATAAACAATTTAAAAAAACATTTTTCAATAAAAATTTACATTTAAACAATATAGAAAATTATAATAATAATAAATATAATAAGATGAAAAATCCATTTAAATTATCTTATAATAACTCAACAAAAAATTTTTGTAAAAATAATCAAAGTAATTACAATAATGATTCATTTTTAAATGATAAAAGTAATATAAATAAAAAAATAATAACTCAATATAAATTTCCATCTCAAAAAAATACATCTTACAATACTCCTAATTTTAATAATAGTTTTTCAACTCAATTTAATTCAGATCCAGAAACATTTCAAAGAAGTACAAGTCAAACAAATATACATAATCATATTCCAAATCAAATAAAAATATTTCCTTTATGTAATTATAATAATTATAAACAAAATTTTAAACATTATAGAAATAATAAACAACCAAGATTTCAAAATTATATTTTTAATACTGAAAATTATAAAAATATACAAAAAAAAATATCAACTACATTATCATTAAGATTATCTCCAATTAGAAAAATAAAAAATAATATTAATTATAATAATAATTTAAATAATTCACAAATTAATATATTTAATAATAATAAAATAAAAGAATTTACAGAATTTGATTTATTAAATTTTTTACAAAATTTAATGAATATTGAATTTGAAATAGAAAAAGAAAAAATAGAAATATCAAGTAATAAAGATTATAATATAGAAGATATATTTTCTTATTTTGAAACAAATAATACAGAAAATAATATTTTATCTCCAAAAGATTTATTAAATGGATTTCATAATTTAAATTTAAATTTTAATATTAATGATTTAAATTTAATTTTATCAAGATTTGATTTATTAAATTTAGGAGGATTAAGTTATCCTGATTTTTTTGATATGTTAGTTCCTTTTGATAAAAATATAAGAGATGATGTTGAAAATAGATTTTCTTATGGATTAAATAATAATACTATTGAACAATTAAGAAATTTATTTATTTTAATTTTAAATTCTGAAAAAAGAATTTTTGAAATGAAAAAATATATTAAATCATTAAATAATGTTGATTTAAATTTTGTTTTTAATAATATTTCTTTTAATAATTTTTATGCAAATGATAAAAATTTGGAAAATTATTTTAAAGTAAATGGAATTTTTTTTGATCAAAGAGGAATTGATTTATTATTTATTAGACTTGATAAAGATAGAGATGGGAAATTTAATTATGATGATTTAAAAAGAGAAATTTTTTTATAATAATAATTATTAAATGTTGTGTATTTAAATAAGTTAATTATGATATTAATTTAATTTTTTTTTGGTAATTATAAATTTTAAAATTATTTTTTTTATTTTAAAAAAATATGACCTCATTTTTTTATATTCTTAATAGATTTATATAATTTTTTTAGGGCGTTTACTTTTTGGTATGAAAAATATGGTGTAACAAATGATGATTATATGAATTTATTTTACAAATATGAAGAAATAATTTCAGAATACGAGAAATTGAAATGAAAAATGGATTATTAAATCATTTTTATTTTAAATAAATTTATTTAATTTAAAAAGAAATTTACATTTATAAAATTGTTTTCATTTAAGAAATTTTTATCGATTAATTTTCTTTATTAATTTTTTTCTTGTATCATCTATTTTTTCTAGATTATTTATTAAATCATTTATAATTGATATATTTAAAAAATAACTAATTAATGAAAAATCTAATTTAAAAAAATAATAGTAATCATGAAACAATTATTTATTTTAAAAAATTATTTAAAATATAATTTTGAAGTTCAAAAAATATAAATTAATAAAATAACCAAATATTCTTTTATTAAATATATATAAAAATTAAAAACTAAAAAAAATATTTAAATTCATAAAAAAAATAAATATAATATCAATCAATATTGTCAATAAATTAATTCTCTTTGAGATTATCGATTAAATACTTTTTCCATTTTTGTTCATTTTCATTATTTTTAATGTTATTTAATTCATTA
>Ga0310695_10015002_pt1 | contig 10387 bp, 9 predicted proteins | sample RumenRJG_04DNA_FD_203882 | JGI IMG/M metagenome (GOLD analysis project Ga0310695, IMG submission 203882) | Bovine rumen microbial communities from Lethbridge, Alberta, Canada - RJG_04 (v2) (version 2) | ecosystem: Host-associated > Mammals > Digestive system > Stomach > Rumen | place: Canada... | reverse complement strand
TCGGTCTATAGAAATCGATGTTCAGCATAAGCTTTTATCTTCTGATTTGATACTGATCCTTAAACAAATAGACACCAACGCCTACGCGCAGTCCATAGCACATATAGTCAGAGCCCTTGGTAGAGATGTCGAAATACAGTTCCGGTTCGAGTGTCACGGTACGGCTCAGGAAGAACGCATAGCCAGCATGGATGCCAGGAAGTACGTCGTTGTAATCCGTAGCATGTTTGTACTTCAGGCCAGCACCCAGGTAGAGTCCGTTCTGGATGATGTAGTATCGGGCAGCAGCACCTATCGTGAACTTGTCAGCATCACTCTGCCAGTGTTCCCAGCCGAGTTCACCCAATGCCATGAGGTTGTCCATGAACAGATAACCCGCCTTGGCATTCAGTCCCAGGTGGAACTGCTTCTGCTGGCTGCTGATGTCCAAGCCAGAGAGCGATGCACCTAAGTAACCTTTTCCTTCTTCAAACTGAGCGTTGGCAGTAACAGACATGACCAGCGCCACAACGAATAATACGATTTTCTTCATAGTTAAAAGTGTTATTTAATGGATTGTTGATATTTGCGATACCACATGGTGAACCACACACAAGCGACGACGAAGCACACAGCTCCGCACGGATAGCCAATCTCTCCAGGCAGTCCCAAGGCCTGCTTGGAAACGAAGAGGAATGTCGAGCAGACCGTGGTCATAAAGAGTGCGGGGATGAGTGTGATGACGAAAGGCTTCTTGTGGTGCACCAGATAGACGGTTATCGTCCACAACGTAAACACAGAAAGAGCCTGGTTGGACCATCCGAAGTACTGCCAGATGGTGTTGAAGCCATCAGGATTCTCCATCTGCCAATAGAGCATAGAGAGCGAGCAGGCAAAGAGAGGGATGCAGATGTACAGTCGCTTGGCAATAGGGCGTTGGTCCCACTTGAGCCATTCAGCCACAATGAGACGTCCAGAACGGAATGCTGTATCGCCCGAAGTGATAGGAGCTGCGACCACACCCAGCATGGCCAATATGGCTCCAGCAACCCCCAGCCAATCGTTGCACACCAGATTGACAACGGCAGGAGCTGATGTGTAGAAACCTTTTTCAGCCCCAGCGATAAGTTCATAACCCGGTGTGGGAGCACCATAGAAGAACCATGAAGATACTGTGGCCCAGATGAGTGCGACAATACCCTCGGTAATCATGGCCCCATAGAAGATGGGACGTCCCATGCGCTCAGACTTCATACAACGCGCCATGAGCGGGCTCTGTGTAGCATGGAATCCCGAGATGGCACCACAGGCAATGGTGATGAACAGTGCCGGGAAGATGGCGTCCGTCCACTTTTCGGGCTGAGCCTCAGCCCCCATATTATATAGGTGTGACCATAGTTCCGGCAGTTGCGGCCATTTGACATAGAGCACCACCATCAGGGCTCCTGCCATGAACAGCAGGGACAGGGCGAAAAGCGGATAAACCTTACCGATAATCTTGTCGATGGGGAGCAAGGTGGCAATGATGTAGTAGGCAAAAATGATGACAACCCACATCATGGTATCCCCCCCGATGCCATGCAGGATTTCAGCAGGCGAATAGACAAATACCGTACCCACCATGATGAGCAGCAAGACGGTGAATACCAACATCACATTCTTGGTGGTCTTGCCCAGATAGCGGCCAATCATTTCCGGCAGGCTGGCCCCATCGTGTCGCATGGACAACATGCCCGACAGGTAGTCGTGGGTAGCCCCCGCAAAGATGCAACCTAAAACAATCCATAGATAGGACACTGGTCCGAACTTGGCACCCATGATAGCACCAAAGATAGGGCCAGTACCTGCAATGTTCAGGAACTGAATCATAAACACCTTCCAGTTAGGAAGTACCATAAAATCCAGTCCATCCGCTTTTGCGACGGCTGGTGTCGTGCGGTCATCCGGTCCGAACATCCTTTCCACAAAGCGTCCGTAGAGCAGATAGCCCAAGATAAGAGCCACCAGGCTCACACTAAATGAAATCATACTAATTGCAATTTTTAAAAATCTTGTGCAAAGGTACGAATAAAATTTAAGAATGAAGATAATTAAGAATTATTTTTGTACCTTTGCAAGCGAAATGAAACGATTCACATTATTGTATTTATTCATGGTCTGTCTAGTCGCTGTCCTCAGTGGCCAGAACAAGCATGAAGTAAGAGCTGTATGGCTCACGACCATCGGAGGTATTGACTGGCCCCGCAGCTATGCCCACGACGGTATGGGCATCCGTCAGCAGCAGGAGCAGTTGTGTCATATCCTAGACCGTCTGAAAGCCGTCAATGTCAATACGGTACTGCTGCAAACCCGTGTACGAGCCACGACCATCTATCCCTCAGACATCGAGCCCTGGGACGGTTGTCTGTCGGGCAAGCCCGGCAAGTCACCCGGCTATGATGCGCTGCAGTATGCCATTGACGAATGCCATAAGCGAGGCATGGAGCTACACGCCTGGGTGGTCACCATTCCCGTGGGCAAGTGGAACACCTACGGTTGTCAGCAGCTGAGACGTCGCTACGGATCGCTCATCAAGCACATCGGAGAAGAAGGCTATATGGACCCTGAGTCGTCGCAGACCGCTGACTACATAGCCCGCATGTGCGAGGAGATGACCCGTCGCTACGACATCGACGGTATCCATCTGGACTATATCCGCTATCCCGAGACATGGAAAGGCAGGAAGTCACCGGAATATATCACCCGCATCGTTGAAGCCATTCACCAGAGGGTAAAGTCCTACAAGCCGTGGGTGAAGCTAAGTTGCTCGCCTATAGGAAAATATGACGATCTGAAGCGCTATCCTTCGAGAGGTTGGAACGCCCGTCGCACAGTGGCACAGGACGCCCAGGGATGGCTGCAGCAGGGACTGATGGACCAGCTCTATCCGATGATGTACTTCCAGGGTAACAACTTCTATCCCTTTGCCATCGACTGGCAGGAGCACAGCTATGGACGTACCATCGTGTCAGGCCTGGGCATCTACATGCTGCACCCCCATGAAGGCAAATGGCAGATGGGCGAGGTACAGCGCCAGTTGAATGTGACTCGCCAGGTAGGACTGGGACACTGCTATTTCCGGGCGAAATTCCTGTTGGACAATGTCAAGGGCGTCTATGACTATGTGAGGGACTACGACCGTCATCCTGCCCTGATACCCCCTATGACATGGGCTCAGCAACAGGTTCCCGACGCTCCCACCACGCTACAGGTCACCCGCACCACACAAGGTGACATGCTGACCTGGAGCGGTGCCAGAGACCGCAGTAACGGTCCCTACCTATTATATAATATATATGCTTCGCGCGAGAAACCCGTAGACATCAACAACCCAGCGAATCTCATTGCCACCCGTTATCTGTGGCAACAGATGACCATACCCCAGCAGGCCATCAAGGGCCATCGCCTGCACTATGCCGTGACAGCCACAGACCGTTACGGCAATGAGAGTGCAGCGCTGCAGGAATCATCTCAGTCAGCAGCAGACCGTGAGTATCCCATTCCCCTGACCCCCATGACCCAGAACCGCCCATGGAAAAGATTATATTAGGCATAGACCCCGGTACGAACATCATGGGCTATGGTGTGCTGAAGGTGACGGACGGCAAAGTCGAGATGATAACCATGGGTGTCATTGACCTGCGTAAGTTTGGGGACGGTTACCTGAAGCTGGGGCATATCTTTGAACGCGTGACGGGTATCATTGACGGTTACCTGCCCGACGAGATGGCTATTGAGGCCCCCTTTCTGCAGAAGAACGTACAGACGACGCTGAAGCTGGGGCGTGCGCAGGGAACAGCCATTGCCGCTGCTGTGCACCACGGAGTACCCGTACATGAATATGCCCCGATGAAGATCAAGATGGCCATCACCGGCAATGGTGCGGCCTCGAAGGAGCAGGTTGCCGGCATGCTGCAGCGACTGCTGAAGTTTGACAAGGATGCCATGACGAAGTTTATGGATGCCACTGATGCCCTGGCAGCAGCGTACTGCCACTATATGCAGATGAACCGTCCTGAGAGTCAGGCACACTATAAGGGTTGGAAGGATTTTGTGGTGAAGAATCCGGGGAAGGTGAAGAGAGTTAAGAGTTAAAAGTTAAGAGTTCAATGCGGCTTCGCCGCGGTTCAAGGTTCAAGGTCAGAGCGACCCAAGGGTCGATGACAAAGTTCAAAGTTCAAGGTTCAAAGATGAAGGTTATTGCTGTTGTAGGACGGAATGGAAGTGGGAAGACGCTTTATATTGAGCGGTTGCGGAGGCTGATGGCTTCTGACAAGGTGCGCTATATCGCATTTACAGACTCTTATGGGGTCAATGTGGACGGACAGTATTATCTGCAGTTGCGCTGGAACCAGCACGACATAGACCACGAGACCCCTACGGTGGGCGAACTGTTGCAACGTGCCTATCTGCTGGCAGGTGAGGACACTGAAGAGCGAAGGAAGCTGAAGGAACACCTGTATGAGCTGTTCCACATGGAGAGTCTGCTGGACAAGTATATCATCACCCTGTCGAGTGGTGAACTGCGGAAGTTTCAGTTGACCAAGACCCTGTTTGCCAATCCGAAGCTGCTCATCATGGACAATCCCTTCATCGGACTGGATGCTGAGACGCGTGACCAGTTGAAGGAACTGTTGCTATTGCTGGCAGAGGACTGCGACATGGAAGTGATGCTGGTACTCTCGAAGACCGACGACATACCGGCATTTGTGAGCAAAGTGATTGAGATGGAGGGACCAGAAGATGCAGCACATACCGAGTATGCTGACGTATCGGAATACTATGCCCACCAAGAGGCCGTCCCTGCCCATGTGCTGAGCGACGAGAAGCGACAAGCCCTGTTGGAACTGCCCTATCATGACAACGACTATCAGTGCCAGCGGGTGGTAGACATGAAACAGGTCACCATCCGCTATGGAGAGCGTACCATTCTGAAAGACCTTGACTGGACGGTGATGAATGGTGAACGCTGGGCCCTGTCAGGACAAAATGGCAGTGGCAAGTCGACCCTGCTGTCACTCATCTGTGCCGACAATCCACAGAGCTATGCCTGTGACATCACCCTGTTTGACCGTCCTCGAGGTTCCGGGGAGAGCATCTGGGACATCAAGAAGCACATTGGCTATGTGTCCCCGGAGATGCACCGTTCGTACAAGCGCAACCTGCCTGTCATCCGTATTGTGGCCAGTGGTCTGATGGACTCCATCGGACTCTATGCCATACCGACCCCACAAGACTATGAGCGCTGTCGCTGGTGGATGGACATCTTTGGCATTGCCTCGCTGGCAGACCGTCCCTTCCTGCAACTGTCGAGTGGTGAACAACGGCTGGCACTGCTGGCCCGTGCCTTTGTCAAAGACCCACAGCTGATCATCCTGGACGAGCCCCTGCACGGTCTGGACTTGTGGAACCGACGGTTGGTGAAGGACGTGATAGAAACCTTCTGCCAGCGTAGGAACAAGACGATGATCATGGTGACCCACTATCAGGAAGAATTGCCTGCCGGTATCACCCATCAGAAATTTTTGGCACGGAATTTGTAGTTAGGTGGGTAAATTGTGAATAGTGAACAATAAACAGTAAACAGTATAATTGAAATATCAGTGACAAGTCAGTTTTCACCCAAGGTATCCGAGATTCTCGCCTACTCACGCGAAGAAGCCGCACGGCTGGCCAGCCAGAGCGTGGCACCAGAGCATCTGCTCTTAGGACTGCTGCGTATGAAGGAAGGTCCCGTGATGAACGTGTTCCAGCGTCTTGGCATCGACCTGCAGCATCTCAAGACAGAGCTGGAGGACCGCGTACGTCAGGATGAAATCGGCATGCCTATCTTTACCCAGCAATTAGTGCTGAACGAGAAAGCCAGCAACATTCTGAAACTGGCGGTACTGGAAGCCCGTATCCAGCATACCACCCGTGTGGAGGAGCAGCACCTGCTGTTAGCCATTCTGCACGACCAGACAGACACTGGTGCCAAACAAGTATTAGAAATGAACAATATCAATTACGAAGACGTTCTGACGCTGTTGAGCGTCAAGAACGGCATAGGTCTGCCCGACGAAGACTACGAAGAAGAAGAGAGCAGCAATGCCTCTGCCTCCAGCAGCAGTCAGTCTGCCAACACCACGCAGACCACAACCCAGCAGAAGACCAAGTCGAAGACCCCTGTACTGGACAATTTCGGTACCGATCTCACCCAGCAGGCCCTGGAGTCGAAGCTCGACCCCTGTGTGGGACGTACGGCAGAGATACAGCGCGTCATAGAGATTCTGGGACGTCGCAAGAAGAACAACCCCATCCTCATTGGTGAGCCCGGTGTGGGCAAGAGTGCCATTGTCGAGGGCCTGGCGCAGATGATTGCCTCACGCCACTGTTCACCCATGCTCTTCAACAAGCGTCTGGTCACGCTCGACATGACGGGTGTGGTGGCAGGCACCAAGTACCGTGGACAGTTTGAGGAGCGTATGAAGCTGCTCGTCAAGGAGTTGGAGCAGAACCCCGACATCATCATCTTCATTGATGAGATACACACCATGATAGGTGCCGGGGCTACCCCCGGTTCCATGGATGCTGCCAACATCCTGAAGCCTGCCCTGGCCCGTGGAACCATACAATGCATAGGAGCCACGACGCTGGATGAGTATCGCAACTCCATCGAGAAGGACGGTGCCTTGGAGCGTCGTTTCCAGAAAGTACAGGTGGAGCCCACCACCAAGGAAGAAACCCTGCAGATACTGCGCAACATCAAGAGCCGCTATGAATACCATCACCATGTCACCTATACGGACGAGGCTCTGGAGGCGTGTGTCAGACTGACAGACCGTTATGTCAGTGACCGTTTTATGCCGGACAAAGCCATTGACGCCCTGGACGAGACCGGTTCGAGGGTGCACCTGCAGAATGCCAATATCCCCCCTGAGATTACAGAGAAGGAGAAGGAGATGCAGCAGGTGAAGGAGAAGAAGCAGCAAGCCGTCAGCAACCAGAATTTTGAGTTGGCAGCCAGCTACCGTGACCGTGAATCGGTGCTGACCCGTGAGTTGCAGGAACTGAACAAAAAGTGGTTGGACGGTGAGGTGGACGTACGCCAAGAGGTCACTGCCGAGCAGGTGGCCGATGTGGTGAGCATGATGACCGGTGTGCCTGTGCAGCGTATGGCCCAGGAAGAAGGCATCCGTCTGAAAGGCATGGCCCAGGAACTGAAGAGCCAGGTCATTGCCCAGGACAAAGCCATAGAGAAAATGGTACGTGCCATCCAGCGTAATCGTGTGGGCCTGAAGGAGCCTAATCATCCCATTGGTGTCTTCATGTTCCTTGGACCCACCGGAGTGGGTAAAACCTACCTGGCCAAGAAGCTGGCAGAATTCATGTTCGGATCGGCAGATGCCCTGATTCGTATCGACATGTCCGAATATACCGAGTCGTTCAATGTCTCCCGTCTGATTGGTGCCCCTCCGGGCTATGTAGGCTACGAAGAAGGCGGACAGTTGACGGAACGCGTGCGTCGTCACCCCTACTCCATTGTCCTGCTGGACGAGATAGAAAAGGCCCATGCCAATGTCTTCAACCTGTTGCTGCAGGTGTTGGACGAAGGACGGCTGACCGATGGCAACGGGCGTTTTGTGGACTTCCGCAATACCGTCATCATCATGACCTCCAATGCCGGCACACGCCAGTTGAAGGACTTTGGTCGTGGTGTAGGTTTCAACAGTGGCACCTCGTCAGCCCTGATGCTGAACGAGCAGGACAAGGAGCATGCCCGCCAGATTGTGCAGAAGGCTCTCTCGAAACAGTTCTCTCCCGAGTTCCTGAACCGACTGGACGAGATTATCACCTTCGACCAGCTGGACCTGGAAGCCATCAAGAAGATCATAGACGTCGAGCTGAAAGGACTTTACAAACGCATAGAAGCACTTGGCTATACTGTCGACCTCAGTGAAGAAGCCCGCCAGTTTGTTGCCGAGAAAGGCTACGACGTACAATTTGGTGCCCGTCCCTTGAAGCGAGCCATCCAAAACTACATAGAGGACGGTATTTCCGAGCTTATCGTCAATGGTGACATCAAGCCTGGAACCACCATACACATCACCAAAGAAGAACAACAAGACGAATTGACTTTCAACACATAGAAATTATGAGAAAAATCGCAACAACCATTACCGTCATTGCCCTGCTGCTGACAGCGGGTATCACCATCAGCTCCTGTGGAGCAGGAACGTTCCTTCAGACCGTTGGCAGCGGAGGTACCATGGCCAATGTCTTTACCAGTGTCATCGGACTGGACAAAGTCACAGAAAAGGGACTCGTGGGAACATGGAAGTATGAAGGTCCCGGATGTGCCTTCACTTCAGAGAACCTGCTGGCCAAGGCTGGCGGTGAGGTAGCAGCCACCAAGGTGGAACAAGAGCTGACCCCCTACTTCCAGAAGGTCGGTATCACAGCCCAGAACACCTATGTGACATTCAATGAAGACAAGACGTTTCAGGCCTGCATCTCCGGCAAGACATTCAGTGGCACATGGACCCTTGAGGAGGCTACCGCCAAGGTGACGATGAAGACATTGTTGCTCACCATCAACTGCTATGCCAAGCGCGAATACAGGGGTATAGCCTTGCTCTTTGAGTCCAAGAAGCTGCTCAACGTGCTCCAGGTGATGGCAGCCCTCAGCGGCAATGATACCGTACAGAAAGTCGGTGAACTGTCGAAGAACTACGACGGTATCCGTCTCGGTTTTGACATGAAGAAGTAAAGAAACAGAAAAGAAAAAGCTGTTTTTCCTTTGTTTTTTGCTCGTTTTTTCGTACCTTTGCGCGCAATATTATCGCGTACGTACAAAAAAACGAGTAGAAAACATGAAACCAACAGCCATTTTGCTTCTGCATTGTCCTGACCAACAGGGTATTATATCAGAAGTAACCAAATTTATCACGGACAATCAGGGGAACATTGTCTACTTGGACCAATATGTGGACAAGCAGGACGGAATGTTCTTCATGCGCATAGAATGGGAGCTTGACGGGTTCCTGATTCCGCGCGACAAGATATACGACTACATCACGACACTCTATGCCCAGCGCTACCAGATGAAGTTCTCGCTGTACTACAGCGACAAGCGCCCGAGAATGGCCATCTTTGTTTCGAAGATGAGCCATTGTCTGTATGACCTGCTGGCACGCTGGAAGGCGGGTGAGTTCAATGTGGACATCCCGTGCATCGTGTCGAACCATGAGGACCTGCGCTATGTGGCAGACCAGTTCCAGATACCCTACTATGTGTGGTCTATCAACAAGGACCATTCGAACAAGGCTGAGGTGGAACAGGCAGAGATGGAACTGCTGAAGAAGGAAGACATCTCGTTCATTGTGCTGGCCCGTTACATGCAGATTATCTCGGACGAGATGATTGCAGCCTATCCGCACCATATCATCAATATCCACCACTCGTTCCTGCCAGCCTTCGTAGGTGCCAAGCCCTATCACCAGGCCTGGGAGCGCGGTGTGAAGATCATAGGAGCCACCAGCCACTATGTGACGGCAGAGTTGGATGCTGGTCCCATCATCGAGCAAGACGTGACCCGCATCACCCACAAGGACACCCCTGAGAGTCTGGTGCTGAAGGGCAAGGACCTGGAAAAGATCGTGCTGTCGCATGCTGTGTCGAAGCACATCCAGCGCAAGATTCTGACCTATAAGAACAAGACCATCATCTTCTCCTAAGAAGGATGTGGAGAAAAGGAGAGGACCATGAATGTAGCGATAGTCAAATATAATGCCGGCAACATCTATTCGGTTGTCAACGCCCTGAAACGCCTGGGTGTAGAACCGTTGCTGACAGACGATGCCGAGCAGTTGCGGAGTGCCGATCGTGTCATCTTTCCCGGGCAAGGCGAAGCCCGAGGAGCCATGGAATATCTGCGTGAGCGTCATCTGGACGAGGTCATCCGTCAGTTGCGGCAGCCCGTGCTGGGCATCTGTATCGGTCAGCAGTTGCTGTGCCGCCACTCAGAAGAAGGCGACGTAGACTGCATAGGTGTCTTCGATGCCGATGTACGTCGTTTCCGCCCCGAGAAGCATGAGGACAAGGTGCCCTGCATGGGATGGAATGCCCTGAACGTAAGAGACAAGATGGAGGACGGAAGAGACACCTTGTTCCAGGGGCTGGACGCCAACCCCTACGTCTACTTTGTGCATTCTTACTATGTACCCGTGTGTGACGATACGGCAGCCGTGGCAGACTACATATTGCCCTACTCTGCAGCCCTGCAAAAAGACAACTTCTACACCTGTCAGTTCCACCCCGAGAAGAGCGGCAAGGTGGGAGAAGGTATCATCAAAAACTTTCTGGAACTATGATAGAACTGATTCCTGCC
>Ga0310695_10015001_pt1 | contig 10387 bp, 9 predicted proteins | sample RumenRJG_04DNA_FD_203882 | JGI IMG/M metagenome (GOLD analysis project Ga0310695, IMG submission 203882) | Bovine rumen microbial communities from Lethbridge, Alberta, Canada - RJG_04 (v2) (version 2) | ecosystem: Host-associated > Mammals > Digestive system > Stomach > Rumen | place: Canada... | reverse complement strand
TATGTTGTATTAGGTGTTAATATTTATACCAAAAAAGGTCGGGAACCGTTATTCCCAACCTTGTATAAGAGTAAGACCCTTTTCCTTTGCCACACGTTCGGCTATTTCCAGACTGGCTGGACGGATAATGAGTACCAGTTTGCCGTCTTTGTGGAAAGTGTACAGATAACTTATTGAGCAGCCGCCCGATGTAAGTGCATCGACTGCATCGGCAAAAGCGGCGGTATCGGGTTCAACCTGGATGGCAAGAACCTCGTTCAGGTTTACCAGATGTCCCTTTTCGGCCAGCAGGGCCGATGCCTTTTTCTGGTCTGATGTAATAAGGCGCAGGATTCCGTACTCGGTAGTATCGGCCACCGATGCAGCCTGAATCTCAATATTCTGGTCCTTGAGGGCGGTCAGGATATCGCTCAGTTTGCCGCGCTGGTTCTCAAGGAATATGGAAATCTGTTTGATAGTCTTCATAATGTCCTTTAATTAGTGGTTGTGACGCAAATCATTAACTCTCTTTGCCTTGCCGTCTGACTGAGGAATGACTCCCTTGCCAACCAGTTTTACTCTGGGTGTGAGCAGGATTTCATCCTTGAGTCGGCGGGTTATCTCCTTGGTCAGGTTCTGAAGCATTGCAAAATCATCGGTAGCCTGAGCCAACTCGGCCTCGACGGTCATCTCATCGTTGTCGCCAATGGTCTCAATGGTGATCAGGTAGTCGCTGGCCAGTTCGGGGAACTGCATCAGGATCTTTTCTATCTGGATGGGATAGATGTTTACGCCCTTTACAATCATCATGTCGTCCGAACGGCCCTGGAAACGGGCCAGACGTACATGTGTACGGCCGCAGGGGCAGTCACCGGGCAGGATGCGTGTAAGGTCACGTGTGCGGTAGCGGAACAGCGGCATGGCCTCACGGTTAAGAGTGGTAAGAACCAGCTCACCGAGTTCTCCCTCCGGAACGGGCTCCAGAGTCTCAGGATCAAGGATCTCAACAATGTAGTTGTCTTCCCAAATGTGCATTCCGTTCTGCTCCTGGCACTCAATTGCCACGCCGGGACCGCACATTTCACTCATACCGAAGTTGTTGTATGCCTTGGCACCCCAAATCTCCTCAATGCGCTTGCGCTGAGCTTCTGAGTGGGGCTCGGCACCTATGATAAGGGTCTTTACTGTAGTATCACGGGGGTCAATGCCCTCTTCCTGGAAAGCGGCAGCCAGACGGGTTGCATATGAAGGAATGCAGTGCAGGGCGGTAGTTCCAAAGTCCGTGATGAACTTTACATGACGCTTGCTGTTGCCGGCACCTGCGGGTACTGTCATGGCTCCCAGACGCTCGGCTGCGTACTGGATTCCAAGTCCGCCGGTAAACATGCCGTAACCGGATGTATTCTGAATGATATCGGTATTACGCAGACCAATGCAGTACATGGAGCGTGCCATGGCATCGGCCCACTGGTCCAGGTCCTTCTGGGTATGAAGGATTACGGTAGGATTACCTGTGGTTCCGCTCGAAGAGTGCAGACGTACAACTTTTTCCAGAGGCACGGATTTAATGCCGAACGGGTAGGTGGCACGAAGGTCATTCTTGGTTGTGAACGGGAAACGCTTTATATCCTGAACGGATTTTATACTATCGGGTGTTATGCCCAGTTCCTTGAATTTGGGAGCGTAGAATTCGCTACCCATAGCTATCTCCACGGTTTTCTTGAGACGCTCCACCTGCAACTGCTCCAGTTTTTTGCGGGGCATTGTCTCAATCTCCTCATTCCAGTACTTGCTGTTCATTTTATATGTTGTTTTTTAATCAAGTTGCAAATTTACATTATTTTGGCGAGTTGTTCAAGTAGAAAATCAGTACCTTGTTCTGACAGGCCAACATAGTAGTAAAGAGGTTGGTTAGGCATAATCTGTTTTTTAAGGAAAACGTTGCCGGAACCCTTGTCGACCGTCATATTTTCAACCTCCGGCATTATTATTATGGCCGAAATGCCGTTGTTGTACAGAATTGAATAACCGTTCTCAATCTTTGATACCGAACCGTTGTAGCCTATTGGCAGACCGGCCGAAACGTTCAGAAGGTCAAAATCGCCGATGTAATAATCAATTACTTTCATAACAGGGTTGCCGGAGTACAGTGTGACCTGTTTGTCGAGTGCCACTCCCGTATCAAGTATATTCCATTTGTCGTAATGCAGATGAACAACCAACTGTTCCGGTGTCATGGACAGTATCTGGGCCGATGCCGCACCTCTGGGTGGTGCATACAGACCGCTCATACCTTGAGGAGCCGAGGCTCCGTAACCAAGTGCGGTGTCATCCTGTTTAAGTTCCTCCTTTTTGCCGTTCAGCATTACAGAGGCCTGGAAAGTAGGCAGGTCATTCCTTTTATCGTTGGAATCCATGTCCGTGCGGAACTCAACCAGGGAGTTGCTCCATACCGCGGCCTTTTTTGTTGTCTTGAACTTAAGATTGCCGGCATTGTTGCCACACGCCGACAAGATAAGCATTGAGACTATGATTGTTGTAATCTTTTTCATTGCTGTGAATATGCCAATGCGTATGTCTTTATCTGTTTAAGCATGGACAACAGGCCGTTGCTGCGGGTAGGCGAGAGGTGTTGGGTGAGTCCAATCTCATCAATAAAGTGTACGTCGCAGTCCAGTATCTCCTGTGGAGTATGGTCCGACAGGACTCTGATAAGCAATCCTATAAGACCTTTTGTGATGATTGCATCGCTGTCGGCCTCAAAATGGATCAGACCGTTGCTGAACTGGGCGTGAAGCCAGACACGGCTTTGGCATCCTTCAATAAGATTGTCTTCGGTCTTGAATTCTGGGTTCAGCGGAGGTAGTTCGTTTCCAAGGTCTATAATCATCTGATACTTGTCCATCCAGTCATCGAATGCGCTGAACTCATCTATTATTTCCTGTTGTATCTGTTGTGTGGTCATTGTGCTTCGTTGTAAATAACTGCCAGAAGGGTCTTTCCTACTGCGTCAAGTACATTCTTGTCAATATTGTCTATGTTGTCACTGGCGGTGTGCCATGTGGGACCGAAAGAACTCTGCTTGCAATTTGGCAGGTATGGAATTATGTCAATTGCCGGAATCTTGGCAATGGTATTGATAAAGTAGTGGTCATCGGTAACAAAACCGCCTTCCCTGGACTTGAAAAGAGAACCGAATCCAAGCTGTGCGGCCATATCCCATACTTTGTCAACAACGTTCTTTCCATACATTACGGAGTATCTTTCACGTGCAAACTGCGCGCCCTTGCCGCCAACCATATCCAGCAGGATGGCGTAACGTGCATGGTAAGAGGTCTGGTTCTTTTGCTTTGCCCAGTATTGTGTTCCCAGGCCCCAGTAAGTTTCCAAATGGCGACCCTGGAAACTGTTGCCAGGTCCCCAGTCCTCAGCATCTACAAGAATGCAGTCAACACCTATCTGGGGCGCTTTCTTTTGCAGTTGACGGGCTATCTCCAGAATTACGCCCACACCGCTGGCACCGTCATTGGCGGCATCCACGGGTTTGCTCCAGTTTGCCGGATCGGGATCGTTGTCGGCCCACGGACGGCTGTCCCAGTGGGAGCACAGGATTATGCGGGTGGATGAGTTTGGATTTATCTTGCCTATAATGTTGGTGCATTTAAGGGTTGTCTTGTCAAAAGTCTGGGTGGTGAATTCCTGCAGGTGAACTTCGGCCCCATATTCAGCCAGTTTGGAGGCAATCCATGCACCACAGTCATCGTGGGCCGTGGTGTTTGGTACACGCGGCCCAAAGTCAGTCTGCTCTTTGATGAATGAGTAAGCGCTGTCGGCGCAGAACTCCGGGACCTGAACTTTGTTTGCGCTGTCGGTGTTGGCTTTTGCAGCTTTGCGTCCTCCGCAGGAGAGAGCCAGGATAAACAGCAGTAAAGTAAGGGCAATCTTTTTCATTATCTGTTAAGTTTCCAGGTTGCACCGTCCTTGGTATCCTTTATCTCAAATCCAAGCGCGGTCAGTTCGTTGCGTATCTTGTCGCTGGTTGCCCAGTCCTTGTTGGCCTTGGCTATGGCGCGCTGTTCAAGCAGCATGTCCACAACCTTGCCGAAAGCCTCCTCACGGCCACTTCCGCCACCCTCCTCGGCCTTGATACCGAGTATGTCAAAGAGGAATGTGTCAAACAGCGACTTGAGTTCAGCAATATCGGCTGCAGTGAGTTTGGCGTTGCCGTCAACGGCCTGGTTTATTACCTTGGCGGCATCAAACAGATGACTGATAACGATAGGCGTGTTAAGGTCATCGTCCATGGCCTCATAGCACTTGCCCTTGAATTCGCTTACGCTTACGGTGCTTTCGGCGGCGGGCTGGATGCGGCCTATTGCGTTGTATGCCTCCATAAGGCGGTTCATAGCCTTCTCGGCAGCCTGAAGGGCATCGTTGCTAAAGTCAACCGTACCACGGTAGTGGGCCATCAGTATAAAGAACCTTATGGTCATGGGGCTGTAGGCCTGCTTCAGATTGGGGTTCTGACCGGTAAAGAACTCGTTCAGGGTTATAAAGTTTCCAAGACTCTTGCCCATCTTCTGGCCGTTTATGGTGATCATGTTGTTGTGCATCCAGTAGTGTACAATGTCATGCCCCTGGCTGGCTACGGCCTGTGCAATCTCGCACTCGTGGTGCGGGAAGATAAGGTCCATGCCGCCTCCGTGAATGTCAAAACGCTCTCCCAGATACTTGCGGCCCATGGCGGTGCACTCGCAGTGCCAGCCGGGGAATCCGTCGCTCCAGGGTGAAGGCCAGCGCATGATATGCTCGGGCTGGGCTTTCTTCCACAGTGCAAAATCAGCAGGATTGTGTTTCTCCTCCTGACCGTCAAGCTCACGGGTGGTATTGAGTACATCATCCAGGTTACGGCCTGAGAGTATGCCGTAGTGATGGTCCTTGTTATACTTGTTCACATCAAAGTATATGCTGCCCTGGCTCTCGTATGCGTAACCGTTGTCCAGAATCTGCTTTACCAGTTCAATCTGCTCTATGATATGGCCCGATGCGTGCGGCTCAATGCTGGGCGGCAGCACGTTCAGGGCATCCATTGCCTTGTGGTAGCGCAGGGTGTAGTACTGAACTACCTCCATGGGCTCCAGCTGCTCCAGGCGTGCCTTTTTGGCAATCTTGTCCTCACCCTCATCGGCATCATGCTCCAGATGGCCTACATCGGTAATGTTACGGACATAACGTACCTTGTAGCCAAGGTGCTGAAGGTAACGGAAAAGGATATCGAATGTGATAGCCGGACGTGCGTGACCCAGATGCGGATCACCATATACTGTAGGGCCGCACACGTACATACCTACGTGTGGCGGATTCAATGCTTCAAACAGTTCTTTCTTTCTTGTAAGGGTGTTGTAGATGGTCAGTTTGTTTTCCATATCATTTTGTCATTGTTTCTTCAATAAATTTGAGGAGCCTGTCAACGGCATTCTCCTCGGGGATATTTTTCTCTATGCACTCCTTGCCTTTGTAAAGGCTTATCTTGCCGCGGCCTGCGCCTACGTAACCGAAATCGGCATCGGCCATTTCACCGGGACCGTTCACTATGCAGCCCATAATGGCTATCTTGACGCCCTTAAGGTGGCCTGTGGCAGCTTTTATGCGTGCTATTGTATCTTCAAGATTGTAAAGTGTACGTCCGCAGCCCGGACAGGATATGTACTCCGGTTTGGTAAAACGGATGCGGGCTCCCTGCATTATGGCATCCTCTGTGGAGCGTACCTGTTCAGCGGGTATATTGGGGTCAGAGAGTTTCAGCTCTTTTGCCTTGCTGTCTATTAGCAGGGCACCTGCGTCCATTGCAGCATGCAGCTGGAAATCTTCAAGTGATTCATCATTGTAGGACAGTTGCAAAACGCCGTTCTCTATCCTGGCCGATGCACGTACCTCAGCGCTGCGGGCCGCATAGTCAACCAGTTTGCGGGCCACGGGTATCTCACGTTCCGGGGCTTCGGACAGTGATACGCGTATGGTGTCACCAATGCCTTCGGCCAGCAGAGCGCCTATGCCTATGGCACTCTTAATGCGGCCGTCCTCGCCCTCACCGGCCTCAGTTACCCCCAGATGAATGGGGAACGCCATATCTTCGCGGTCCATCTCCTTTACCAGCAGTCGCACGGTCTCTATCATGACAACGGTGTTGCTGGCCTTGATGGATATTACCACGTTCATAAAGTTTTGCTCCACGCATATGCGCAGAAACTCCATGCAACTCTCAACCATTCCGGCGGGAGTATTGCCGTAACGGCTCATTATGCGGTCCGACAGTGAGCCGTGGTTTACGCCTATGCGAATGGCGGTGCCATGCTCACGGCATATGTTCAGGAACGGAATAAAGCGGTCACGTATGCGTTGTATTTCCTGGGCATATTCATCATCGGTATATTCCAGATGCTTGAACGTGCGTGCGGGATCCACATAGTTGCCGGGGTTGATGCGTACTTTCTCAACGTATCGGGCGGCCACATCGGCTACGGCAGGGTTAAAATGGACATCGGCAACCAGAGGAGTATTATAACCGCGGGCGGTCAGACCCTCACGGATAAGGTGCATGTTCTCAGCCTCACGTGTGCCTTGGGTGGTCATGCGTACCAGTTCACCGCCGGCCTGAATGATACGTATGGCCTGCTCAATGCAGCCTTGAGTATCCATGGTTGCAGTGGTGGTCATGGACTGAAGGCGTATGGGATTGTCTCCGCCTATGGAGGTGCTTCCCACACGTACGCTTATTGTTTTCCTGCGGTTATATATGGCCATTATCAGTTGGTCTTGAATTGATACTTTACCTGACTCAGTTCAGCATTTGCCTTTTCAATCTTGTCCTTGAGACCCTCCTTGTGGGCTGCCAGACGTGCGGCCAGATCCTTATCTGCTACGGCCAGAATCTGGGCAGCCAGGATTGCGGCGTTCTGTGCGCCGTTTACGCCAACAGTGGCTACGGGTATTCCAGGGGGCATCTGTATGATTGAGAGCATGGCGTCCAGACCGTCAAGCATACCCTTTATTGGTACACCTATTACGGGAACGTTTGTATTGGCGGCAATCACGCCGGGCAGGGCGGCTGCCATGCCGGCTGCTGCTATTATGACCTTTATTCCGCGGGACTGGGCGTTTTTTGCAAACTCCTCAACGGCCGCAGGTGTGCGGTGTGCTGACAGGGCGTTCATCTCAAACGGAACCTGGATACTGTCCAGAAAGGCTGCTGCCTTTTCCATAACGGGCAGGTCGGAGGTACTGCCCATGATAATGCTTACTGTTGGTTTCATATATATACTTTTATACTTTGGCTATTGGCTATTGGCTGTTGGCTTTGGGTTTAGCTTTTACGCATTCTTGCTACGGGAATTCCTATCTGTTCGCGGTACTTGGCTACGGTGCGTCGGGCCACCTTGAATCCCCGCTCAGCCAGCATGTCGGCCAGTTGCTCATCAGTCAACGGATTGGCATGATCCTCGGCATCAGTAACCTCACGCAGTATGCGGTGTATCTCCTTTACTGAAACCTCCTCACCGCTGCTGGTCTTGACGCCGTCAGTAAAGAATGCCTTGAGCGGGAATGTACCGAAGTTGGTCTGCACATATTTGCCGCTCGTAACACGTGAGATGGTTGAAATGTCATAACCCGTTTTCTCTGCAACATCTTTCAGGATCATGGGTTTGAGCAGGGTATCATCACCTTCAGTAAAGAACGGTCGCTGCATGTCAATTATGGCCTGCATGGTGCGGGTCAGGGTCACTTCTCTCTGGTGCAGAGCTTGAATGAATCCTTTGGCTGAGTCAAGTTTGCGCTTTATGTAGAGAGCGGCATCACGCTGGTTGCTGTTTCCTCCTTTTATCTGGCGGTCAAGCATATCGGAATACTCGCGGCTCACATGGAGTTGGGGTATGTTGCCGTTGTTCAGAGTAAATGAAATATCACCGTCATAGTTCTCCAGAATGAAATCAGGGACAATGTGCTGACGGCTGTGCCCAACTGTCTCACCAAGTGAACTGCCGGGACGCGGATTCAGTTTTACAAGTTCTGCAATCACTGCGTCGGTTTTGTCCTTGTCTATGCCAAGACGGGCCGATATCTTGTCCCAACGCTTGTGGGTGAATTCATCAAACATGGTTGAGATGACCTTTTCCTGAAGCGCCTTTAAAGGAGAATCCTCCTTGCGGCGGATCTGTATCAACAGGCACTCCTGCAGATTACGCGCCCCAATACCTGCGGGGTCAAAATCCTGAATAACCTTGAGAACCTGCTCAATCTCATCAGTTGAGACGTCAAGGTCATGATAGAAAGCCAGGTCATCAGATATGGCCTGCACGTCTTTGTCAAGCAGACCGTCATTGTCAATGGAACCTATTATGTAGAGCGCAATCTTCATCTGGCGCTCGGTCAGATCCTGTTCGCGCAGTTGTTCGTAGAGCAGGTCATAGAAAGAGCGTGTGTCAGCCAAGGGTACATCGGCTACCGTGCCTGACATTCCCCTGTCTGAGCGGTCATACCAGTCATCATCGTCATCATTCCAGTCATCAGAACCGGACCTGTCATCACGGTAATCATCAGCGCCTTCATCATAGAGTTCATCATCAGGTTCTGTTGTTTCAGCATCCTGTGACAGCGGTTCTGAGGTGCCGTCCTCAAGGGCGGGGTTGTCATTGAGTTCAGAGCGCACATGCTCCTCAAGTTCAAGCGTGGAGAGGGCAAGCAGCCTGGCCTCGAGCACCTGCTGGGGTGACAAGGTCTGGATCTGGACCTGTGACTGGGTCTGTATTTGAGTCTGTATATTTGACTGCTCAGCCATTTACGATTGTTTAATAGTGGAAACTGCTGCCTCCAATAAATTCGCGAACCAGCGATGTGGGCGGCAGGTTCTGACTGGGAATGGTGCGGAACAGCTTAAGGAAATCCTTGAGCTGGCATGCCTTGGCATACTGAGGACTGTCCTCGGGAACCTCCTCCAGGATAGGAGCGACCATATCCTTAATGACCGCAATCTCAAATATCATGGCCGAATTGAACATGGCATCGGCATTTTCCTGATATGGGAATATCCACTTTTCCTCGCCGGCGCGGACCGATGCCCAGCGCCCGATGGTATCCTGAGCGGAGTAGCTGCGGTATTTGTGGTCGCGTGTTATACGGCGCAGCAGACGGTTGTCGGTTGTGGGGATATAGTTGTGCTGGTCTATGCGTATGCTTGTAAGGGCAGACACATAAATCAGGAAACGTCTTTCGGCCGGAATATCGGGCATAAGGTCCGGATTAAGGGCGTGTATTCCTTCAATCAGAAGCACGTCGTTCTCGCCAAGACTCATCTCGGGTTCGGTAAACTCACGTATTCCGCCTTTCTTGAAATTGAAACGGGGCGGCCTGATGCTTTTGCCAGAAAGAAGGTCTTTAAGCTGCTCGTTAAAGAACGGCAGGTCTATTGCGTACAGTGACTCAAAGTCATGTTCTCCGTTTTCATCAAGCGGAGTGTGGTCACGGTCCAGGAAATAGTCATCGAGCGAGAGGACCTTTGGGGTAAGTCCTTGAGCCAGCAACTGTACCATGAGTCTTTTGCTGAATGTGGTCTTGCCCGATGATGACGGTCCCGAAACCATGATCAGCTTAAGTCCCTTGCCCTCATTGCGTCTTTTTACAATCTGGTCGGCAATATGCACTATCTTTTGTGACTGGAGTGCCTCGGCCACATTTATGATCATGTTGGTCTGGCCCTTTGCAATGGCTTCGTTAAGTTTTCCAAGGGTGGAAAAGCCAAGAATCCTCATCCAGTCGTGGTGCTCCTTGAATATGCCGAACATCTTGTCCTGACGTATCATTGGCTCCAGCTGATCCGGGTTATGCTTGTCAGGCAGACGTACAAGGACTCCTCCCGACATTGGCTCCAGACCGAAAACCTTAAGGCAGCCGGTATGGGGCGGCAATACGCCAAAGAACCAATCCGGCAACTCTTCCAAAGTATAGTAACTGCTGTAAATTGTACCTATGCTCCTAAGCAGGCGGGCCGAATCCTTGCGTCCCGATTTTTCCATGATATCGGCCACCTCTTTAGTGTGGGCGGTATGCCTGACAAACGGAATTGAGCGGCCTATAATGCTGCCCATGCGTTCGCTTATCATGGTCACGTCTTCATCGGTCAGGTCGCGTCCAATCTCCACAGGGCAGTAGAATCCCTTGGATATGGCATTTGAAACTCGAATCCTGCCTCCGGGGTACAGTTCGGTTATAGCTTTGTAAAGAACAAATACAAGTCCCAACAGACATGAGCGCGCTCCGGTGCTGGTGGTAGCATCAAGAAACTCCACGTCACAGTCCTCATACACTTTTGCCTCCATATCCATTACCTTGCCGTTTGCGTAAACGCACATGG
>Ga0310695_10015000_pt1 | contig 10388 bp, 12 predicted proteins | sample RumenRJG_04DNA_FD_203882 | JGI IMG/M metagenome (GOLD analysis project Ga0310695, IMG submission 203882) | Bovine rumen microbial communities from Lethbridge, Alberta, Canada - RJG_04 (v2) (version 2) | ecosystem: Host-associated > Mammals > Digestive system > Stomach > Rumen | place: Canada... | reverse complement strand
TTCAACAGCTTGTTTTCAAACATTCGCGGTGCTACAATCATCTTACAATTCTGATGATTATGGCACCGCATTTCGGGAGGTAAAAAATAGAAATGCAGGATACTTACAATGTCGGCATCTACGCCAGACTGAGCCGCGACGATGAACGAACCGGCGAATCGGTTTCCATTGAAAATCAAAAGGAACTCCTCACCCAGTATGTGAAGGAGCAGGGCTGGAATCTGTACGATTACTATTGCGACGACGGCGTTTCCGGGACAACCTTCGACCGTCCTCAGTTCAATCGTCTGGTGCAGGACGCAACGGACGGAAAAATCAACCTTGTCCTCTGCAAAGACCTGTCGCGCTTGGGCCGCGACTATATCGAAGCCGGGCGTTATACAGATTACATTTTCCCATCCCTCGGCTGCCGCTTCATCGCGCTCAACGACGGCGTGGATACCATTCACAAAAACAACGAGATGATGGTCATTCTGAAAAATGTCATGAACGACCTCTACGCGCGCGACACGAGCAACAAAATTAAGGCCGTGAAGCAGGCAACTTTTAAGGCGGGCAAGTTCATCGGCTGCTATGCGCCATACGGATATATGAAGTCGCCGGAGGACAAGCACAAATTGATTCCCGATCCCGTCACCGCGCCTATCGTTCGACGCATCTTCGACCTGCGCGCACAGGGCACCGGGCATTACAAAATCGCCGCCGCGCTCAACGAGGACGGCATCCCCTCGCCCAAGACGTATTACTACATGGCAAAGGGGCAGGAGCATCACAGCTATGAGATGACAGCGTGGAGCGACATGACCATCAAGAAAATTCTCAAGAACGAGGTTTATCTGGGACATTTGATTCAGAACAAGACGGGACACATCTCCTACAAGAATCACAAGCAGGTTCCCAAGCCGCAGGAGGAATGGATCAAAGTCGAGAACACGCATGAACCTCTGATTGACAAGGAGCTTTGGGATTTCGCCCAGACGATGGGGTGGCAAACCGGCAGAAAGCGGAGCGGAAAGAGCGGGCTGGTGTCGCTGTTCGCCGGTATCCTCTGCTGCATGGATTGTGGCGGCGCGATGCGCTTCTCGACGGACTATCGCAAGCGCAAAAGCGGACAGCCCTCGGAGTACAAGGCATACCTCTGCAATCGCTATATGTCCGGCGGGCGTCGCGCCTGCTCCTCGCACTATATCAACCAAAAGCTACTGATCGAATTGGTAACGCTTGATATTCGCACAAAAGCCTGTCTCGCGCAGAACAACCCGGACGAATTGAAGGCGAAGCTGCTGGAAAAACGCGCGGCGGCAAGCATGGAGCAAACGAAAGCAATGCAGGCGACGCTGGACGCGCTCGACAAACGCCTTGCGGAGTTAGAGCGGTTAGTTCAGGCGGCGTATGAGGACAAGGTGATGGGCAAGATCCCGGAGAGGATCTGCGTCAAGCTGCTGAAGCAGTACGAGGCCGAGCGCGCCGAGAAGTTGGAGAGCAAGCAGAAGCTCGCCGCAAAACTGGCGGAGAGCGCCGCCGACACGAAATCCATCGACGATTGGCTGAGTGTCATGCAGGATTACTCGCAGCTTGAAACGCTCGACCGCCCGACGCTGGTGCGCCTTATCAACAAGATCGAGGTCGGCGAGAAATCCGTCGTGGACGGCGTGACGGAGCGGACGATCAACATTCACTATAATTTCGTCGGTCATGTGGAGCTTTGAAACTCGTCATTCTTTATTCAAACATCTCTAATGAAATGTACGCCAGGGACATCAGCCGCAAGGTGCGTTCCTCCCACCGCATTCGCGGTAACTCCGGAGAACCCCTGTCCCAGCCGCCTTATGGGTACATGAAAGACCCTGACAACAAGAAGAAGTGGATCATTGACCCTGTGGCCTCCTTGGTGGTCAAGGATATCTTCCGGCTGTACCTGGAAGGAAACGGAACAGAAACCATCTCCCGGCTTATGGAGGAGCGGAAAGAGCTGAACTGCACCGCCTACTGGAAGAGCAAGGGTGTCAATCGTGGCGGCAAAAAGCCGGTTGACGACCCGTACCACTGGAAGAATTCGACGATCCAGAAGATTCTTTCCCGGCAGGAATACTGCGGTGATGTGGTCAATTTCAAGACCTACTCCAAGTCCTTCAAGAACAAGGCGCGGCTGGACAATCCGCCTGAGAATTGGGTGGTCTTCCCGGACGTACATGAGCCGATCATTGACCGCGCCACCTTCAACCGTGTTCAGGAAATGCTGCACAGCACGAAGCACCGCGCTCCCAAGCCGGAGAACGGTGAGAAGAATATGTTCTGCGACCTGCTCCGTTGCGCTGACTGCGGCAAGAAGCTCTGGTATCACACGAACACGATCAACAAGGACATTCACTTTTTCAGTTGCTCCAACTACGCAAAGGACTACCGGGGAACCTGCAAGACCCGCCACTACATCCGCGCAGATGCCGTAGAGGAGGTGGTCAAGCTGGAACTGGGGCGTCTGGCGTCGTATCTCAGGCACGATGAGGAGAGCCTCGCGGCGCTTCTGGCTGAGAAAACCGACCGGGAACTGCTGGCAGAGAAGAAAAGCTTGGAGACCACTTTGCAGCAGGCCAGAGAGCGGAACACGAAGGTTGCGGAGCTCTATGAAAAGGCGTATGAGGACAACGCCACTGGGAAAGTGACCGATGACTGGTTCATGCACCTGTCCCACAAGTACGAGGAAGAGCGGATGGAGTTGCGGGAGCGCATCGCCGCCTGCGAGCAGAAGCTGGACGCTCTGGACCGGGAACAGCACCGGAAGGATGCTTTCCTCGCTGCCATCCGGAAGTTCATGGAAATGGGAACGCTGACCGCGCCGCTTCTGCAAGAGCTCATTGACCACATTGACGTCTACGAGACGGAGGGAACCGGAAAGAACCGCACCCAGCGCATTGTGATCTACTACCGCTTTGTGGGGTATATTGAGCTGCCTGACAGTGCGTTCCGGCGCAGTGACCGCTACCGCACTGACACCCGGCAGGGCGTGGCGGTGGAGTACATCCCCAGACTCGCATAAAACAAAAGAGCAGGCCCAACGCCTGCTCATACATATGAACGAAAAGAAAATCGAGCGGTCATAACCTGAAATCCGTTATGACCACTCGATATGGTGCGCGAGGCGGGACTTGAAGTGCCATTTTGACACATTCGTTTCATACCGGCTCGTGTTGAAACGGCTTAACCAAGCACCTTTCCGACGACGGTATCTGTTAGCCCATATTGACAGATACCAGGCAATGTTGACCCAATAAGGCTAAAAATAAGGTTAATTTTTTCAGTGCCGCGCAGGATATACCAAGCCTTAAAATCGCTCCCAACCACACTTCATGCCAACCGCTGTTTATCAGGCGGCAGCGTTTTGAGGTTGCAAACAAAAGATGCACAGCGCATCATATTATTTTCGGATATAAGTCTGATTTCGGCTTGTCGGCTTATCCGGGACTCCCATTACGATCAAGCCCTTTTCCAAAGCAGGATTCAGATAGTGATTGCGGAAGCTGTCTCTTGATTTGAGCTGCAGCCGATCCATCAGCGCAGCGGCGGAGTACGGAACGTCGTATTCCATAACATTCAGCATCGCCTGCACGCTTTCGGAAAGATAGGAGTCCTTTCCCGCGGCCTGCTGCAGCGCCCAATCCAATGTAAGGCTGATCTTATCCAGCATAAACTCGATGAAGGCGTCGGAATTGCCAGCGGCATGACACGCGGCGATGGCGCTGTAATACTCCTCCTGATACTGATGGATCTGGCTCTCGATCGGCAAATACTGAAAGATCGGCTTCCATCCGGACAGGATCGCCGTCTGCCAAAGCCGTGCCATGCGCCCGTTGCCATCGGAAAACGGATGGATGAACACAAACTCATAGTGAAAGACCGAGGACAGGATCAGCGGATGCACCTTGTCCTTTTCCTCCCGCAGCCACGCGAAAAGTGTTTGCATCTGGCTTGGCACCAGCTGCGGCGGCGGAGCCATGAAAATGCACACGTCCCCGTTGAACACGCCCTCGTTCCGGGTGCGGAACACGCCGGACTCCTGCACGGTCAGATAGGTCATAACGCCGTGCAGCTTTTGAATGTCCTTCAGCGAGTAAGGATCAAAGCTGCCGAGCATATCATATGCCTTGTAAGCGTTTTTGACCTCTTGGATCTCCTTCTGCGGCCCGATCACGGTTTTACCGTCGATGACGCCTTTCACTTCGTCCATTGATAGGGAATTTGCCTCGATGGCAAGCGAGGAATGGATCGAACGGATACGGTTGTTCCGGCGCAGATGCGGCTTTGCTTCAAATGACCGATAGCTTGCGATCCTGCCGGTCTTTTCTGCGATTTCGGCGACAAGTGCCAGCATGGTGTTCGTGATGTGATACGGCGGTTCGTAGCGTTCCATCTCGTGTGCGCCCCTTTCCGTGTGATGTTACTATTATACCATGCTTGCGACAAAACAGCAATAACTTGTATGTTATCTTAAATTCTGTTGTGCTTTTTATCGCTAATTTTTGCCATCTTATATTCTATCTTACACGTTTTCTTTGGCTCGCACAAAAGGTCAGCAGATGAAACGCATCGCCTCATCGTAGTCAAGTATGATTTACCAAATCGTACTTGACTATTTTCATTGCCTGCTTATCTGCCACCGCCTCCCCCTTATATGAGGAGGCGCCCAATTTTATGCTTGCACGGAGCTAATCGTCCATTTTGCAGGTGTCGAAATCCTTTGCTATGGAGGCAAAATCGTCCGACAGGCTGCCGATCTGCCGTTTCTTTGCGGCAGAAGCCGGATCGGGTGCGGCATACGGCGCTCTGTCATTCTCTCGCATGGCCGTCACATGATCCTGCGCGTCGGATAACGGAAACATCTTCGGCCCTCTGCCTCTGTATTTTTGCAGATCCGCAGAAGATGCTTCGTCATGAACGACCACGGTTACGGTTTTCCCCTCGTACTGCCGTAAATCCTGCTCTACATGAATCATGTTTCCTTGTATGATCCCGTCTATTTGCAGCATCGAATCACCTCCATCAGAATCCGCAAGTACATTATGGCGTTTTTGCCGGCAAGGTGACAAACATGGACTTTTCATCCTCGGACAGCTCACGTACGCGCAAGCCTTTGCTTCTGGCATATTCCAGGACACCCCGCATATTCAGCTTGACCCTTGGCGTCTCCGGTTCTTTCATGTCCTCAACAGTATTCAAGTATTCCTCATATTTCGTCATCATCTGTTCGTTATCCGCTCTATAGGCTTAACTATTTAATGTTTTTCTTCGCCAAATCACTCAACTCCCAGCGACCGTTCCGCTTGCCGTTATCGCGGCGTAGATATCCCTTTTCCTGTAGTTCGATTGTTCGGCTTTTGATCGTCCGCTCGGACTTTCCAATCATAGCCGCCAACTTCTTTTGCGTGATCGTCGGTTCCGCCGCAATCGCGCGGAGAATCGCCAGCTCCTCCAAAGTGCAATTTTTGCACTTTGGAGTTTTCTCCGTTGCACTTTGAGCTTCCGCTTGCTTCGCATAATCTACATGAAGATAGCGGTTTTTCAGTTCGTGCTTCGTGTCGAGCAGCAGGTTTTCGAGGAATCGTTCCAGAAATTCATTCGTGGCATGGACGCCGTTTTGCAAATCATTGTAATTGGCGCGAACGAGTGCGTTGCGGAAATACCATGAGTTCTCCGCAAACACGTCGTTGTTTACCGTAAAGCCGAAGGTTTTCAGATACTTTATAATGAAAACGGCGGTCGCTCTCGTGTTTCCCTCGCAGAACGGATGTATCTGCCAGATATCGGATGCAAACGCCGCAATGTGCCGAATCGCCTCATTTGCGGTGAGCTTATCGTAGGAAAATTGCTTTTCCTGTGAGAAGTCATAGTCCAAGGTATCGCGGATGCTGTCATAAGAGGCGTACAGCACCGTCGCGCCGTTCAGCACCCACTCTTTATAATGGTCCCCGAGATCAAGACCACGGTTGAGAAAAAGAGCGTGAACATGGTATGATACAAAAAATGCAAGGAAGGAGCACATACCATGGGATACAGACGATACACGGCACAGTACAAGGCAAAGATAGTTCTGGAGGTTCTCCAGGGTGAGAAAGAGCTCGGCGAGATCGCGGCCGAAAACAACCTGAACCCCAACATGATCCGCAACTGGAAAAAGGAATTCTTGGAAAACGCCAGCGCAGCGTTTGAAGATCCCCGAAAGGCGGAGAAGGAGGCGAAGAAGAAAGAGGCGGCCCAGCGCAGGGAGACTGCCCGGATGCTCAAGACCATCGGGCAGCTGACGCTGGAGCGGGACTTTCTTCAGGACTGCTTTCGCCTCTCGGGAGAACCCGTCCCGGAGTTTGATCCAGACAAGCTCTGAACTGTCGGTGCGGCGTCAGTGTGAGCTGCTGGGCGTAACCCGCTCGACGCTCTATTACGAGCCGGTGCCGGAGGACGAGGAAACTCGGCAGCGCCGGGAAACCATCATGGAACGGATCGACTACTGGCATACCACGATGCCGTTTCTCGGGACACGGAAGATTGCCGCGCAGCTGCGTGGCGAGGGCTACACCGTCGGGCGGAAGCTGGTTCGCTCCTATATGTTGGAAATGGGCATCCACGCGGTTTATCCCAAGCCGAATCTCTCCAAACGCAATTTCAAAGAAGCGATTGTCCCGTATTTGCTGCGAAATAAAGTGGTTTCTTTTCCGAATCAGGTCTGGTCAATCGACATCACCTATATCAAAATGCACCACGGCCATATGTATCTGACCGCCGTCATCGACTGGTTCAGCCGCAAGATCGTCGGCTGGACGCTATCCGACACGCTGGATACGCGGCCGGTACTGGAAGCTGTCCAAAGCGCGGTCGAGCACTTCGGTGTGCCCGCCATCCTGAATTCGGACCAGGGCAGTCAGTTTACCAGTGAAGAATACAAACGGCTGCTCAAGGGCTTGCGCATCCGCCAGAGCATGGACGGCAAATCCCGCTGGGCAGACAACATCATGATCGAGCGATGGTTTCGCAGCCTCAAGACGGAGTTAATATACATCAACGAATACCGCAGCCCGAAAGAGCTGCGCACGGCGATCCGCGGCTACATTGACGACTACAACTCGCTCAGACCGCATGAAGCGCTGGACTATTCCACGCCGGATGAGGTTTACAGGGCGTGCTTCTCGACGACCGGTGCGGCGTGAAGGTGCAGTTGGTTTAGCGCAGTACACCAATGTTCACGATAATTTTTTCGCTTGTGGTCTTGACAGGGAGACCAGTATACTTTTTTCGTGATGTTGTATTCACGGAACTTCCCAGTATGTTCAAAGACGCCGGTGAACAAACGACGGTGGATGCTTTGCAACTCAGCGGGCGAAAACTGAAAAGTTTTCTCTCCAAGCAGCTCGGTAATCCGCGTGGATACAATATCCGCCTCCATCGTGCCGTCCTCGACGGCTTTCCGACTTTCACGCTGCTCGTAGTAACTCTCAATGCGGCGCTTTGCTTCAGGAAGGTCGATGCCGCCCTCGATATGCTCCTTGGCGGTTTCGAGCAGATAATCCGAGGTGGTCAGCCCGTCCACCGCCTGCAGACCGATGGCAGTCTGCCACGCCGCGCTCTTTTCCGCACGCTCCGGCTCGCCCTGACGAATATATTCACTTAGCTCAAGCTGCCAATCGTTGTTAGGCATACACATCGGCTCCTTCCGCTCGGTAGACTTGTTTAGGATACTTCGGTTTGATGCCGATGCGGACACAGAACATATCCGCATCAATCCGGTCTCACGCCTGTTTGTATTCTTGATATTTACCCTCCTCACGGTTTGAAGATCCCACGACCGGCTCGCCCGTACAGATGCTCGTCCGAATGGCAGTCACTTATGTTACAATGGCGCAGGAAAAAGCATGGCGGAGTATTCCTTTCAAAGGTGGGAATGGTTTGTTTCTCTTGGCAAACGTATAGCTTAACCATTTAAGTGAGAACTGTTTTAGAACCAATTGTAGCTAATTATAATTCTTGAGCCGATAGGTTCACTCATGAAGCTAGTTTCAAATATCAGTGTTGTGCAATAACTCAGCCCTGACAGCCGGCCAATTCCGCGGAACCCCCTAGATGTACTACTCATCGAGCCAAATTACAAAAACAAATATCCCCCTCTTGGTCTTATGAAGATTTCCTATTTTCATAAGCACATAATGCATGATTACGTTCATTTTACTAAAGGTGAACTTCCCGCAGCTTTAGCAAACACAAAATGGGATCGTGTTTATGTGACCACCTTATTTACCTTTGAGTGGGCAAATACGATAGCTGCAATAAACTACGCAAAAACGCTGGTTGATTCGGTTGAAAAAATTGTAGTCGGAGGGATAGCTGCCACGCTTTTGCCAGAAGATATTTTTCGTGATACGGGTATACGTCCGGTAACTGGCCTATTAAACGAACCAGGCAAGCTTGGACTTCCTGGTGATGAATGCATTGACCAAATCCTGCCAGACTATTCCATCTTGGAAGACGTTGATTACCAATACCCATTTAAGGACGCATACTTTTTGAGCGCAACCAAAGGCTGCGGCAATAAGTGTGGGTTTTGTGCTGTTCAGACTTTAGAACCGAGTTTCGTACCTTATATCGATATCAAGGATAGAATAGCTGCCATTGACCGTGAGTTCGACCCCAAAAAAGATTTGCTGTTAATGGATAACAATGTTTTGCGTTCTCCCAAATTCAATCAAATCATTGATGATATTATCCAGGCTGGGTTTGGCAAGGGTGCCACCTATCTTCATAGACGATCGCTTTAATCTTTGTCCAGTCTCCAGGCTCACCATTTTTGATAAAGTCTTTGTATATCTGGAGGCGTGTATTGCCTTCGATAACCACATAAGTGCCATCTGATTTCTTATTTACAACAATGGGATGAACAATGCCGTGATTCTCGCGGATCGACTCGCGTAAGCTTGCGCATGACTCAGATGTTGAGCCAAGAAGCAGGGCCATTAAATCACTGGTAATCTCACCAAAATGAGCTATTCCTCGTGCAATTCTAGGATTACTGATATCCAATTCGATTTCATCAACTTGCAGCTCAACATAATTGCTCATGTAGGACTCTCCTTATTTATATCCTTTTCCTTTTCTCGCCATGGATAAGTAATGCTTTTACTGATTCAATCTCGTTCTCCTGTAGCATCTTCGCATCCGCAGGGCAGAACTCATATCCCGCCGTTTCCGCCTGTGTAACCCATGCAACGGCGTTGTGCTCCAGCGGCGTCAGCTCGCCGGAGGCGATCTCCGCGCTGAAAAAGTGCAAATGCACCACGCGGTCTGGGTGCTCCTGCACGGTGTCGTAGAACTCGCCGTGTACGTTCAGCGTAACGCCCAGTTCTTCGCGGCACTCGCGGACGATGCACTCCTCCGCCGTTTCTCCCTGCTCGATCTTCCCGCCGGGGAATTCCCAGAGAAGCCCGCAGTATTTCTCACTCGGTCGCTGGCAGATTAGAAACTTGTCCGCCTGCCAAATGACCGCCGCCGTCACTTCCATCATTGCTGCTTCGCCACGCTTTCCTGCGTACATTCTCCCGCCAATTTACACCATAACTAGGGTCTACTGAAAAACGAGCACAAGTCTCGGGAATCCAAAAAGGCGCAAAAGCCATCGCGCCAGCCGGTGGGCGACGTTCATGGCTATGATATTGAGTGCGGCTTCCGTTTTGGCAGTCTCATCCAGTTTGGACATGATGAGATCAAGCCCCCAGCGGCGCTTGGCGTTTCCATTCCTGCCTTCGACAGCGTTTCTCTCACAGGCGTCCCGGTAAATCTGACGCTGTACTTTAGCGTCGGTTTCTCCGGCCTTTCTGCGCCCGAGCAGAGGTCCTGACAGCCGGATGCCGTGCTGCGTACAATAACTGCGATTCTTCCGAGTCTGGTAGATTCTGTCTGCCAGTATCGCCACCGGATAGCAGCCAAATTTGTGCCTGTAATTCTCTGCGGTGGAAATCAGATCGTTTCCCTCGTTGAAATTGTTCCAGCTGCTCCGCTCCAAATATGTATAACCGTCGACCACGGAAAGATGCAGCTTTTGCCCGAACTCGGTCGGGTTTGGCCGTTTGCCGCGGTTGATGGGGCGAACGTGTGGCTGTTGCAAGCTGACGATCCGGTCATCGCATTGATGTGTTCCGTTCTCGTACATCTCCTTCTGCTGCGCATAGACGACGGGGATAACGTTCAGGCGATCTCTCAGCCAGCGCGGATATAGCTCATCGTAGAGCGGTACCTGTGCTTCATATTTCTTCAACTGTGCCGTGGCAAGTTCGATATAGCGAAGCTGCTCGGAAATCGCTTTCCTGCACTTCGCTTTCGTCCACCGCTTGCTCTTGGCCAATGCCAGATAG
>Ga0310695_10014999_pt1 | contig 10388 bp, 6 predicted proteins | sample RumenRJG_04DNA_FD_203882 | JGI IMG/M metagenome (GOLD analysis project Ga0310695, IMG submission 203882) | Bovine rumen microbial communities from Lethbridge, Alberta, Canada - RJG_04 (v2) (version 2) | ecosystem: Host-associated > Mammals > Digestive system > Stomach > Rumen | place: Canada... | reverse complement strand
AGTCGGAGAGAATGGCAATCCGATTCCCGTCGAAGAGGGATGGGTTGATTTCCACTATATTCACAGCAGCGTAGGAGGAGACCTTATGACAATTCGTAGGAGGCAGGGGACCATCGCCAAAATGGCAAGACCATGGTGCTTGACAAACGGTGACATGGAATACAGTTACGAAAGAATGATAGATTTAGCAGAAATCTTTAGAAACTATAATGTAACTCGGACAGATATTAAAGCATTAGGTGTGGATTGGGAAAATAGTAATGAACTAGGATATAAATCATTGAAGCGGGTGTACGGTCACCATAGAGGATTGGAGAATGAGATAAAAGTCAAACTAAAGTGGAATGATGAACAGCTCATGAGAGCGGTATATGATTTATCTGAGATCTATGATCTGTGGTTTGCGGAGGTTTAATGAATGAGTCATATAAGAATAAGATTGGAATCGGATATGTGTGTGGCCAGCGGAGAAAGCAGTGGAAACTCTATTGATAGCGACATTTGCATAAATCCATATGGATTGCCATATATCCCTGCGAGACGCATCAAAGGCTGTCTTAGATATGCTGCAGAAGAATTGATGAAAATGGGATATAAAAGCGCAACCTCGGATAATATAGAGTTGTTATTCGGAAATGCATACGGCCTTGAGGGAATACTACAAATTTCGGATGGTAATATGAATGGGTCTGAGGGATTGAATCACTATCTGAACTGCCTGAAAACGGGAAAGACGGGGACCGCTCTGTTAAGAAAAAATGCGAACCCTATTTGCGTAAGCAATATCTTTACCGATGTGCTCGGACAGACCAGAATGCAGGATGGTGTCAAGGTGGATAATACACTCCGTTTTACAAGAGTGTTGAATCAATATGACCCTCTGATAACGGATGCATACAACAACAGCGACAGAAGAAAACTTCAGTTTGTTGCGCCTGTAGTTCTTAATATATGCACTAAAGGGGCCAGCGATAAGGAAGAAGAACTGCTCGACCTGATAGCTAACAGCTGTAAAACACTGCGTCATATGGGATTGAACAGGAACCGAGGACTGGGAAACATAATTGCAGAATTAATAATAGAGCAACACAGCAGTAAGAACGCTGATAGTGAAGAGATAATAGCTGAATTGGATAAACTGGATTGTGGGAAAGAGGATCGTATAGAGATATCCTGGAGCATAGTTCTGGATGCACCTGTATCAATACCAGGGCCTGATGGCTATGAAGCGGCGATTCCCGGCAGGAGCGTCATTGGGTGTATGGCTGGAGAATACCTAAAGGACCACCCTGCAGATGATAAGTTTTCAGACCTTTTCCTTGACGGAAGAGTCAAATGGTCACCATTAACACCAGTAGTAGACGGAAAGATATCTCACCCTACGCCACTGATGCTGATGGAATTAAAAAACGGCGGAAAAAAGAAAATAAACAGATATACACAGGAAGACAGTAGTTGGAGCGCTCAGAAGCCTAAAACTCTGGATGAAACATATGCAGTAATGACTGGTGACGGTTATGCCTATGTAAACCCTCTGTTTAGAATGTCCTATCATCACAGCATCAGGCAGGAAAAGCTGTATACTCAAAATGCGCTTGAGGAGGGCATGATATATGGAGGCACTGTAAGAATTGACAATGCTGATAAAGACCTCGCCAGGGATGTAGTGCGGCTTCTGCATAATGCAAAGCTGAATTTCGGACGAAGCAAAAGCGCTCAGTATTCGACCTGCAGTCTTTTGGGAATAAACACTCCTAAAGCGATAGTTCAGGAGAAACGAGTCGTTGACAAGGGAGAACCGTTATTTGCCGTACTTCAATCGGATTTGATTATTAATGAAGCTGGAATGTACACAACTGACGCAGAATCGGTGCGCAATGAAATTGCTCAAAATATCAAAAAAGCTGATGCCATGTCAATCTGCGAGGATGATAATGAAGTGCCGATACACCCGGAGGGATTTATCGATGTCTGCCAGTATAAGACTATTAGTGGCTTTCAGAGCATGTGGCATCTTCAGAAGCCACATATAGTTGCAGTGAAAGCAGGAAGTGTATATTGCTTTGTGAGTAACGGCGGATATGTGCCGGATATTATCACTCTGGGTGAATATATGCAGGAAGGTTTTGGAATCTGCAGGATTTTATCTCTGGATGAATTGAAGAAGAACCAGCATATCATAGAAGGAACAATAGATGTCAGGACACCTTTGTCAGATGAAAACAGGATCAGACAGCTAAATACGGCGCTGCGCATCAATGCGGCAAAAGATGTTTTCCGCAGATATGCACGTGAATATGTAATTAAAGACAAGAACATTCCGGTTTCGCGTTTAAGGCTTATGCTTAGTGAAGCAGTGTCATATCCAGATCTGCAGAATTTGGTCGGGAGCATGAAGACAAGTGACCGAAGTAGTGAGAACGAAAAGGGTAAAAGACTGATTACTCAGGAACTGTTGAAAGACTTTTATGGTGAAGAAAGCGATCCTCTGAGCAGAATCTTGAAGACAGAACCTGGTTTGTACGAAGAAATAGTTGCAGATAATGAAGCTAAGGAGCAGGTGAAGAAGATGTGGAAGCTGCCAATGGATATACTACTTCATAATATGCATTACCAGAAAAGGGGGTAAAAAGTGAAAAAGATATACTATTATCTGAAATTGACACAAAGTTCTCCGCTTAGACTTGGTAATGGAGGCGGTGAGGACACGGACAGTGATCTGAAAACTGACGGGAGAAATCTTCCGTATATTCCCGGCAGCAGTTTAGCTGGTGTATTACGTAGCGGTTTTTCAGAGACGGAATCCAAGCTTTTGTTTGGCGATGTAGATATTGAGAAATCAATGAGAGAGAAGACTAACGCCGCCATTCAGAGCAGACTTGCTGTTAGTAGTGCTGAACTTAAGCCTGATGCTGATATGAGTGATGTTATTATTTCAGTTCGCGATGGAGTAGGGCTCGATGACTGGGGGCAAAATATTAATAAAGCCAAATATGATTTTCAGGTTGTAGAAACATCACAGCCGTATTATGCGGTAATTGAATGGACTGGAAATGAAACGGAAGAAAAGACAGAACTGACAGATCTGTTTGAGCCATTTTTAGATAGAGCAATAAACAAGGGATTATCTTTCGGAGCACGCACGAGCCGTGGCTACGGATCCATGGAAATTGAAGTCAGGAAGAAGTCCTTCTCATTTCCTGAGCAGCTTGCAGAGTGGCTGGACTATCACCCTATGACTGAAAGATTTAGTCACTTTGATAATAAAGATCCTGGGGAAGACATTGCCTGCTCTGATAAAGCAAACGAACATATTTCCATTATTGATATCGGATTTGCAATGCGGGATGGTTTCAATATTCGTGTTCAGACCTCAAGAACTGAAACACTGCCTGATGGAGCAGTTCCGGACAGCATACCACTTAGGAATGCCGAGGACAATCCTGTTATTCCGGGGACAGCCTGGGCAGGAGCTTTTCGTCACCATATGCACAGAGTATTACGCGAAAGCGGAGTGACAGGGAATGAATATGAAAATGAGATCAAGCGGTTGGACCTTGAGTGTTTTGGTATGAGCAGCGAAAAAAAGCAGAATCATACGAAATCAAAGATATGCTTTTCTGAGTCAGAAATTACAGGCGGAGCGCCGAATACTGTCATGCACAATGCAGTGGATCGCTTTACTGCAGCAACGAAGAACACGGGACTCTTTACCAATCAGGTGTGGGTTGGAGGAGAAGGCACATTACAGATAAGGATTGATTCCAGAATCAGGGAAAAGGATATCAAGCTGTTGAGACTTGTTATCATGGATATGGGGATCGGTCTGTTTTCCATAGGAGGAGAGGCAGGAATCGGACGCGGTATGATGCAGCTTATATCAGTTAAAATAGACAGTGTAGATTACACCGAGGAATTTATACTGAAATAACAGAATTTTTGGAGGAAAACATGTCAGAGAAGTGGATAAAAGAGCTGGGAATTGTCAGAGAGGAAGAACTGACGACACTTGTGAACCGGGTCTTCCATGATGATTATTATTACCTGGCAGGCTGTACTGATGCATACTGTTCAGGAAAAGGTAGAGCAAATAGTTTTTTAATAACTAAAGCATCTAAGCTACTGGAGATGCGGATCTTTTCAAGTGATATGGAGTTGCATCTATCGAGAAGCATGGTCGGCCAGGATTTTAAATGGAGGCTTACCTCAGACGAAACTCTTGAGGATTGCGATTACATAGATTACGAGCATTATATTGATATTAATCCGGAAGAATCCAGGAAAACAGAAAAAGGCATGAACATTCTCTCAACTGTCGGAGGAAGGTACGAACTTCCAATCGAATCGGGAGATAATGTGGCTTACATTCGAGCATATGTTACTTACGACAAAAATGGCATGGCAAAGGTAAAAGATCATAGAGTACGTGGTTTTGGCAGAAAAGAGGTTTAGTATGCAGACAATAAATCCATATAATTTTGTCTCCTTTGGTAGTGAAATCGAAGATAATAAGAAAACCCGTGAGGAAGCATATTTCCAGGGGACTCCGTTGCTCAGTGGATGGTTGGATGTAACACTGGTTCCAACAACACCATTGATCGTACCTGATGGTGCACACCCGGTATATATTGATACGAAAACCGGGAAAGAGATATTGAATCCTAACGGAGAGGAAAAAAAATATGCTCATAAAAAATATGAGTTTATGTCTAAAACTGACGCAGCCGGGAACAAACAGTACTGCATTCCCGGAAGTTCTTTAAGAGGAATGATAAGAAGTGTATATGAAGCTGCTACTGACAGCTGCGTTCCTTTTTTGATGGCGGATGAGAAGAAACCTATCAGTCAGAGGGTGCCACTATACGCAGCGCTTAAGCAAAGAGGCCTGCTTTCATTTGAGCATGATGAAGAAGAAGGTGGTAAGGTGTGGAAGCTGTACGGCGCATCTGCAGACACCGAAGTTGTAACAATAGAAGAAGAAAAAAAAGTGATATATGGAAAAAGTGGAAGGCCGGTCACTGATAATAAAGGTAATCCTAAGACAGAATCAGTCTTTCATTTTCATAAAAAAGGGGGAGAAGAGATCACCGATCCAACGGGGATGTATATCGAAGACAAAGGGGTGCTTCAGTACAATGTGCCTGTAGATATCAGTAAGGAATATCATATCGCTTATTTAAAAAAGACAGATTTGGTCTATACATGGGGGAAGGGGGATGATGAGGCCTATCGCCTGCTAAATTCCGTATTGATGCGGGATAATGTTAAGGGTAATCAGGTGAACCGTAATGCGAAACCTGCTAAAGACCTGAAAGCGGCATTAGACAGCGCCAAAGAGGGAAAAGGGAACCTGGTGCCGGTGTACTACTTTAAAGTTACCAGAAAACATGAAAATGGGAATGAAGAAGAGCTGGTGTATCTGTCAAATTCATCCGCCGGAAGGATATCTCAAAAACGGAAATGGAGGGATATTATAGCAAATCATGGTCCTTGCGCTGGAGAAAAACTATGTCCGGCATGTCTGCTTTTTGGATCAATGAGTAAGAATCATGGATTAAGAAGCAGGATTCGTATTACAGATGCAATTCCAGAAAAAGAACTGACAGAGGAGGATTTTTCTGAAAAAGTATTGGATGTTCTGGGCGAACCAAGAACCAGTGCGTTCGAGTTTTATCTTAAGCGCCCTGAGGGTGCCACATATTGGAATTTCGACTTTTATGGAGTAAAAGAAACAGACAAAAACGGGATCGACCACACTAAATACTACGATTTAGCCGAAGCGATGCCAAGGGGAAGGAAAATGTACTGGCATGGAGAACCACAGGAAACATCAAAGAAAACAAAGCATAATTCAACGATGAAAGCCGTGAAACCTGTAAACTCTGATTTCATATTCCATATATATTTTGATGAGATTACAGAGGACCAGTTGAATAGCCTGATCTGGGTGATCACTCTTGGGGAGAATTACAGAGAGAGTGATCATCAGCTTAAACTAGGGCATGCTAAGCCATTAGGCTATGGCAGTGTTAAGCTGATTGTAGCGAAAAAACATATACGCACAATAGAGCAAAGTGAAGAAGGGCTTAAGGCAACTATAGCGGAAGCAGAAGTTTGCAGGTTGCCGGAATCGGGCATGGATATAGAAAAGCAGCATGTTAAAGAACTGCTTAGGATGAGTGACGTGAAAGCTAAGGGTGATAGAAATGTCGGTTATCCGGTTGGAAAGGATGGAAAGATTTATTCCTGGTTTAGTGAAAACAGATTGAATGCGGATACAGTCAAGACACTTCCGATGCCATTGGATGACAGTATCAGCCTGGAAAACTTCATTAGAAATACACGAAAAAAGTGTAATATAGTATTAGAGAGAGGAAAAATTGTAACTGCAACAGTCAGTGCTCTAGCTAAGAATGAGTATGGCCAGTTTGGAGTTTTTGTGGAATTACCTGGGAATAATTCCGGATTGCTCCACAAAAAGCAAATGAATAAGGACATGTCAGAATACAGGGTAGGAGAAGAAGTAAGTGTGAAGATAGAAGAAGTAAGGATCAAAGGAAAAAGAAGGCAGTATTCAGTCACGGATACAATATAAAGAATGTCAGAAGAACGAGAAGAGGATGCTGCCGCTATAACAAAGGATTGGCTTTTGTGGGATTCGCGAGGCTCGTTTGTTGGAGGATAAATCTGTGGAACAGTTAGTGAATGATGCGAATGACAGAAGAAAGATATTGATCCTTACACTAGGTTCTGGCGATTTAAGTGATGAAAAACTAAGATTGGTTATAACCGACACAGTATATTATTGATGAAAAGCTTTATCAGAAGGAAAAAAAACGAACTTTGTAGCAGAGCCAATAATATACTACTGTGCGCCTGATAATATTTTTATATTAACGATAAAACTGCCAGGCGGCTACGATAGTATTCAAAGTAAACAAAACAGAAAAAGGGCCCACCTAGCAATTGCTAGGTGACTCTTTTTTGATGTTGCTTATTAGCCCCCAGGCCTTGTTTATTGAACATATCTATAGAAAGAGTACTACCTGGAACAGAAAAGGAGAAAACAAAGATGAAGAGACTGAGAAAAGCAATGAGCATTATCGCAATGGTATTTAGGGGGGAGAAAAAACTCCTTACCGCATGACGGCAAATTCATCTTACCGCGCACACATAAGCGGAGTGGGCATTGACGGCGAGCTCGCCTCTCAGAACAGAAAGGTAGTATTACTGGATAAAGCGGCTTTTGCTGCAATGGGCCTTGTATAGGAGAGATATACAAGTGAGATTCGGCGTGCTATGTGCAAGATTCTGAATATAAGCATTGTGCCTGCAATAAATAAGATTATAAGTGAACGGAAGGCACTGGCGATATGTGCGGAAGGTGTAGATTATGTATAAAAAAGCGATTATTAAGGGAGATGCGGTTGATCATATTGGGAAAACGGTACTGATCATAGGTTTAGCGGCGATATATCTTGGTGGCATAGTTCTGCCTGACATGAAAGCAAATGGAGTAGCTGACTGGATGAAAATTACATTGATATGCATATCCACTGTGGTTCTTGCTCTGCTCAGGGATAAAGTGAAGAGCAGAGTGAAATGCATCCCAATGATCGTCTTTACAGCTGGACGTGTGCCTTGGATCCTTGAGTCTATGGCCCATAATAGAAACATTCTAGTGATAATGATTTTTGCGGGCATGTTGATATTGTTTATACTGACATGCATTGAAATGATGACTATACAGGACGAAATAGACGGAGATTATTCTGTTGATAAGGGCGATCGTATTCGATACTTCTTGTACGTGCTTCTTATAATGGATGTCAGCTTCAAGTTGCCGTATATTGTCTTAGATGAAGACAGATGGAATGCAGCACTGTTGCTTTCAAGATGCTCAATACTGCTTGCAAGTATGATCCTTTATTTACCGCGTCAGGGGTTCTTGAATATAAGACGGATACTGATCACAGGCGGGAAATGCCTTGTTGTCAGTACAGTTACATATGGAGCAATCAAACTCGCTGAAAAATGGACGGGTGCTGTTTATGAATCTGATGCTTTGGCTGCAATCATTGCAGTGGTTATATCAGGTTTTACTTTGCTGCTCTGCACGGATTCAAAGGCCGAACCGGTGATAGCGACTGATGAATATGAATACACCTTCGGTGAAAAGTTACTAAGAGCCATTGGTTGGAGCAATTATGCAGAAGAAATGGCCAATCTGAACAATTACCTTGAAAGCGCTTCCAAACGAGATTTTTCCAATGAGTATGCGCATCGGTTCTATAATGACATGAGGTATGCAAAGGATATAGAATTCATACAGCAAAGAATAAGAACTATCCAGCAGGAACTATCCCTTTGTCCAGAAGATACAAGTGACCAGGAGAGAATAATAAAGGTGTACCTTGAGATCGAAGGGGCAGAGCTTCTTGGTAAACTAAGCATAGCTTATGACTTCAAGACTGGAATCAGCAGCTGCTCGGCCGAGACGCTGAATACAGACTATGAAAGGTGGGGACAATGTCAAAAGGAGATAGTTCAGCAGATAATGGATATTACTAACAATAACAAATGGATAAAGTGAAAGGAACGTAGTAATGGAAAAAACAAATTGCCGTGCAGGCGGACTTGCCAGAATAAAAGACACAGAGAAATACTGCGTACGAATCAGCAATGACAGTTGCAAGATAGTGGGATTGGATCCCCGGGAAACTGCATGTGCAGCAGTGCGAAGAGCGTTAGAGAAAGGAAAAGCAATCGTAGCAGTAATTGAGAAAAACGGGATAAAAGGACTCCCAGTAGCAGAGCGTGAAGTAAAAAGAGCTGAGAGACAGGGGAACAAGATCAAACTTATCTATGGAACCAGAATATCTGCTTTTGATGGGAAAGCAGCAGATGGTGCAAGAAGTATGTTTACTGTCATACTCATTTCTGTTAATAAGCAAGGCTACAGGAACTTGTGCGAAATCATCACTCTTGCATATGCAGCTCACTACACTGATAAACCCGCTGTTCCATATGAAGAGATTGTATCGAGAGGAGAAGGCTTGATCTGCCTCGATGACTTTGACAGTGATGCATTTGAACTATCTGACAGCGGTCTTGAAAAGATAGCTAAAAAGATAGAAGAGACGCAGCTTTTCCCAATGGTGAGGGCTCTTCCTGTAATAGAGGGAGCTTCTGAATCGCTTAAGGATAGATGCTTTAGGCGTGCGCATGATCTGTATGGAGATAAGCTGCCTACGCAGGTAGAGACACGCTTATCTAAGGAAATGGACGCTATCATAGGTAATGGATATGCTCCAATTTTCTCTATTGCGCAGATGATGACAGACAGAGCAAGGTCTGACAAGTATCCGGTTGGTTTCAGAGGACCGATAGGTTCTTCTCTGGCGGCATTCTTTGCAGGGATCACAGAGGTAAATCCGCTCCCGCCGCATTATATATGTCCGGAATGTGGTCTTTATGAAGAGCCTCAGGAAGAAAACCGGATCGAGACATGCTGGGAACTGCCTGAAAAATGCTGCCCTGAATGCGGCAGCAAAATGAGGCGTGATGGTTATGATATTCCTCCTGAAACGTTGTTTGGGTACAGAATGGACAGAGAACCGGATATAGATCTGAACTTTGCACCGGAATACCGGGACGGTGTTCACCAGCTGCTCGTTGATCATTTTGGAGCAGACAGAGTAGTGACCCCAGGTATCTGCCGCAGTGACGGGAAGACAGGATATCATCCCTGGGGGGCATTCATAGTGCCGGAGAATTACAAAATAACAGACTTCACACCGTTACAGAAACAGACGTTATACCCGGATGAGGACAAGCTGGTCACTCATCTTGACTATCACGATGCAGATTATCCGCTTCTTAAAGTGGATATGCTTGAGCATAAAGGACTGCACATGCTCAAGGTGTTGGAAGAAGAAACAGGTATACTAGCCGAAGATATTCCGCTAGATGACAAAGACACGCTTGAGTATCTTACATATGCTGAGGGGGATATCTCAGAATGCGATATGAACGGGTATAATAGCCTCATAGAATTTGGTTCTGGTTTTGCCAGACAGGTCATACACGCTGCAAGCCCACATTCTTTTGCTGATCTCGTCAGGGTTAATGGACTGATACATGGTACAGATGTATGGAAGGAAAACGCAGAGCTGTTTATTGCTGATGGTACTGCACGGTTAAGAGATGTGATAACGACCAGAGACGATATCATGAACTACATGCTGGAAATCGGTATGGACAGAGAGAATGCATATAAGATCATGGATATTGTAAGGAAAGGCAGGGCGCTAAAGCCGGAGCAGGTAAAGCTGATGCGTGATCATGGAGTACCGGAGTGGTACATTGAATCATGTGGAAAAATTGTA
>Ga0310695_10014998_pt1 | contig 10389 bp, 7 predicted proteins | sample RumenRJG_04DNA_FD_203882 | JGI IMG/M metagenome (GOLD analysis project Ga0310695, IMG submission 203882) | Bovine rumen microbial communities from Lethbridge, Alberta, Canada - RJG_04 (v2) (version 2) | ecosystem: Host-associated > Mammals > Digestive system > Stomach > Rumen | place: Canada... | reverse complement strand
ATTTTTATCTTGTTTGTTTTGCAGCACTAAGATAAGTGAAAAATCTGACATGGCAAAATCCTGAGCAACTTTTTGCTGCTCAGGATATTAAAATATGTTTAATGTTATAGTGCTGCGGAATTAAGGTATATCTCTACCCATATCTTCTTTCCTCATTCTCACTCCATTTTCGATGACATAATAACCATTTTTCCTTAGTATATAGCAACAATATAACTCATATTCAACACCTGCAATCCAAGCATTTTGTCTATGACTGCTTTTATATCGGTCAAGAGAGAGTTGGTATTTCTCTGTATCAGAAAGTGTTTCATATTCTTCTATAGATAAGAAATCGAGAGCAGCATCTCTATTGTTTTGGAATTTGTCCATACTCTCGTGTTCCGCCATGCTGATTAATGATTCATCTTCGAATACATAATTCTCCAATTCTGGGTAAATACTTAACAAGAAACTCCAACGATATTTCTGTAGCTTCGCTTCTATTGTGGTTTCACGTATCTTCTGCCTTAGTTCCCTTTCAATCACATCTGCTCTCACATTAGCAGGACGAATACGGTTGCGTAATTCTTGTGCTATCGTCCCATAAGCCTCTGCTAATGCATCAGCATATAATTCGGCAACTTCTTTAAAAGGTGTAGAACTCTCCATTTTAGCTTTTAAAGCATCCATGGCACGACAAATTTTATCACGGTCGTATAAAGCATTTTTGATTTTTAGTTCTGCTTCTCGCTCTATAGCGTCTATTCTCTCTTTTTCTTTATACTTATAATTTTTTAGTTCCCTAATAGCAGAATTTGCTTTATCTTTCGCCTCCATCACGACATTAGCAGACTTAGGTGCGGGGAATCTTCCCACAAGGAGGCTTTCAACAGCCTTGTCATACATAACTGTTCGAAAATCAGAAATTAGTTCTGCACAGTATTTTTCTTTATCAAGTGATACTAAAAAACCTTTAACCATTTTTTCGCGTTGCGAAATATCAAGTTCTTTCTTATCAATGGATTCTTTTAAAGATTTTTCCTTCTCAATGTACTCCTTCTTCAATTTTTCCTCAGTTTTAGCTGTTTTTGCCTCAATCTGCGATATTTGAGCCGCGTTTTTTTCTCTTATGCTATCAATATTCATAATCAAGGAGAATACAACAAAACAGAATATAGCAATGAAAATACATGTTAATTGCAGTGTGTCCCCATCTACTATACGGTGGTATATAGTTCCAAAATCAAAAAGACAATATATCAAATAGATGATTGACAATATTACAATCACAGGACTAATAGTTTTTCCAAAATTACTCATGATTTACTATATTATTAAATATTACTTGTTATGACACAAAATTAACATCTGATAATGTCATTAACAAGTATATTAAGGAAAAAAGGCTTGCAACTGATAAAATTTCAGGGAAATAAGATGTTTCTAAGTGAAAAAAGTGTTTTTGTTATTTCTTTAATGTATATATTTTCCACCTTGTCTCCTTATCCGTGATACGCACCGTTTGCATGAGTGACATATTGCTCTCCGTACTTCACGCTTTTTACCTTGCGAAGTTAGAGGCATCGGCTCTGGATGCAAGCACTGGGGCTGAAGCCCGCTATTCCCGCACCTTTTTGGCGGCAGCCTTCCGCAGATTGCAGACTGCGTTTACAATCTGGGTATTCCGCCAATAAGCCTTGGAATTGCTTGCATACTGCGTGCCTTGATGCCTCTTTACGGCTTGCAAGTAAAAAGGCTATACGGCGATGCAAAAGTCGATGTAAAAAAAAGTGCGCACACGGGGAACAAGGAATCAGTAAAAAGGCTACCAGCTCAGTCAAGCCGATATAAAAAACCGAACAACCTGACCAGCACCCCGACAAAGCACAGGAACCAAACAACAACCAAAACCAAGGAAACGGCAGACCAACCAACTGCCACAAAACAACAACATTATGATTTTCACACACGCTATCGGACGTATCGGCAAGGATGCCGAAGTCATCAACGGAAACAAGGGGAGTTTCGTCAGTGTCAACATCGCAGTGGACGACTATTCCAAGGGGCAGAACACCACCACATGGGTTCGGGTACGCAGTTCACGCAACAACCATGTGAACCTCGCCAAGCACCTGACCAAGGGTAGGATGGTACTCGTGGAGGGTACATTGGGCACTCCAACTATTTGGCAAGACAAGTCTGGTGAGGAGCATGTGCAGTTCTACATCAACGCCGACTCCATCCAGTTCGTCAGCGTAGGTCGCAAGAAGGAAGGACAGACAGTGGATGAGCAGGCTGAGAACAGTGTCACTGTGGAGTCCAAGCAAGAGGTGCCGGCGGCTCCCAAGGACAGCGAGAAGGATCTGCCATTCTGATTGGCGCATATCGGACGATTCACCATCAGAGACTATGAGAAGGGCAAGGCTTCACAGACCCTACAGAGGGTACAGGTACATCCTCGTCGATATGGACAGCATCACTGGCGGATGGCACGGCTATCAGTACAGGTGCGTCATCGAGGGTAGCGGAGCGGAAATCTCCTGCTATGAGGATGAGTTCGAGTATGTGGACTGAACAAAAACAAAAGAAAGGAATAGGTAACGGGGCGGCTGACCACCGCCCCACAAACAACACAAGAGGATGAAAACTGAAGAGATTTTTGAGCAACTGATGGTACAATACTATTCGCTCTGTGAATACAAAGGAACAGCGTTAGAGGCGAAGCAAGAGGGGTTCATCAAAGAAGTGGTTAATCATTACGATATGATAGTCATCGGTACGCTCTATATAATGGGGATGCCCATAGAAGTGGACAGTGTTTACTACGACCGTAAAGAGAGAAAAGTGATGTTGCATATCTCCTGCGAGGAAATGGAGGGTGACATCATCTTTGCTTCCTTGCAACCAGGCATGCAAGAAGAAGTAATACAAATGTTGGTCAAGGAACTGAAATGGTTTCATGACATGGGGCTGGATGAGGAATCCACTTTCTTTGACATAGAGATAGCAGGACATGACATCAAATGCAGAAGCGTCTATGTGAAAGAACTGGATGAAGAGGTCATGGTGACGACAGAGGAAGTCTTTTCAACATACATCAAGGAGGGTGATGCCACCGACAACCAGTTCTACTGCTATGTGCCGTCCGACCAGTTCCTGTACCTCAACGACCATGAGTTAGAGTCTTACATCAATAAGAATTACTAAGATTGTTTTAGGTTGATTAGGAACTATTCATCTCTCAACATAATGCAAGGCCGGCGTAAGTACCGACCTTGCATTATCATCGAAAGTATCGATAGACTATATTTTTCAGTTCAGTGGGTCGTTTGTTCTGAAATCGTCAAGTTTTGTGGAGAGTTCCAACATATCGTGTTCAATTTTCTTATTTGTTATTCGAGCATAGATTTGAGTAGTCTTGATGTTGGTATGTCCTAGCATTTTCGACACAGATTCCATAGGAACACCTTTACTGAGAGTCATGGTAGCGAATGTATGGCGAGCCATGTGGAAAGTTAGTTGCTTTTTTATACCACAAAGATCGGCGATTTCTTTGAGATAAGCATTCATCTTCTGATTTGATATAATAGGTAGAACTGCATTGTTCTTACATTTCCCCTCATATTTCTTCAGTATGGCTTCTGCAATGTCGAGCAAAATGACATTAGTTGGGATGCCTGTTTTCTGGCGCTTTGTCATAATCCATTTACGACCATTCATAACAACAATATTGCTATCTTTCAGACTCGATACATCTATATATGCAAGTCCTGTGAAACAGGAGAATACAAATATGTCTCTCACTTGCCCCAGTCTTTCTATCTCAAAGTCTTTGTTCATTAGTTTCCCTATTTCTTCATCTGTGAGGAAACCACGATCAACAGGCTTATAATGAAAGTGAAAACCTACAAAAGGATCATGATGCAAAATGCCTATTTTCTGGGCTTGAATCACAGCCGTTTTGAGAAACTTCATCGTCTTTATTGTCGTGTTCTCATTCTGGCCAACCTCTGTTCTGAGATATCTTGAGAAACCATCCACGACTGATGCATCCAATTCGCTTGGCATCAAGTCTTTCCTCCCAAGAACCTTATTGATGTATTCTCTGAATTGCGTTCTTGCCAAGGAATATTTCTGTACAGTTACATAGGATTTGCCATGACCAAGCTCAGAGCGGACATCATTCACAAACTTGTCATAGAATGCCATGAATGTTTCAGTTTTGATAGTTTTGTTCTCATAGACGGCCTTGATCTTATCAAGAGACAAATCTTCATTCTGGTATCTCTCGACGATGCTTTGCAGTTTGAACTTGATGTTATCAAGACTTGCATTAATAGCCTTTGCCTCAGATGTCCTGCCCTTCGCACATTGCTTAATTTTGTCCCAAAGATTAGGGGCGATGTTGAGCCCTGTGCTTCCGAAAGACACCCTCTCGTAGTTAAGGTGAGCACGCATCATAATGGATGCTTCTCCTTTCTTGTTCAAATAATTCGTCCTTAAGTAGAAGGACACTCTAAAAATCAGCTTCATTTTGGTCATTAATTTCATTAGTTTGAGCGTATTTCTACGCTCGCGCAAAGTTAGACATAAAAAACATTAAATCAATGACTTAAATGGTGTCAGAAATGCCTTCATTTTGCCTTCCGTGGCTACAATTTTCATGACTGAAAAATTGTAGCCATTTCTGTAGCCAAACACTGACATTTCTTTGACTTTGAAAACGCTTTTTCTGCCGTCAATATACCTTCAAAACACCTAATATGATTGTGAGCAAAAAAAAGAAAACGCTGTAAACAATTGGTTTACAGCGTTTTCTTTTGGGTTGTGGAGTTTCCTCGCGACTTCAGAAGTCCTTCAGAAAAGAAACTCAAGTGGAGCTGGAGGGAATTGAACCCTCGTCCAAACAAGGAAGCCATACGCTTTCTACATGCTTATTCCAGACTGCGGTTTTCGTGATGCACCAAGACCTGGACCACCAAGCGCACCCTTATCCTCTAAAAGTTTCACCTACGGCACGAGGCTGCCGACAGCTATTCCCGATTTTGCTGCACCGCGAATCTGAACGCTTCAGGAAAATGGCTTTCAGTGCGATGTCTCGTTCCAATGTCTAACAAAGGAATAAAGCAAGTCTACTATACTTCGACTAAGCAGCGAGAGCGTAAGAAGTTTCGCCAATTAATTTGTTGAAGTCTGATATTTAGGAGCCAGGCAACGATGCTCCGCATGCTTACGTACCACCTCAACTCGCTGTCAAATCCAATCAACCCCGAATTGGTGTCTATCACTCCTGATTTCCTTTTGGTGATAAGCGACTGCAAAATTACAATATTATTTCACAAAACAAAAATTTTTTCCCATTTTAATTGGGGTTAGAAATAAACTTGTCAGTAATAACTTCGTCTCTAAAGTTTCCGAAGCTACAAAATGGAGTTAAATAGGGAGTTAAGCCTGCTGTACTGGCTTGAAGTTAAGCTTGTCATCTCGTTTATGGTGGAGGTGTTTTCGCTTCTTTTCAACAAAAAGAATAATATTTCTTATTCGTTTGACTTGCAATCAACGAAATTTGTCTATATTTGCCATTACTAACTATAAAAGAACAGAATAATGAAAAAAGTACTCTTGTTATCAGTGGCATTGTTTACGTTTTTCAATGCCAGTGCGCAGAAGTTCGCTCAGAGCGGCAGTTCCGCCTCAGAACTGACACCCGAGGGATGGAAAATCCAGGAAACCAAGGGCGACCTCAACAAGGACGGCATAGCTGACTTGGTGATTATCGGCACTCCTACCGACCCTGAACACATGCACACTCGCGAAGATGGCTATGTCTATAACTTCAACGCCCCTGTACTCGCCATTTACTGGGGATTGACCGACGGCGACTACTGTCTCTACAATCAGTACAACGACGTCATTCCTCATCCTGAGGATGAGTATTTCTTTGTTGATATCTCGATGAGCGTGAACGAGCGCGGTGCTTTGGTGTTCGATGTGGATGAGTTCGCCTCAGCAGGTTCTTACGGCAAGAACAATTACTCTGTGATATTCCGCTATCAGAACGACGACTTCTTCCTCATCGGTGCTGAGAGTCAGGAATACTCACGCACAACGGGTGAGGCGAAGAAAGAGTCCTACAATTTCAACACCCACAAAAAACAAGTGAACACTTTCAATATGTTCGACGATTCGGTGCCGAATCGTGAAAAGTGGTTGAAAATTCCCGCCAAGCCGTTGCGCCGGCTTGGCAGTTTCAGTTTTGCGGCGTATCTGGATGATTAACTCTTCATCCTCGCGTTCTTGCGGAAGTCCATCAGCGTCTCCACCACCTCGTCGTCGGAGTCGGTGAGGCTGAGCAAGAGGTTCTTGTACTTGCCCATAGAGATGAGCTGCTGGAGGAAAGGATAGACGGGCTGCTCTTCGGTCCAGAATTTCTTGCCGAGGAAAATCATGGGCGAGGAGAGCTCAAAACTCATGTAGTGGTTTTGCACGGCCTCTTGGAACACCTCCTGCATGGTGCCTGCGCTGCCTGGTGTGTAGATGATGCCTCCGTAAGCCACGGTGAGGATGGTGTCCTCGCGCACACTGTTGACGAAGAACTTGGCGATTTCGGTGGCGAAAGGCGTGGAGGGCTCATGGCCGTAGAGCCATGTGGGGATACCGAGGCTGTGGTACTTCGTCTGCGGGAATTGCCGCATCACCTCTAGCGCCGTGGTAATCCAGCCTTCGTCGTGGAAAGTGGGGGCGGGTAGAAGCATCTTAAGCGCTTCGTCCACCTCTTCGTTCGTCCTTCCTGCCAGCCATGCGCCAAGGTGTGTGGCTTCCATTGCGCCCGGACCACCGCCGGAAACCATCAGCGAACCCAGTTCGGTGAGCCGTTTGCTCAACAGCACGATTTCCTTGAATGTGGCGTCGGTACGCTTGAGCTGGTGACCGCCCATCACACCGACAACCGTCAGTGGGTTGAACTGTTTCAGGTACTTGTTCATCTCCTTGTATATGGCGAAATCATGGAGTGAACGTCCCAATTGTTCCGCTTCCTTTCGGGCGTGTTTGCCGTTGTCGATGAAGTGTTGGTACACCTTCAGGTCGTAGCATTTCTCGGGGGGCGAGGTGGGGTCGGCTATCAGGGTGTCGTAGAGGCTCGCCGCGTTATACAAACTTTGTGGAGTGACATCGTAAGGCACCTCTTTCAGGTAGCCAACAGCTTTCTCCAGGACGTGGTAATCGGGAAGAGTGATCATAATAGTAGTCTTTAGTTGGTTAGTGGTATTGCAAAAATACTTCTTTTTAGTGAGATGTTCAACATTTCACGTGTTTTTGTTGTCTTTTCTGCTCTCACTTCATCCATTTTGACCTTTCTCCTGCGTCGTTTCGTGAATGAACGAAGCAAGTGACTAAAGACTCTTGGGGTTCAGATTCTTGTCTCACAATCTGTAACCGACGAACAGACGTGTGAGCCATTTGAGGTTATGGACAGCTAAATCATCCTTATCGCCGATATTAGTGAAATTGAAGACCATAGATGTTCCGACAAACATATTGCCAAACTGTCGGACGACGGCTCCACGGGCAGTGATGATGACCTCTGGGAATTTGTAGTGGATGGGGATGCGCTCATCGTTGACGGTGAGCGATGTCCTGCTGAAGACGGTGAAAGTGGGGAGTGCCGAGAGATGGAGCAGCCAATGGCGGCTGGGCACCCAGTTGTAGCCATAGCCACCCCCAATGCCAATGTTGGTCACATTCAGCAATGTCTCATATTGTGCCTTGGTCTTGGTTCGTTGCCCCTGTCCTGAGATGGCCAGCAGGAAACTGCCCGCCGAGCGGCGTTGGATATAACTCTGTGAGAAGGCGGCGGGATATGAGAACCGACGGTAGTTGAATGCGTAGTAAGCATTCACATTCAGACTCTTGAGCGACAAAACTTCAGGTGGAAGCTCTAAGCGTTGTTCTCCATCGACTTGATGCCAGCCCTTGAAGTTTCGTGCATCCTGGTAGATGAAATCTACTCCCCATCGGTTGGAGTAGGAGTTGAGATTCAATTCGAAGTCCTTGTATTTCCCCATCATCTTGGCAGGATTGAGCGACATGTTCAGCGACACACCGAGGTAGTTCACTCCCAAACTGAAAGTGGATTTATAGTCGGCAGTCATTTGCGATTTGAAATGCTTGTCGTCTTGAAGTCCCTCGATTTCCAGTTTGGCTCCTGAGACGTTTAACCGTCCAGTCAGCGTCCACTTGGTCTGTGGGCGAGTGATGTACATCGTATCGATGTTGCCTCGTCGGTAACGTTCTGTCAAGAGGCTGTCGTTGTGTTGCAACATGCGCCACAGCTTCTGCGCCTTGGCATCTTGGATGAAGCCAACGCACAACAAGGCCATGACGATAATCGGTAGATGTGGTGTTCTTATTCTCATTCGCTAAAACTTAATGCATGGGTAACCTGAGTTCCGCAGCTCTTTTTATTTTGTCTTGTATGAATTATCCCTAAGGCTCTATGGACAACTCTGATTAATCATGCAAAGTTATATATTTATCCAAAGAAAACAGCAACTGTCGGTGGTATTTTCCCCAGATATCCTCATTTCTTCATATACACGTCTAAAGTGCCGCCCTGGACGAGGTCGGTGTGACGGAGCGTGAAGTCGTTGATGGTTTGTCCGTTGAGCACCACTTTCGACACATAGATGGCTTTGTCGGAATTGCCGTGGGTGCGGATGGTGAGTGTCTTGTCGCCAGCCAGGTGCACGGTAGCTTCCTTCACGATAGGCGAACCCACAATATAGCGGCCTCCACAGGGCTCCACCTGATAGAAACCGAGGGCGGAGAGGAGGTACCAAGCCGACATCTGGCCCACATCCTCGTTGCCGCAGAGACCCGCGGGTTGGTCGGTATAGAGTTCGCGCATGATTTGCCGCACCAGACGTGCCGTCTTCTTGGGGCTGCCAATCATGGAGTAGATGTAGGCGATGTGGTGGCTGGGTTCGTTGCCATGGGCATACTGTCCGACCAATCCCGTGATGTCGGGGTTGGCCTCGGCGTTGAGTTCGCTTGGCGCGGTGAAGAGTGAGTCGAGGCGTGCCTCGAAAGCTTTGCGTCCGCCGAGGGTGGCCACGAGTCCCTGTATGTCGTGTGGCACGAGCCATGTGTATTGCCATGGGTTGCCTTCGGTGTATTCGCCTGTCTGGTAGGCAGGGTTGAAGCCGTCGATACCCTTGAACTGGCCCTGGCTGTCGAGCGAACGCATACAGCGCACACGTGGGTCGAACAAACGGCGGTAGCCCTGGCAGCGGGTGGAGAAGTAGTCGGCCAGTTGTGCCACTGTCATCCGCGCCACTTCCATCTCCGTGATGTTCCATGTCATGCCTTTAGGCAGGCCGAAAGCGGTCAGTTTGCCCAAGCGGTGGTAGTCGCCCATCAGCACGTCGTCGCTTTTTCCTTCTTCCATGGCCTTTCTCAGTGCCTGGGCTGCGCTCCAGTCGGCGAGGTAGTATTCCAGCGTCTTGGCCAGCGACTCGCCTTCCTTGTCGTATGGCAGATAGCCGTAGGTGCGCAGTGAGCCCAGTCCGCGCTCGTTCATGAGCAGCGACGACACCATGGCCTGCAGGGCCAGTTTCTTGTCCTGTTCAGCGATATATCCTTTGAGGTAGAGGTCGGCCAGCACGGGTACGGCGGGGCATCCCACCATGCAGTTGGTTTCCTGCGACATGAGGTGCCAGACGGGCAGTTTGCCTTGGGTGCGGAAGATGCGGAGGTAGGTGGTGGCGATGGAAGGCATCATTTCGGGCAGAAGCAGGGTGGAGAGGGGTGCAGCCGCGCGGTAGGTGTCCCATAGGCTGAGTGTGGTGAGGTTGTCGCCTCCCTTCGCGCCGTTTGCGCCACGGTAAATCCTGTTGTCGCTGCCACGCCAGTCGCCGTTGGTGTCGTCCCAGGTCTGTGGAGCCACCATGAAGTGGAACAGGGCGGTGTAGAAGATGGTGCGGTCGCGGTCGTTCATGAAGGTGGCCTCGATGCGTCCCAGTTGCTCGTTCCATGCTTGGTCGGCTTGTTGCCGTTGTGCCTCGAAGTTCCATCCCGTCTCGTCTTCGGTATCCATGTTGAGCATGGCGTTGAGTTCCGACACAGGGCTGAGGGCGACCCTCACGAGCAGTGGCTCAGGCGACGGTGCGAAACGTAGCTGGTGGATTTGGTCGTTTTCTTCGCTGCCCTTGAGAGCGGGGCGGTTGACTTTGATGGCGAAATAAAGGTGCTGTTCATTGGCCCAGCCATGCGAGATGCGGTATCCCACAAACGTGGAGTCGTTGAGTCGAGTGAGGCGCGACAGCTGTACATGGTCGCCGATGCCGTTGTTGAGGTCGACGACGAGCCGCTGGTCCTCTGCCTTGGGGTAGGTGAAACGGTAGAGGG
>Ga0310695_10014994_pt1 | contig 10390 bp, 9 predicted proteins | sample RumenRJG_04DNA_FD_203882 | JGI IMG/M metagenome (GOLD analysis project Ga0310695, IMG submission 203882) | Bovine rumen microbial communities from Lethbridge, Alberta, Canada - RJG_04 (v2) (version 2) | ecosystem: Host-associated > Mammals > Digestive system > Stomach > Rumen | place: Canada... | reverse complement strand
TGACATCTGCCGAATACGGCAATATAGATAATCTGACAGAACTTGAGCCCGAGGATGATGCCGCTACAGCGCAATGGGGCGGAAAATGGCGCACGCCAAGCTATCAGCAGTTAAAAGAACTGGCAGATACGACAAATTGTACATGGACATGGGTTACTTCCTATAAGGGCCAAACGGCAGAAGGCTATGTCATAAAAAGCCTTCGTAACAATAACGAAATCTTTCTGCCCAAACCAAAACAGAAAAAAGGAGATGAAATCTATATCTCTAAAACGCTTAGACGAAGTTATAATCGGTATGTTTACGGAATTACACTGAATGAAAAACATAATGACATAACGAGTCTGGTCTCTCGTGAACACGCTTGTAAAGTACGCCCCGTTTGGCAAAAATAAAAAACCTAAAAAATCTCACAAAATAAGGGTGATATCAAATCTTTTTATATATATTTGCAAGTATAATATAAAAGACACATATCTAATTTTGATTCCATGACACATACATTTAACTGTGAAGGACATGGTAGTGGACACGAGGTGCCTATCCCTAAAATTATAAATCGCCTTATGACTTCTCTGCTAAAGATAACATTATTTTTAATGGTTTTCCTTTGTCCCTCTTGCGCACAAAAAGGATATCGCGATATATTTACCCCACACGATATAGACATTAGAGAATATATCTATGAAAGCTCCACAGGTAATGATATCGGCTTTTACAGATTGAACAAACGTATCGAATCGTATGAGGATTATCTGGAAGTTAAAAATGAAAGGGAAGAACGTGAATATATCTATCAACTGAATGAAAAGAAAAACTCAAGCCCCTCCTCAAAGGCAAAATACGAACAGCAACTGAAAGAATTTAAGACACAGCTCCAAACAAAATACAAGGACAGGACACATGCAAGACTGCTGTTCTTGCAGAAATTCTATTCCGACTTGTATCAGCTCACAAACAAGGAGTTCACAAAAAAGTATAAAAAAAACTGTTCGCGTGATATTCTTGATGAACTCAAATATAAATACCGCCTGCATCATGGCAGGAAAGGCTATGCATGGAATGTCTTCACCGACAATGAGAAGCACGCTGCCTCCGAATTCCGCTTTGCCTATCTCAACGGCAACCCCGAAAATGTAGCAGATAAGCAGGAAGCCTTGTTCATGTTTGGAGACAGCGTAAGACACAAAGAGCCGGAATACCGCTACACTAATGCGGAAGACAAGTGGTACAGGGTAAGCATGGGCAGGCATTATGTCATGGTTCAGGTGGAAGGAGAAGGAAAGGATATGCTTGTTACCGGAATATCCAACCCTTACACAAGAACTTCCGTCAAGAAACAGCGGGAAAAGCGGTATTACTTCAAGCTACTATAAATAAACGTGCAGCGTTCAATTAGAAGATGCAACAAAAAGTTTGGAGAAATAAAATACCTACAATTTATGATAATCGCTGTCATACTCATCGGTGGCTCGGGAAAGCTGGAACTCCTACTGGTGAAACACATGATTTGATTACATACTGGTTCCATAAATATGGTCTTCCTAAAATATATAGGAAGACAGGAAACGATTAAACCTCTATCAAATGCACAATATCTATCTCATTCTCATAATGTATCTGCTATTCTGCTCCTGCCAGAAAAAAACAACTGATAACTCAGTGCTAACACCGATGCAAGATACTGCAACTGCAAATGCTGCCATCTGCACAGAGCAAGCAGACACAAATATTGTTCTGAAACATGATACCGTATATCCTATAAGGACCTGGGGCTTCAACTACAAAGATGGCATTTTTCCATGTGAATATCGAGATGGCGGAGTGGTTATCCGGGGATTTGACACCGATTGGAACGGTCGATTTTATATAGCAGGCGACTATCCTGTAAGAGTAGTATGCTACAATGGTACAACACTGGAATTTAATCGCGTAATAAGTACTTCCAAAGGCAACTCTGCCACATTTAAACTCATAGGCGACAGTATCTGGTTTCTGGAAGAAGAAAGCCACTCTGTACTTAGCATGCACAAGAGCGGGAGTGGAATTATAAACCACTATACCTTACCTGCAATCCAGGAAGAAGATATAATACACTATGGTGAATTTCGCGAAAAAAACTTTATCATCTATACGGAACATCCGATAGTACACCAATCCTGCAATGACAATAACGCTAATTTCTTCTTCCATCTCTATAAATACCCCGCAAAGGACATAAAAAAGATCTCTCATCCAGATTCCACACTCTATTACGAAGACATCATCAATCACTTTCCCAGGGAAGCAAGCAACTCCTTTGGATGTGATTTCTACAAAAAAATAAACGACAGGCAAATTATACGATTTACTCATCAAAATCGATTTGCAAGTGTGATGTTTCTGGAAAATGACAGTAATCTGATTTACGATGTCATTTTGGGAAACATTCCACCCTCACACACCTGTTGTATGACGTGTATTCTTTGAACGGGGAAAGACATTTTGTGGGAAATGCCTGCAACGACATGTATCGGCTAAATGATTACAAATTTATTTTTACAGGATATAATATGGAAACAAAGACATTTCATATTATGGAGTATGACCTCGACCCGAAGAAAATATGCCCCCAAAAAACGTATAGAAAGATAAAAGAAAACTTGTATGTATATAAAAATGTTTAACATCCATATGCTATGATAATCGCTGTCATACTCATCGGTGGATTGGGAAAGCGTTTCGGCTCAAGCCTTCCCAAGCAATTCATGAGAGTGAACGGCAAGGACTGGCATGTGTTCAAGAAAGGGCTGGCCTGCCACAATATATGGAAGTATGACACAGATACCCCATGGGAAGCATATTGTGATTACTACAAAAGATGTCAGACCGACAACAAGGCTAAAATAGCTATTGAAACTTCCCAAAATTGTAGCACAAAAACATAAAGCAACAATATACCTTCAAGTCCAATTATTTACTCTTTCAGACAGGTCTATGAATGAGGAGGTTGAAATACTATTACATAGTTAAATTTGCTCCCGAACGACGGATTTTTTACATCGACGTCCCAGTTCGGTTGCGTTTTTTCCGCCGATATATTTTCCATTCCATAGGACGGAATGTAAATTCCACGGGATGGAACCTATGTTCCGTCCCGTGGAACAGAAAGACTATCGTCTTAAAGAAACCCGCCGTTCTGGCATCTCCGGGACCGATAGCGCTAAAAAACATCTTTAACATATCGGACGGAGGTGTCAATTCGAGAACAGTTAGATTAATTCAGCCACCATACCACTTATTCAAAAATATTTGTATATTTGCAGTTATATAAAAATAAGATAAAAATAATTGTATTTTAATTTAAGATCATGAGTTCAGGACACAACGGGACATACAACAATCCATTCCCGTGTTTAGAATATCTTGACATGAAAACTTCTGACATACTACATATTGCCTTGATCGTCTGCATGCTCTCCTCTTGCGCATATAAGGGAGAATACTATTTCGCAGACAAAGTCTCTACACGGTATGGCGCTTTGGGTGGTGCTAACTGGAGTCAGACACAATTAAACCAAGGTGGGCGCGGGGACAGCAGATTCCGGGAACCCACAGGATTCGTGGTGCAGGGATGGAACGCAGAGCCCCGAGCCAACCATTACGATGAATACGGGGCGGCGAATTATTATGCCGACAAAGAAAAGTCAAAGAAAAAAAACTCAACTGGCCGACTTTCAATCATGAGGACAAAGGCAATGGAGAAATATGAGGACAGAGTGGCGCTTCATACGGCAAAAAAAGGAGAAAAGAAAAAAAACGCCCAAGTCGCATTAATACTGGACAATGCCAAAGACATACTGGCACTTGAGAAAAAAGTTGCCGAACATCCCGGATACAAGAAACACAAACAGTTTCTTTATAATATGGAGTATGCAATGAAGTACGAATATAAGGAAGGAATCATGAGAGTATTGAGAAAACTCCAAGGCATCTATCACGACATTCACGACACTTCACAGCATGGCACTCCACATTCCATAGGATACCATCTCTCGGTAGATTTGCTGGAAAAATTGAAATCCATGAAAAAAGAATTCCGTAATGCCTCGCCCATACCATATTTTGATGCGTTACACATGTGGGCTGAGGTTTACACAAAATGCGCCTTATACTATCTCTCAGACGGTGAAAAGCATAAAAGCGCAGACTACACATTCTCTTACCTGTTTGGCGACCCTGAAAAAGTGAGCGACAAGAGCATTGCTTGCATTATGTTTGGCGACAGTATAAGGAAGCATTTCTTTGAGTATCAGGAGGTAGAAGATTTCATGACAAATGAGGAGAACAAAGACTATCTGGGCAAATATTACCTGTATGATGCAGAAAACAAATGGTTCATGGTCACCATGGGCAAAAACAAAGTGTATCTGCAAATCAAGAAAATAAACAACACACCTAAGATCACAGGTATCATCAATCCCGCTAGGGATTTATGCGTCATCACAGAATAGGATACATGGACCCATCTAAGCACAGGGAATTCTTAAACACGCAACTTGAGCTTTTGGCACCTGCACATTCTCATAAGACTAAGGGTGATTACGAAACTTTATTTTGCAAGTGTATTACAAAACCAAGAAAAAAAGATAAAAGTTTAGCAAATAAACACTCAACATCATGACAACGAAAACCACAACAAGAACTGTAGACGTTGTCTCCAAAGAGGAATGGAAAGCCCTCGTCAAGGCACAGGAACTGAACAGAACCCAGCTGCTCCGCAGCGGCATGGGAACAGGAACAGGCACAGGAACAGGGACGGAAGAATCATCGCAATTCTTTACATTACATCAAGACAAACACGGAGAATTATTTTCTCATGAAGATGTCACATGGGATATAAATGCTTCTGTGCTATGTGTCGTTGAAGTTAAAAATGGACAAATCGTTAGTGTTGATTCTAGTTTTTCATATAGTTTCACAGGAGGAACAGGCATAGGGGATTATGGGCAATATCACAATGTAATGCTACAAGGAAATACATTTATGGGATCAACGTCTGGCGTATATAGTAATTATAGTGAACAAATACAAGATGATTATTATGATTTCTACAACAGCGTCTGCAACCCTACATGGAATTGGATTTTCTATCGGCGGAAATACTGTAGACGAAGAGGGAAATCCTATAAGTTTTTCATACTGGAGTGCTATAATGGATATTCGCTTAGCATGCGGAGCCACATATGATCCGTTTCACAACAGCGTTTCTATCAATCCCAGCATATCTACATTCTAAAATATTTTATGCTTCGAAACGCTTTCATAATTTTTATTCTGTTGCTGTACAGTTGCAAAGCTGGTGACTCCTCCAAAGACGAAGGTTCGTACGCGCCATGGATGATACTGCAAGAAAACGGGTCTAAGCCTTGGGGGACGTATGACAGCTTTGATAAAATAACTGGCAACGCATTTGATGCGAAAGAAAAGTATTATTCCAATTACAAATTTGCCGAATATGGTTTTGGCAACGGATTTCGGGAAGAGAAATATGTAAATGATCTTAAGAAAAAGATTCCACTCGCATTAACTCAATCTAGAAAAGCAAAATACGAAGAACAACTCAAACAATATTCAGATAAGCTCCAGACACAATATAAGGATAGGATTCAAGAGCGTTTGGAGTTTTTGCAGGCTTTCTATAGTGATCTATACTTGCTCAAACGAGAGGAATTCACAAAAAAATATAAACATCACTGCATCCAGAGTGTTCTAAATGAGCTCAAGCGTGTATACCACAAAAATCACGGTACGTACGGCTATGCATGGAACATCTTTACCGACAATACATGGCACAAGGGCTCAGAATTCCGATTTATCTATTTGGACGGCAATCCTGGGAAAGTGACAAACAAACTAGAGGCATTGTATATGTTCGGGGACAGCGTAAATTATAAGAAGCCCAAATACCGTTACACCAACTTTGAGGACAAATGGTTTCAAGTAAGCATGGGCAATCACCACATCATGGTTCAGATTAATGGAAACGGCAAAGAGATGTATATTACCGGGCTCGTCAATCCTTACACAAAAAACGCAGTAAAATTAGAAGAGAGAGACAAAAACGCATACCATATCTTTCAATCCACAACAGGTACAGGTGGATTTATTCAAGATAGATTCTATGAATAAAAACATATCCATCTGTTCGCCTTTTCTTATAAAAAACAACTGAACAGAATTGCCACAAAACACCAAAAAATAAATCTTGGAAAATCAGACATTATATCATACTCACATAAACATAAAAATAATAAGTTTAATAATAAAAACATTTAAACTCTGCATTTATGGAAAAAACTATCATTATCAGTCTTTTCCTTTTACTGTTTTCTCCATATAGTGTAAAAGCAAAACAGCAAAAAGAAAACATCAGGAACGGCCACGAATATGTTGACCTCGGCCTGCCCAGCGGCACACTTTGGGCAACATGCAACGTAGGGGCAGACAAACCCGAAGCCTTCGGAGATTATTTTCAATGGGGCGATACAAAGGCATATATTCTTGACAGTCTCACTTTCATCCTGAATGACGGACCACATACGTATTATCTTGAGAGAGACCAAAGAAAGCTATTAGAGGAATTACCACCGAGCAAGAGGTTTGGAAGGCTTCATGACTTTACATCTGCCTACAAATTCATAAATGGCAAAAATATCACCAAAAACGGTATGGTTATACAACAACTAACCAAATACTGCTCCGACAGTTTTTATGGCATTGTGGACAACAAGAAAGAACTTGATTTGGAAGACGATGCCGCTTATATTCATTGGGGCACAAAATGGCGTATTCCCTCAAAAGAACAGTTCAACGAACTGTTTAATAACAAATATACCCGATGTCTCTTACAGACACACAAAGGTGTCTGGGGGTGCCTCATCACCAGCAAAATAAAAGGATACACTGGCAAATCCATTTTCCTTCCCGCTGCTGGCATTATCAACAGTACCATAAATAAGATCGGGCAGGAAGGCTGTTATTGGACATGTGAGTGCGGAACAAATGATATTGCGAATTCTATTATCTTCCGTAAAACCCACTCGCATACAGACTCTATTCTTTTTAAAGAAAAAGATATCATCGGAAGGCCTTGTGCTTTCAGCAAGAGATATGCGCTTCCCATACGCCCCGTTTGGCAAAAATAAAAAGCCTAAAAAATCTCACAAAATAAGGGTGATGTATTCATATTTTTTATACATTTGCAACAGAACAATCACATCAGAGGAATTCATGTTGACGTTTCCATAAATTACAGCGCACAATAATAACTTATGAAAAAAAATAACACGAGCCTTACTCTTTATTCTTTATTGGTACTTCTCGTAATACACATGTATGCGTGTACTTCCCAGAGAGGAACATCGTATCCACAAGAAAACTGTCTGGCGTGTGAGGCTATAGGAATAGAGTGTCTTGTCCGCGTCAACACTTATGATACCATCGGCATCAAGAACGGCCACGAATATGTGGACCTCGGACTGCCCAGCGGAACGCTGTGGGCAACATGCAACATCGGTGCAGAGAAACCCGAAGCCTTCGGAGATTATTTTCAATGGGCAGGGATCAGGACTGTACCTGGTCATGATAGCCTTTTTATCTACTCTTTAAAAGGGAGAAAAGAATTTAGTCCATATAATTGTATCGACTCAACATTCAGAGATTCAATATTCCCGACACGGAAAAAGTATAAATTTACAAAATACAATTCCTACGCTAAACTTGGCATCGTGGACAACAAGAAAGAACTTGATTTGGAGGATGACGCCGCCCATGTGTATTGGGGTGCCAAATGGCGTGTTCCGTCAAAAGACCAAATTGAGGAACTGATATATTACACAAAGCAAACTAATTGTGTCGTAAATGGTGTCAGTGGAAAGAAATTAACAAGTAAGGTGGAAGGCTTTACGGATAAATTTATTTTCTTACCATATTCTGCCTTCGTAATGATGTTTAGCACAAGCATAAAATTAAAAAAACCCAATCACAAGTATGTGTATACAATTGGTTCAGAAAAAGCAAGATGGACACATGGCATCATTGGGAATTATTGGATTCGCGAGCTTGCCCCCCCCCAAGTATATAGACAATCATGAGTTTATGGGTTGGGCTTATATCTTTCGCATACGAAATTCTGGTATATCTTCGAGATGTGAAACGACTCAAAGACATAAACCTTGTTCCATACGCCCCGTGTGGCAACAATAAAACTGAAAAAATATGATATTTTTTTACTTATCATAGTCTGTTATCTTTATAAATCCTGTATGGCAAAAGAAATAGCAGTATAAACAACTTTCGCCAACTAATAACTCTTTTATTATGAAAAAAAACATTATCATCAGTCTTTTCCTTTTACTGTTTTCTCCATATAGTGTAAAAGCAAAACAGCAAAAAGAAAACACCAAGAACGGCCACGAATATGTGGACCTCGGACTACCCAGTGGAACGCTGTGGGCAACGTGCAACATTGGGGCAGAGAAACCCGAGAACAAAGGCGACTATTTTATGTGGGGAGAAACACAACCTTTAGATTGGGACAGTATTTTCATAGAAGGCTGGGGTATGACATATTACGACAGACGATTGAGCAAGATACTCGATGAGATGCCATCCTCAGGCACAGCACGAACTCATTTTTTTGAAAAGACATGTTACAAATATGCTAAAGACATAACCCCGAAAGGCAATCTGAGAGTGACAAAATATTGCACCGATGCCATCCATGGCATCGTTGACGGCAAGGAGGAACTGGATCTGGAGGATGATGCAGCCTGTGTGCTTTGGGGTAAACACTGGCGGACTCCATCCAGAGCACAGATAGTAGAACTTATCCGTGGCGGCTATACCACGGTCAGCATAACAGAAAGAAACGGTGTGCCAGGTTGCCTTGTTACTGGCACAAAAGCAGGATATACCGACAAGTCCATCTTCTTTCCTTATACAGGTGGAAAGACTGCCTTATCCTTAAAGGATGCCAAATCACTGACTGGCACACCGGCAGACACATGCGGATGTTATTGGCTACGCAATGGAGGGGAGGGAATATCCAGTGGTGCCATTTTCTTCAACTTCAGAAAAAAACATCGATTTGACTTTCATGGTTTTTCACCAAGAAATTATGGTCTCCCCATACGCCCTGTGTGGCAAAAATAATCCATAATACATACGCTTGATTGTGAAGGATATGCTTGTTACCGGAATATCCAACCCTTACACAAGAACTTCCGTCAAGAAACAGCGGGAAAAGCGGTATTACTTCAAGCTACTATAAAACACCTTGAAACGGCTATACCGCATCATCCGCCAATAATATTGGGATGGCATGGTATATTTGATTCTGCTGCGCCGGGAAACAGTTTTCAGACCCTTAATTTAAATTCACTATCCCTCAGTCTTTCTCACGACATTACGGACATTTTGTCTCTGATTCACAGAAACAAAGCACCACATCAGCCCGAAAAATTTTCCGTTCCATAGGATGGAACATACATTCCACAGGGCGGAACTTACGTTCCATACAATAGAACCTACATTCTATCCTATAGAACGGATAAAATATCGGCAGGCTAACCGCTGTACTGTCCCAAACCGAAGTTAAACTCTGGAACGAACACTTTTCTATTCATTTCGTCTGACTCCTCCTTTATACGCTCATTCTCATTATTTCATGGAAAACCTACGAAGCACGAAATCAGGCAACTCACGCTACAATCTGCGGGGAATGTTAAATTATCAAGCCGGCAAGTTACCAAAGATACGGCAAGGAATTTGGAGAGGCAAAAAGAAAATCGTATCTTTGCACCGTATTGATTCCACAAGATGGCAGAACAGGAGTTAAAAGACAAGTTACAAGGATATGAGATTATGGCTCCCGTAGGATCATGGGAATGTCTGGCGGCGGCTTTCAAAGCCGGAGCCGACTCTATCTACTTTGGCGTTGAGAGTCTGAACATGCGCGCACACTCTGCCGCTCATTTCACATGCAGGGACTTGCGCGACATCGCCCGACAATGCCATGAGCATGGTGTCAAGAGTTACCTGACAGTAAACACAATCATGTATCAGGAGGACTTACCGCTGATGCGTGAAATCTGTGACGCCGCCAGGGAGGCAGGCATATCCGCCATCATCGCCAGCGACGTGGCTGTACTGCAATATTGCCGGCAGACGGGTTTGGAGGTACATTTGTCAACGCAGCTGAACATAAGCAATATCGAGGCGCTGAAATTTTATGCCCAGTACGCTGACGTAGTGGTGCTTGCGCGCGAACTGAACATACAGCAAGTGGCAGACATCCATGAGCAGATAAGGCAGAAGAAGATAACAGGTCCTCACGGCGATTTGATCC
>Ga0310695_10014993_pt1 | contig 10393 bp, 9 predicted proteins | sample RumenRJG_04DNA_FD_203882 | JGI IMG/M metagenome (GOLD analysis project Ga0310695, IMG submission 203882) | Bovine rumen microbial communities from Lethbridge, Alberta, Canada - RJG_04 (v2) (version 2) | ecosystem: Host-associated > Mammals > Digestive system > Stomach > Rumen | place: Canada... | reverse complement strand
CTGGAGATTATTTTTCTACTACTTCATAGGCGGCGCGGCACTGATATTAAGTGTACTGGGGCTGTGGTTCGTTTACATCATGCCCAATATAGAACGCTGGAGCAAGCGATTCTTTCAGAACTTTTTTAAAATTCTTCTGCTGACGAGTATTTCCGCTCTGCTGGAAATGATTCTGAGGGGTTATCATGCTCCGAACCAGGTAATCGGTTTCGTGATAATTCTGGAATGCATATTCATGTCACTGCTGCTGCCCATGCTGACGGTTTATCTGCTGCACTGCTCCGAAGAAAACACGCGTACAAGCAAGCTCCTTCAGATCGTGTCCGGCTTATGGCTCCTCTATGTGATAATGCTTGTTTGTTCTGCATTCTTTGCCGATATCACCCTTGAAGCACCGAACATGCAGTATTACCGCGGCCTCTGGTATTCTCTTACACTGATGCCATTGGTCGCTGTACAGCTGCTCAATATCGCAGCCACGATACAACGCCGCAAAAAGCTTTCCCGCAAAACCTATCTCCGTTTCCTTATTGCCCTGCTGCCGATAACAATTTCGCTTATTATTCAGATGTTCGTCGATGTCCTACCGATCCTCGATATCACCCTCACCATTTCCACCCTGTCCATGTACGGGCTCGTCCTGTCCGATCAAATCGAGAAGGATCTGCAGCATCAGCGGGAAATCACCCGGCAGCAGCAGGAAATTGCCAATCAAAAAGCCAGCATCATGGTCCTGCAAATGCGGCCGCACTTTATCTACAACACCATGACAAGCATCTATTGTCTCTGCGGTCAGGATCCGGAGAAAGCCCGGCAGGTCATTATGGATTTCACAACCTACCTGCGCAAAAATTTCACTGCCATTGCCAGCCCGGATCTTATTCCCTTTTCCGCCGAGCTCGAACATGTACGCGCTTATCTCGCTGTAGAACAGGCTCAATACGAGGACAGTCTGTCTGTCGATTATGATACTCCGCATACCTGGTTCCGCATCCCCTCACTGACCCTGCAGCCCATTGTGGAAAATGCTGTTAAGCACGGACGGGATCCGTATGCCGGACCGTTTCACATTTCCATCCGGACACGAAAAACAGATACCGCCAGCAAAATCATCGTTGCGGACAACGGTCATGGTTTTGATCCTGCTGATGACAGCGAGCCCCATATTGCGCTCAAGAATATCCAACATAGGCTTGAAATCATGTGCGGCGGAAGTCTGACCATCAAGCCCAATCACGAGAGCGGAACTGTAGTGACGATCACAATTCCGGACAGCGCCGCAAAATAATCAATTTCAAACAGGGGGCCAGGTCCCCTGTTTGAGGATAGGAATAATATTGATTTCCAAAATGTCAAATCAGAATTCTTTTATTTCTTTCTACTTTTTTCCGCAAAAGAATATAATTTGGAAATATTCTAAAAAAAAGAATATTACTTCACAAAGACAGTACCATGTCCGGAAAACCAAACGAAACAGGGAATCATGATATATGGAAAACACAACTGCTGAAACATTACAATCGGCGGGATTAAATATTGAGCAGAATCAAAAAGCATGGAAGTTTATCTGTGACGCGAACAGCCGGAATCCGGAACAATTAGATCACATTGCCATTTAAGACGGCACCAATACTTATACCTACAGACTGATGTTCCGGCAGTGGGACCGGTACGCCTCGGTTTTTACTGCACTCGGAATGACCGGAGAAAACCACGCTCGTGTCGGTGTTATCGGGTCTGCGGCTGCGGAAACCATCTTTGTGATGTACGGGCTGAACATGGTCGGGGCTGAAATCTCCTTTATCGCACCTTACACCATATTCAGACCGGTACGACTCAAACAAACGATCCAGGAAGAAAACCTGACCGATTTTATCATCACTGATGATTTTGCCATGCCTGACCTGATCCAGGATCTGATTGCCCGGAAAAATGAATTGGGACTGCGCAACATCATCATTCTCCATCTTCCGGCGGGAGGCCCCGCTGTTCCTCCGGCCATGGCCATGGCACAGGAAACAAAATACATGTACATCAAAACCTGGTTCTGGCAGATCTGCATGGACAATCTCCTGACCGTTTATGGCAATACACCGGTAGATTACATAGAAGAAGAGAACAGCTCCAGTGCTTTTATCCTGCACACATCCGGTACAACCAACGGGGTCGGAAAACCCGTTGTCCTCTCAGACAAGGCGTTCAATGCTGTGCCTGTCTCCCTTTCCAAACTGACACAATTATCATTTGCCATGGCAGATCCTGTCAGCGGATTGGCAGTCGATTTGAGCAATTCCTACGGCATAATCGATCAGGTTCACGTGCCCCTTGCTTTGGGCGGAACGATCGCTGTCGTTCCCGGAGGTATGCTCAACCCCGGCTTTTACAAAGCGATCCCTGAATTCAAGATCACCTTCCTGTTTGCGGTCAGTGCTGCGCTGGAAGGCTGGATGAAGCTGCCGAAAGATACCAAATTCGATTTTTCAAGCCTGCGCTGCGTTGTGGTTGGAGGTGCGGCTGTTTCCGCCAAGGATAAGCAGCGGTACTACGAATTTCTGCGGAAGCATGGCTGCAAGAATTTTGTCTTCCTGAACGGCTACGGCATCTCCGAAATGGGCGGTGCCTGCTGCCTTTCCACACCGGATCTGAAAGATGAAGCCATCGGCTATTTGCTGCCCGGCGTCGACCTGCGCTTATATGACGATGAAAACGAAAAGTATTACGATCTCAAAGACGCGCCCTGCGAAGGGATCCTCTATCTGAGCGCTCCTTCCGGTGCCTCACCGATGCTGGGTGACAAAGAGATCCTGAAACTCACCACGATCAATGGAAAATCCTTTGTCTGTACGAATGACTATGTGCGTATGGATGAGACCGGAAAACTCACCTATCTTGGCAGGGCAAGACGCTACTTCATCAATGAAAAGGGCAGAAACTATGAAGCCGGGAAGGTGGAAACTGAAATCGCCCGTCAATCCGGTATTGAATGCTGCTGCGTTGTGCCTGTATTTGTCAAAATCAATCATGACAACATCCCCATGCTGTGTGTGCAGGTTCTGAAAGAGGAACCTTCACCTGTTGATACAGTCCGGAAAGTCTTGCGGAAAGTGTTTGTTTCTGAAAGAACACTTTCCGAAGGGAATATCCCGGTCCGGGTGCTGATCTCTCCGGAGCTGCCGCGGAATGCCAATGGCAAGCTTGATTTATACGGCATTGCCCAGGGTCAGGCAGAAGGAGAGATTTACGAGGTCAAGCCGGTCCGTTTGGGAGACAGGGTCAGCGATATTCAGTTGGTCCGCTTCGAGGAAAAACGGGCCGATATGATCAAAGAAGTATTTAATGGTATTAAGGCGGATATGAAAGACAGTCTGCCATTTGAAAAACTTAAAACAACAATGGAGAATAGTAATATGAAACAGAACAATGTTCCTTTTATGCCCTTTTCTGCTATGAATTGGATGAACCAGCCCGAAGAAGACGGAAATAAAGCTCCTGCCAACTACGCTTTCTACGGGATGCCTCAGTTCCCGATGCCCAATTTCCAGGCAGTGAACCAGGTAATGGCCCAGGTTTTCAGCCAGAAGGTTAATCAATTGGCTGCCTACGCTTACCAGATGACACAGGTCGGCGCTCAGATGTTCCAGCAGATGTACATGCAGCAATCCCAGATGATGCAGAATTTCGTCGAACTCGACAAGCAGATGATGCAGAAAGTTTTCGAACAGGACCAGCAGATGCTCCAGCAGATCGGGCAAACTTTTACCAAGAAGGAATCCAAAGGCGCTGAAAAACCGGCCGAAAAAGGTGCTGAAAAATCCGCCGAAAAGTCAGCCGAAAAAGCTGCAGAAAAATCAGCGGAAAAAGCAGCAGAAAAGGCTGCTGACAAAGCCGCTGAAAAGGTTGCAGAAAAAGCTGCCGAAAAAGCTGATGAAAAGCCCGCTGAAAAAAAGGCTGACAAGAAAGCTGATAAATAACATCATGTCATGGGGCCATCCCGGTCCCAGCTGTGAAAAACTGCCGCCCATCCAGGAGCGGCAGATTTTTATTCCTGGCATATTTTGCCAAACAACCCATGTTCCTTATTTCCAACCATTATTATTTCGTACAAAAACCCAATGCCCGTAAGGGCATTACAACATCACGAGTTTTCAGATCCGATAGAAACCATTCAAAGTACAAAAACCCAATTCCCGTCAGGGCTTTACAACTGTTTTTCAATCATGGGAGATTAAGCACCTGATACGAAGTGTCCCGGCCCGGTACCGGGACACTTTGTATCAGGTGCATTTTGTCCCGCAAATTTCAGTGCTGCCACTGATGTTTTATTCCAAAGTCACTGTAAAATAGAAGCATACGATACAAACGCAAACGGTGAGTGATGAACGGAAAACTTTCCTCTTTCACCTTCCAGTTCATAATGCAGCTATCCGAAATGAGTCAAAGCGGCCTGTCCTATTGACTCGATTCCAAGTCAGCGAAAATAGGTTTCTTTGACTCAGCACAAAATAGCTGCCGTTCGATCAAAAAAGTGAGGCAACCGACAACAACAATCTTTCCTTCCATACCAACATCATCCCGCGGGCACTGATGTTCTTCCTGGCGACCCTTTCCCTGATCTGGGTGTTCCTTCCTGATCCGGTTCCCGGGCTGCTCGATGACATTCTCATCCTCATGTCCGCAACCGTCCCGCTGCTGAAAAAGAGTCTGGGAGCGGGATGAACCCACCGGCAGGATCTCCGGCTCGGGGATCCTGTCTTACTCAAAAAAGATTCTGCTTTCGCAAGAAAAACCAGAAGAAAACACAACGGCAAGTGAGGTGGTATGGCACTCTTTTCCAAAAAACATAAATGCCCGAAATGCAAACAGACCGTGGAGATCCTGTACAAGGATCAATCACACGCCTTCCTCTGTGACTCCTGCCGCTACCCGCTGTTCTGGAACGCCGGAACTAAAGAGATCGAGTCCGACACGCTGCGTTCGAAGCATGCGCACAGGCAGTGGGCAGACCGCAAAGCCCAAAAGCGGCGGAAAGCAGCCCAGCAGGCGGCATCCGGTTCATCCTGCCTGCTGCCTTTCACCGCCGCAGGGCTGATGCTCGCCGCACTGCATTTGCTCCGTTAGCCCATCCCGCATCGATCCCGTCACCTGAAATGTTTCCCGGGACGGGATCCTGGTCCCATGCATGACTGATATTCAGAGAACGCATACGGTATGAACGGAGCGCATCAGGAAATGTCTGTTGCGGCAGGCTGATCCCTGCTGCAAGACGCCCCATCCGGATTTACAAAAACCGGCCGGAATCACAGATATGATAAACTTCAGTCACAAACACAACATTGGAGGAAACACATGCTGCATGAATTCACAGCGCACAGTGCTCCTGCCCTGTTTCAATGGGCAAAGGTTCTGATGATGGAACATATCGATGATTACACCATCGAGCATTTTTCACCGAAATTCGGGAAGACTTCATTTCATATCTATGCGGACCTCACCGAAGAGGAAGCGGGAGCTCTGCAGCGGAAGTTCAACATTTTATATCATTCAGTCAATTCGGACAAACCATTATCACCGAGAGGAAAAGAGTTATGAAGGAATTCATCGCAAAAAATCCGAGGATGCTTTACTGGTACTGCAAGGAAATGCTGGTGCTTGGGTTTGACTATACGATGGAGCATTTCGAAATCAAACCTCTGACCGTTGCTTTCCGTCTGAAAGCAGACCTGACCGATGAGGAAGCAGACAAACTGCAGCGGTATTTCAACGCGTTTTACCTGTAGGATGATGGAGTTGATGATCCATCAGGCAGATGATTCTGTCCGGAGCCCGGTGATACGCTGCCGGGCTCCGATGCTTTGCGGCAAAAGGTACTTTTATCAGGAAAAAAGGGGACAAATCGTTTTTTCCCGCAAGGTAGAATTAAGGAAAAGCTTGATTCATTGACAGTTTCATGATCAATGAGTTGATGCTGACTGTTCTAATGACCTGAAAAGTCAACGAAAACAGGCCGCTTTTCCACAAGCTGAAACAAGCAGTGTTTCCATAAATACAATACCGATTCCAGCGTACCGGAAAAGCTTTTTTGTGATTGATGGAGGTGAATCATGAGAAACAAAATCGTTTTGTGTCTTCTTTGCTCCGTATTTTTATTGATGACGGTCTGTCTGACGGCAGGGGCCGAGACAAGTACATACCGGGACATGGTGATGGAAACAATTGACCGTTATGAATCCACTGATAAATTATGTTCAGGCGCACCGCAGCAGCAGGTGAATGGAGCCTACAGGCTGGTAGAGCTGTTCTCACTGATCGCCCTCAGAAAAGCCGAAACGCCGAGTCAAAGGGACATAATTTTAGATATTCTGGATACTTTCGAGAAAAATGACAGCACAAGCTCGGGTGCACCGCAGCAGCTGGTGAACGGGCTGTACCGGGCAACGGAACTGCTGGCCATTATTGCCACACAGATGGATCGGGGCGGGAACTATTCCGACTACATTGCTGATATTCTGAAAAGCTATGAATCCGGCAATAAATCAGCACAGAGTGCGGTGCAGCAGTCGACCAACGGGCTTTATCGATGCGTTGATCTGCTGGCGGTCATAGCTCTTGAAAATGCCTCAACATCGAAACAACGGGATGTTGTTTTCAGCATTTTGGATGATTTTGAGAAAATGGACGGGAATGCCCAGAGCGCGGTTCAGCAGCAGGTGAACGGGGCCTACCGAATGACAGAATTACTGTCCGTGATCGCCCTGGAACTGGACATGACGGGTTCTTACAACAGCCTGATCAATGACACGCTGGAGGATTACAGATCCCTGGACAGCAGGGCCTCCAGTGCCCTGCAGCAGCTTGTCAACGGGCTTTACCGCTCGGTTGAACTTGCCGCCATAACTGCTCTTGAATTGGAATGATTTTTTGCACGGAGTATCAGGATACGCAGGAAAGCCGAGAAAACAGGTTTATCTGCAATTGCCCGGATAAAATCTCAAATCAGCCGATATACTACTGTTATGAGTAGAGCTCGAATCCATCAACAGAAACGGAGAATTAACATGAAACTTGCAGAAGCTTTACAGGAACGGGCGGACCTGAACCGAAAGGTCGCACAGCTCCGCCAGAGAATGACAACAAACGTACTTGTACAGGAGGGAGAACTTCCCGCGGAAGAGGTCGGGCAGCTGAAACTGGAACTGGACGGGGCTCTGGATCGTCTTTCATGGATCATCACCCGGATCAACCTGACAAACGCCTCCATTACCGTGAATGAAAAAACACTCACGGAATGGATCGCGGAAAAGGATACGCTTGCGCTCAAGGTCTCTGCCTATAAAGATGTCACCGACAGTGCTGCCAATTCCTATTATCGCGCCAGAGGATCGGAGATCAAGATTCTTTCTACCATTTCCGTTCGTGACTGGCAGAAAGATTTGATCGAATAAATTTTTTGGAGTAGCATCCGCAGGGCGAATGTCACGCACGACAGCGTCAAGTCGAAAACCGGTTTATGCCGTATCTAAACAGTCTCAGCTGAAGAGTCCAGCCTGAATCATCGTCAGACTCCGATCGTGCACAAACGCATTTTTATCGCTTACTTTTACCACCGGACATTGACTGCGGCCGCGAGGGTGGGAACGGGGATTTTTCTTTTCGACAGAATTCTGACGGATAGACAGCATGTTATGCCGGGGCAAATTTTTGTTTCGGCGTTTACTGCCAGAAGACCTGATTCTAATCCGGAATCAGGCTCTTTTGATATGCAAACGGATTATTTACGTCACTGATTTCACGGAACATCCATTTGGTCCAAATTTCCGGACATGTAAAAAGACGGATGTTGTAAAAATCTTTTCCCGCCGCTATAATGTCTGCAGAACAGGAAACCTCCGCTATGACTGAGCGGAGGTATGGGGGCGGCAGCTCCCGAAAATCCGGTGCGGAGAAGAGCGTCCGCCAACACACGAACACTCGATCCGCACCCTGCGAAGCACAAATTCAGGAATGCCAAGCGAGCTCTTATAGCAGGTAACAGCGGAAAAGGATTTTTACAGAATGAACACGAAAAAGCGAAGTACGATAACGAAACCGGAATTGTTGGAAATGTTTCCGTGGCTGACAAATGATTTGATCAAAACATATCTGCCGGCAATGCGATATTCCTTTTCACATAATAAAAAACTGATTCCCGTCTGGAACCGGAAAGAAGCAATAAGCATCTGCAAAACCAATGAAGTGCTGGTTCAGGAATGCAAAAAATATAAGCAGCTAAAGCAAAACATGCTCGATCTGCGGTTGGAATATCAGGCATTTGTCTCCCGCTTTACGCCCCGGGAGAAATTCCTGTATGCTCAGCAGCTTGACCGGCATTTCGTACTTCACATCGGACCGACGAATTCAGGAAAAACTTATACGGCATTGAAGGCGCTGAAGGAAGCAGGCTGCGGAGTATATCTCGGGCCGCTCCGTCTTATGGCCCTTGAAGTGTTCGACAAACTGAATGACGCCGGCATTTCCTGTTCGCTTTTGACAGGAGAAGAAAGCATACCTCTCCCTTTGTCTAAATTCACAGCATCGACTGTTGAGATGGCAGATTTTCAAACACATTATGACGTCGCTGTCATCGACGAAGCTCAGATGATCAGTGACTCAAGGCGCGGTTCACACTGGTTCGATGCGATATGCCGGATCGATGCGGAGACTGTGCATATCTGCCTTGCACCTGAAGCAGAACAGATCATCATCGATATTATGGAATCACTCAACGCCCCCTATGAGGTTGTTTATCATGAACGTCTCACGCCATTGATCGTTGGAAAACAGCTGACAGGATTTGAGGATGTTCTGCCCGGAGATGCCGTGATCGCTTTTTCACGGGAAAAGGTTTTGAAAATTGCAGCTGAATTGAAAAGCAGGGGTTTTGCTCCTGCGATCATCTATGGCGGATTGCCGCCGAAATCCCGCAGGATGGAAGTGGAGGCATACAATACCGGACAAAAGGACATTATTGTCGCCACAGATGCCATCGGGATGGGGCTGTCCCTTCCGATCCGGCGGGTGGTTTTTGCGGAATTACGGAAATTCGACGGAAAGTGCAGAAGAATGCTGCGCCCTGCGGAAGTGATCCAAATCGCGGGACGCGCCGGACGATATGGGATCTATGAGCGCGGAGAGGTGACCTCTCTTTACAACACGCAATTTATTGCGGCAGCGCTTCAGCGGAAAATTCCCGATGTCAATAAAGTCCGGATCCCGTTTCCCGGTGATGATGCCGTCGCTTCCGAACATCCGCTGAAGGAACTGATCGTGGAATGGCAGCGTCTTCCGCGGGAAGGCTGGTATTACCGGGAAGACATGGGGAATGCACTGAAACTTTTGGAGATTTTCCCGGGGAAGCTCAGAAAAACAGACAAATCAACAATCTATCGCTTGATCATGTGTCCATTTGATGCGGAAAAAAAATTTTTGGCTGAATATTGGACGAAATGCGCTCGGGCGATCCTGGATGGGCAGGAGATTCCTGTTCCGAATTACGGCATGAATTCTCTGATGGCCTGCGAGCAGCAATACAAAGCGCTGGATCTTTATAAGATCCTGTGCGTCCGTTTTGACCGGGAGAATCACTGCGAGAACTTTCAGGAAGAAGTCATCCGCCAAATCGCCGTTCTGCTGCAAAACCAGGGGAATCAACCGGCTGAGACTGTCGATGAGATATAAAGTAACTCCGGTTATGCCGGACTGAGTCAACGAAAACAGGCCGTTTTGACTCATTTTCTGTGAGGTAACCAATCAGAGTATTTCTGAATTCAATACAATCCGTCAAAATAGTCTGGATTGCGGCGACAACACTATCAAAGAAGCCGTAAAGTTCTATAAAAATCTATCTTGACGGTTTTATTTGTTAACCGCTATAATTATTTCAGCAGTGAACTCTACTGTGAGTGGGACCGATAAAAAGCAGTGAACCCTACTGTGAGTGGGACCGATAAAAGCGGTGAATCCTACCGTAAGTGGAAACGATTTGAGGCTGCACGTTGTGCAGCCTCGCTATATAAAAATCATGAGACAGGAAAAGTTATATCTTTATTCGATAGATATGAAATACATCAGAGATCTGCATAACGCAGATGATCGTGTTCTGTCTGTTTTCCCGCAAATTCATAAAAGCAATCGGCCTTTTATCGGTGTCGTAATCATACTAAATAAACTAAAATATTGCATTCCTTTAAGCTCGCCAAAAGAAAAACACCTGACCATGAAAAATGACATCGATTTTTCACGTATCATATCTGAAGATAAATTGATCGGTGTATTAAATTTCAATAGTATGATTCCGGTTGACGATACTGTTATCACAAAAATAAATGTAAAGATCTCACCTTTAGACTCGGAAACT
>Ga0310695_10014992_pt1 | contig 10394 bp, 6 predicted proteins | sample RumenRJG_04DNA_FD_203882 | JGI IMG/M metagenome (GOLD analysis project Ga0310695, IMG submission 203882) | Bovine rumen microbial communities from Lethbridge, Alberta, Canada - RJG_04 (v2) (version 2) | ecosystem: Host-associated > Mammals > Digestive system > Stomach > Rumen | place: Canada... | reverse complement strand
ATTTCGGCCTTATAAAAGCGGACGTGAACATTATCACCTAATATATGAACGAATTTCCTTGTTGCCTATGGACGAAATCGCTATCTTTGCCTTCAAATCAACAAAAATCCATTCATAAGATCATGAAAAGACTAATAATGAATCTATTGGCCTTACTTGCCATTACGAGTCTGATGGCACAGAGCGACAGTCTGAGCCGTCACGATTTCCTCTATGCCGGACAGAGCAAGCAGCTGAGAATGTATATCGTAAAGAACGGGAAGGTGGATTGGTACCATAACGCCACGAACCTGAGGGGCGAGATCAGCGATGCCATCCTGATGAGCGACGGGCATATCCTGATAGCACACCAATATGGAATAGCGGAAATGACGCAGGACCATCAGACGGTGTGGTCGTATGCTGCTCCCGAGGGAACGGAGATTCATACCATCCAGCCCATTGGAAAGAACCATGTGGTGTTTGTGCAGAACGGACATCCGGCGAAGGTAAGGGTGATGGAAATCCCACAGTGCCGCATCGTGCATGAGTTTGAGATTCCTGCCTCGAAAGGTGTTCACGGACAATTCCGCAATGCACGGCTCTCTTCACGGGGCACGCTGCTGGTATGTCACATGAGTCAGGGCTATGTAGCAGAATACAGTGTGCAGGGCAATGAGCTCTACCGCTGGGAGTTACCTGGGGCTTGGTCAGTGACGGAACTGGCGAAGGAGAACCTGCTGATGGTGGGCAAAGGCAACACGGTGAAGGAAATCACGAGGGAGGACGCGCAGGTGGTGTGGCAGCCTGACCTCAGCGGCATCGGACTCCGACAGATACAGAAGGCGGTGCGCCTGAAAAACGGCAACACCATCCTCAACAGCTGGTGGAACGAATGGGGCAAGGAACCGCTCGACACACTCCATGCGCCGCTGCAGGCCGTGGAAGTGGATAAAGACGGAAAGGTGGTGTGGAAACTCTGTTCATGGAAGGATCCTGACCTGGGGCCTGCTACGACCATCCAGCCGCTGGACCAGCCCGTGGACCGCAACCGCCTCTTCTTCGGACATTTCAATGGACGGGAACTACCGCCGCTGATGGTGAAGCCTAATCAACCCTTAGGCGAGGGAAAGGGTATCCACCCTGGACGCGTGGCATGGATTCATGCCCCTGGAGTGGCTTCCTGGGATGGACATACGGGACTTTGGGTGGAGGACCGCTGGAACTCACAGCAGAAAGCAGACCTCATGGTGCGCGAGGCACTCATACAGCTGACGGGCGAGAAAAACGCGAAGAAAGCCTGGAAGGCACTCTTCCGACACTTCAACGAACAGCACGGACGCGGAAGCCGAGGTTACCAGAAAGGGGAAAAGATCTGCGTGAAACTGAACCTGAACAATGCGCTCACGCACCGCGATACGATAGAATTGAACTCGTCGCCCTTCGTGACACTGGCGCTGGTACGCTCGATGGTGCGCGACGGAGGCATCCAGCAGCGTGACATCACCCTCTGCGAACCCAGCCGTGCTATCACAGATAGCATATATAATAAGGTACATCGGGAGTTTTCATCCGTCATCTTTATAGACAACATCGGAGGCGACGGCAGACAGGCGTGTGAATACTATCCGGAAATGATCACCTATTCCGCTGATAACGGCAAACTGGCACGTGGTCTGGCAAAGTGCATCGTGGACGCGGACTATCTGATCAATTCATCGCTGCTGAAACTGCACAATGGTCCGGGCGTGACACTCACTTCGAAGAACTGGTACGGGGCGACAGACATCAACCTCATCTGGCGAAAGAACGCCCACAACAACTTCAGCGCTGACAAGCGACACGGGAAGCCGGGCTACAAGACCTTCGTGGACTTCATCGCCCACAAGCACCTGGGACAGAAGACCCTCTTCTTCCTCATCGACGGCACCTATGGATCGCGTCATGTGAACTTCAAGCCCTATCCCAAATGGCAGAAGCCTCCCTTCAACAACGACTGGGCGTGCTCCATTATCGTTTCACAAGACGAGGTTGCCTGCGACGCCGTGGCCATGGACCTGCTCATCAGCGAATGGCCGGAATACGGCAGCCTGAACTGGTGCGACGAATATCTCTACGAAGCCGCCACCATTCCACACCCACAGAGCGGCACCGTGTATCAGCAAGACGGGAAACCGCTGACAAAGCCCCTTGGGCTGATGGAACACTGGAACAACGGAACAGAACGGAAATATTCGAAGCTGGATATGATTTATAAAAGGGTTGAGCGTTGAGCGATAACCTAAAACCTGAATTTCTTGAGCAGCGAGAGCAAATATGCTTGCATGATTTGCCGAGTCGTGAAAGAAATCACGAGCAAAGCTCGTAAAATTGAAATCTGAAATAGCATGAGAAAAACCATCCTACTGCTCTTGGCACTCACCGCTGCTGCCCTTTGTCCTGCTCAGCATGTCTATGACGTGCGTGAATTCGGGGCAAAGGGCAACGGTGTGCATATTGACAGCCACGCCATCAACGCGGCCATCGAGCAGGCTGCCCATGAAGGCGGCGGGATGGTGAGAGTGCCGGAAGGCGTCTATCCCTGTTATTCCATCCGACTGAAGAGTAACATCACCCTGCAACTGGATAGCGGAGCCATCGTGAAGGCGGCTATGCCTACGGCGGAAGAATCTTACGACCTGCCTGAAGAGAACCTTTCCCGCTATCAGGACTTCGGGCACAGCCATTGGAAGAACTCGCTTATATGGGGCATCGGACTACGTAACATCGCCATTACGGGAAAGGGTAGGATTGACGGCAGCGGCGTACTTTCGAGAGGAAGGCCTACGCTCGACGGACTGCCCGTGGCCAACAAAGCGGTGGCTCTGAGAGAATGCCGGCAGGTGAGACTCGCGGACATCGAGATGCTCAACTGCGGACACTTTGCGCTGCTCCTCACAGGAGTGGACTCGCTGATGATTGAACGACTGACGGTGGACACCAACCGCGACGGACTCGACATCGACTGCTGCGAAGATGTCATTATCAGAGACTGTAGGGTAAATACGCTGAACGATGATGCCATTGTGCTAAAGACCTCCTACGGACTAAACCGTCTGAAACCCACGGCAAACGTCATCATAGAGAACTGCCACGTCACAGGCTACGATGTGGGAACCCTGATGGACGGAACTCTGACCACGCTGCAGACGAAAGCTCCCGACCAGGATGGCCCTACGGGAAGAATCAAACTGGGAACGGAGAGCAACGGTGACTTCCGCAACATTATCATACGCAACTGTAGCTTCACCCATTGCCGGGGACTGGCGCTGGAAACGGTGGACGGGTCGCAGATGGAAAACATCATGGTAACAGACATCAGGATGAAGGACATCAACAACGCTCCTTTCTATATCCGTGCGGGAAGCCGCAACAGGGGTCCGGAGGGGCTCCCCGCCTCTACGGTGAAAAATGTGAGTATCGACAATGTGACCGTGGAGGATGCCGATAGCCGTTATGCCTCCATCATCGCCGGAAATGCAACGGGTTCCATTGCGAACGTCACGCTCAGCAACATCCGGCTGCAATACCGCGGCGGTATCACGATGGAGGATGTGAAGAACCAGCGAGGTGCTAACCCTTTCTTTCTGGATAATCCCCGGATGAAAGGCTATCCTGAACCTTCGGCCCACGGCATACAGCCGGCATCGTGCTTCGTCATTTCGGATGCCAAAGACATCACGCTGAAAGATATTGAAATCTCCTTTATCCGTCCCGACGAAAGGCCCAAGATGGTGCTGAAGAATACGGAACGGGTAACGACAGAGCGTGTGACACCTGCATTGCAACCATAAAGAATAAAAACAAATAAAAACTACACAAAATGAAGAAACTTATCTTTCTAACACTTGCCTTGTTCGCCCTGGCGAACCTTCAGGCACAGACCCCACAAGAGGTTCTGAAAGTAGCCCAGCGGGCCAACGACTATTTCATGAAGAAATACAGCGACCCCACCGTGCCTACCAACGTAAACAAAATACGTCCTAGCAGCCTGTGGACGAGAGCCGTGTATTACGAGGGACTGATGGAGCTCTACAAGGTGGATCCCCAGCAACGCTACATCGACTACACTGACCGTTGGGCAGACTTCCACAAGTGGACACCCCGCAACGGCATCACCACATGCGATGCTGATGACCAGTGCTGTGAGCAGACTTATTTGGACCGTTACATGATGACCAAGGACGAGAAGATGATCGTGCATGTGAAGGAAAATCTGGCTCACCAGATGAAGACCGGTAACGACAAGAAGGCCAACGGTGAACTCTATGGATGGTGGACATGGATAGATGCCATTCAGATGGCCATGCCTGTCTATTCAAAGATGTTCCGAATCACGGGTGAGCAGAAGTACATTGACCATGCCATGCGTATGTACACCTGGAGCCGTGACACACTTGCCGGCGGACTTTTCAACACCGTGGAAGGATTATGGTGGAGAGATGCCGATTACGTGCCTCCCTATAAGGAAAAGGATGGCAACAACTGTTACTGGAGCCGTGGTTCGGGCTGGGTGTATGCTGCTTTGGTGAAAGTGATGGAAGACTTGGAAGCTGTGATGAAGACGAATACAAAGGCAAAGAAAGCCGCGAAGAAATACTACAAGAGTCTGAAGAAGGACTTTATCCTGATGAGTCAGGGACTGCTCGGCTGTCAGCGTGAGGACGGTTTCTGGAATCCATCGCTGATGTCGGAAGCCAACTATGGCGGCAAGGAACTCACGGGAACCTCCCTGTTCCTTTATGGCATGAGCTGGGGTATGAATCACGGCATTCTGAAAGCCAAGCAATACAAGCCTGCCTGCGACCGTGCCTGGAACGCTATGGTGAAGGACGCCGTGCATCAGGACGGTTTCCTTGGATGGGTGCAAGGCACAGGAAAGGATCCTTCAGCAGGTCAGCCTTTGGCCTACGACAAAGTGCCTGACTTCGAAGACTATGGCACAGGCTGCTTCCTGCTTGGTGCCGTGGAATACTATAAGGTGATAAATAACAAATGATGAGCGTTTTAAATGTAGAATGTAGAGTGTAGAATGTAGAATTCTCGTGCAAACGAGAGCATGGCCAAGCTTGCTTAAACTATGCCGAGTGCAGCTGAGAATCGACGAAGTCAATGATGATTACTTTTTATGCTTGAAACTAAAAATGAGAAGGATTAATAGATTTGCCCTTTGTGTCTTTGTGTCTTTGTGTTCAGTGAACACTTTTGCACAACGCACAGTAAACAGCCTGGATTTCGGATGGAAATTCCAGGCGGGGGATGTGCAGAATGGCGCAGCCGTGAATCTGGACGACAGCAACTGGCGTACCGTGAATTTGCCTCACGACTTCCAGATAGAACAGCCGTGGGTGGAACCTGCTGCTGATGAGCGTCCTGACAATACGGACGTGGCCGCCAATATCAAGAGCCGGCTTTCAAGCCGCGGATTCAAAGAAATGGGAAAAGGCTGGTACCGGCTGCACCTCACTCCCGATGAAACCTGGAAAAACAAGCGCATTGTGCTGGATTTCGGAGGTATCATGTATGTGGGTGAAGTGTATCTCAACGGCAATCGCATCGGCGGTACAGACTACGGCTACGTGGACTTTGGTATTGATATTACCAACGAATTGAAATGGGGACAGGACAATGTCATCGCCGTGATGGCAGATACTCGTGAACCCAACAATTCACGCTGGTACACAGGCGGTGGACTCTTCCGCAGTGTGAAGCTCATCACTTCTGACAAGACACTCTATTTTGAGCGCCATCCGCTGAATATCTCCACGCGCGATAACCGTTTTGTAAATATCCAGGCGGAGTTTACCAACCGTGGCAAGGAAAAGGAAACGACGGTCGGTGTGAAAATCTATGCCCCCGACGGAATGCTCATCGCAGAAGGAACTTCCGTGCAGAAACGAATTACAATGTCGCGTACCATGGAAGCCAAACTTCCGGAAATGGAAGTGAAGAACGCCCAGCTCTGGGACTGTGAGCATCCGAATCTCTACAAGGCTGTGGTAACCCTACTGAACGAAAAGGGAGAAGTGGTGGACGAGACCTCTTCAAACTTCGGTATCCGTACGGTGGAGATTATACCGAATAAGGGTTTATTGCTCAATGGTAAAAAGGTGCTACTGAAAGGCTTTGCCAACCACCACTCTCTAGGAGCTCTCGGTGCAGCCGCCTATCCACGGGCTATAGAAAAACGCATCCAGATGGTGAAAGAATGGGGCATCAACCATATCCGAACCAGTCATAATCCCTACAGCCGTGAGTTTATTGAGCTCTGCGACAAATATGGTATCCTTGTGGTTGATGAACTCTACGACAAATGGACGCGTCAGCACACGGGCGGGAAGGTTCCTTTTGAACAGTTGTGGCAACAAGACATTCCCGAATGGGTGAAGCGTGACCGTAACTCTCCTTCGGTGGTGATGTGGAGTCTGGGCAATGAACTGCAGCAGGATCCCAACCAGCCGTTCAACGACTTCGGCGTGACCATGTACAAACTGATGAAGACACTCATCAACCGCTACGACAGCACCCGACTGGTGACCGTGGCCATGCATCCCCGCTACCGCAACTGGGAAACCGATTCTTTGCCTGCAGATTTGGCGATGATTACCGATGTGCAGTCGTATAATTACCGCTATATGTATTTCCCTGGGGACGGACGACGCTTCCCGTGGATGAAATTCTACCAGAGTGAGGCTTCCGTGTCTGCCATGGGCGAAAACTATTTTGCCATGGATTTGGACAAGGTTATCGGAATGGCTTATTGGGGAATGATTGACTATCTCGGAGAAAGTCAGGGATGGCCTGCCAAAGGATGGATGCAAGGTGTCTTCGACATTACCCTGGAGCCCAAGCCCAAGGCCTACTATATGAAAAGTTTCTTCAAACCAGAGGAACCTTTGGTGCATATCGCCGTCATTGACAAGAAGGGTGACATGATGTGGAACGGCGTGCAAACAGGCAACGACGGCATGAGTGACCATTGGAACCGTCAACAAGGTTCGAAAGTGAGTCTCATCACCTATACCAATGCTGACGAAGTGGAACTTTTTGTGAACGGCAAGAGCATGGGCGTGAAACAGAATGACAAGAAAAACGCCAAGATGCGCAACCAGATTCGCTGGGACGATATTCCCTATGCAAACGGCTATTGTGAAGCCGTAGCCAAGAACAACGGCAAAATTGTGGCCCGCCACAAGATTGAGACGACGGGAGACGCCGTGAAACTCATAGCTATCCCTGACAACGACAACTGGAAGGCTGATGGCATGGACTTGCAGCATGTGCGCGTGTATGCTGTTGACAAGAAAGGCCGCCGTGTCTATCATGCACAGCAACAGCTCACGTTCAGCGTCAGTGCTGGAGCAGAAATTGTGGCCGTTTCGAATGGTGACCAGAACAGCGAGGAACTGAACGTAACGAATCAGCGGCGTCTCTATAACGGTTCAGCTCTCGTTATCCTGCGTTCAAACAGAGAAGCTGCCAACCCCGTGCTCACTATCTCTGGCGAAGGATTCAAGACGGTAAAAACAAAACTTATAACTAAATAAATGATTAATCTCCATTTTAAGCAAACACAAAGACACAAAGACACAACGTTTTTTACAGGCGTATTTTGCGCACTCCTTTGCGTCTTAGTGTCTTTGTGTTCCATTGATACAAACGCAAAAGGGAACTTGCAGAAAGGCAACCGCTATCTATACTGTCATATGAACGATGCGGGTCCTGCCTGGACAGCCTATGCCCTGAGCAAAGACGGCATTCACTGGCATGACCTCTTAGATGGTGATTCCATCTTCAGCGATGCCGTGATGGCACCCATTGAGAAACGCTCACGTGATGCCTTCATCTGCAGGAAACACGATGGCAGCGGCTATCTGATGGTATTCACAGACATGGATGCCTCCAACGCATCGAGAGACAGACTGGGAAAGGTGCAGACATGGGATAACTACGGCATCTGTCTGCTCACTTCCGATGACCTGATTCACTGGAAATCAAAAGGCTACGACTTCCGTAAGGGTCCTGACATCTTCTGCGATACAAATGATTCTTCACTCTTCACTCCTTACAAGGATTGGAAAACAATCAACCGCGTTTGGGCTCCGCAAATAGTTTGGGACGAAGATTTCGTATGGCCTAATGGCAAAACAGGCGGATATATGATTTACTACTCCATGTGGAACCGTGCCGAAGAGAAATACGACCGTATGTATTACAGTCATGCCGACGAAAGTTTTACCCAACTCACACAGCCCAAGCTGCTCTTCGACTGGGGATATGCCACCATTGATGCCGACATCAACTGGGTGGAAGCCGATCAGCGCTGGCACATGATGATTAAGAAGGAAGGCGGCAAGCCCGGACTTTTCACGGCTACGGCTCCTTCGCTGACGGGTCCCTGGAGTGAGCCTGTGGAGGATGATTATGTGAACTTCGAAGGCAATAAGAAGTGCGAGGGTGTTTCGGCCTTCCAACTGGCCGATAAGGACACTTGGATGATTGGTTACATTGAGTATTCCTCAAAACCTAAAAACTATCGTATCTGTGAGGCTGACCGCTACATGCGCAACTTCAAGAATCCGAAAAATATCGAGGGTGTGGCTCGTCCGCAGCACGGTTCTTTCATGCGCATCACAAAAAAAGAGTACAAACGTCTGGAGCGATGGGGGATGAAAGGTAAAAAGGTAAAAAAGTAAAAAGGTAAAAAAGTAAAAAGATAAGAAAGGTAAAAAAGTAAAAGCGATATTTTGCCATGCTGCAAAAATATTTTGTTTTTGCAATTCTCGCGAAGTTAGGCTGCTTTCGGGAAAAAAACAAAACAAGTTTTGGTTTTTCCACTCATTTGCACTAATTTTGCAGCATGGTTTTAAATTATATATGGATTGCATTCTTTGTCATTGCATTTCTGATTGCACTGGTAAAGCTTATTTTCTTTGGCGACGTGGAAGTGTTCCCTGCCATGATGAACTCCACGTTCGATAATTCCAAGACCGCTTTTGAGATATCCCTTGGACTGACAGGTGTTCTCTCCCTCTGGCTGGGAATTATGAAAATAGGTGAGAAAGGCGGTGTCATCAATTTCTTTGCAAGGATTCTTTCGCCAGTATTTACCAAACTCTTTCCCGATATCCCCAAAGGACATCCCGCTACGGGCAGCATTTTCATGAACATTGCTGCCAATATGCTGGGACTCGACAATGCCGCCACTCCTTTAGGACTGAAGGCTATGGAACAACTGCAGGAAATCAATCCGAAGAAAGACACGGCCAGCAATCCGATGATTATGTTCCTGGTGCTGAACACCTCGGGACTGACACTGATACCTATTTCCATCATGGTCTATCGTGCACAGATGGGAGCCTCACAACCTACGGATATCTTTATCCCCATCCTGCTTGCTACCTTCTTCTCGACCATGGCGGGTATCGTCGTCACATCCATTTTCCAGAAAATCAATCTCTTCAACCGGACGCTGATTCTTAGCATCGGCTGTTTGTGCCTTTTGGTGGCAGGTATCATTTGGGGGTTCTCACAACTTGATAAGGACCAGATGAACGTGGTTTCCACGTTGGTATCCAACATCCTGCTCATGACTGTCATCATAGGATTCATCCTGGCTGGCGTGCGGAAGAAAATCAATGTGTATGATGCCTTCATAGAAGGAGCCAAGGATGGTTTCAAAACCGCCATCGTCATCATACCCTACCTGGTGGCCATCCTCGTTGGAATTGGTGTTTTCCGTGCTTCGGGCGCTATGGACATGCTCATCGACGGTATTGCCTGGTGCGTCAGTGCTCTCGGAATCGACACACAGTTTATCGGTGCCTTGCCCACGGCTTTGATGAAGCCCTTGAGCGGCGGTGGAGCCCGTGGACTGATGGTTGATGCCATGACCACTTACGGAGCAGATTCCTTTGTGGGACGTCTGGCATGTATCTTCCAGGGAAGTACCGACACCACCTTTTATATCCTCGCAGTTTACTTTGGTTCGGTAAGCATCCGCTATACGCGTCATGCTGTAGCCTGCGGACTATTGGCAGATCTCGCGGGAATCATAGCAGCCATCTTCATCGCATATCTCTTCTTTAACTAACCGGCTATACGGGTATCCGGTTATACGGCTAAAAATTAACATTATGGCGAACCTGAAATCATTAGTCAAAGACACGGCCATCTACGGACTTTCGAGCATTGTAGCCCGTTTCATCAACTACTTTCTCGTACCTATTCAAACGGCAAGGTTCAGTGCTTCAGGCGGACAATATGGCGTCATCACCAATGTCTATGCCTATATCTCGCTGCTCATCATCCTGCTCACCTACGGCATGGAGACCACGTTCTTCCGCTTTATGAGTAAGGAAGGCGAGAATCCTAGA
>Ga0310695_10014991_pt1 | contig 10394 bp, 10 predicted proteins | sample RumenRJG_04DNA_FD_203882 | JGI IMG/M metagenome (GOLD analysis project Ga0310695, IMG submission 203882) | Bovine rumen microbial communities from Lethbridge, Alberta, Canada - RJG_04 (v2) (version 2) | ecosystem: Host-associated > Mammals > Digestive system > Stomach > Rumen | place: Canada... | reverse complement strand
CGGGCTTTGGCACATGCGCTGCTGCTGACGCACAGCAGGGGAAAGGAGACGGCTATGAAGGTGTTCGTTTTTCGCATGCCTCGGTTCCTGGCAAAGATTCTGCTCATGCTGCAGTCATAGGATGCAATCGGGCAGCATAGCATGTACAAGACGGGAGGCGGAGGCTGCGCTTCCCGGGAGATCTCCATCTGCCGCTTATGGGGATCGGATGCACGATCAGAAAACGAGCGGCAGAATGGAGCATCGCATGGATATCAGCTTTGAAAGTATGGAGATCCCCGTTTACAGAGAATATGACTGCCAGTCACGGCGCACACAGGAGAGCGTCGAGTGCGTCGTGCCGGATACGGACGCGGATATCGGAAAGATCGCCGCCGTGCAGAGCGAGGTCTTTCTCAAGAGCAAGGATCTGAGCGCGCGCGGGGTTCTGGTTTCGGGCGAACTCAGCGCGAGCGTCCTCTACATCCGGGACGACAAGGAGGGCGTTTCCTTTCTCCGCATCCGCAAGCCCTTCTCCCTCGAATTCGAGCTTGAAAAGCCGGAATCGGAGACGCTCTCGCAGGTCGCGCTCTTTGTGCAGGGGACGGATGTGCGCCTTTTAAACCCGCGTAAAATCTCCCTGGCCTTTGAAATCGAGGGGATTCTGTGGAGCTACAGCAGGGAAATGCTCCGCGTGGAGTCGAAGCTGCCGGACAGCGCCCCCGGCCTGCATGCCAGGACGGAGGAGCAGACCGTCACGCTGCCGGGCGCCGTGTGCGAAAAGAGCCTTGCCGTCAACGAGCAGTTCAGCCTTCCCCGGGAGGATGCGCTGCCGGAGGCGCTGATCGGGGAAAAAGCAAGCCTCACGATCACGGATTGTCAGATGATCGGCAACAAACTCATCGTGAAGGGCAACGCGGCGTTTCGCATCATCGCCGCCTCTCCGGAACGGGAGATCCCCTATACGGCAAGCTTCTCCGCGCCCTTTTCCCAGATCGTGGACGTCGGCACGGAGCGGATGAGCCACTGTGCCATCCGGCCGGAAATCACCGGGGCGTATTACGATCTCACGGAGACCATCAACGGGGAAAAGGTGCTGGACGTGGAGCTTCACGCCGTGCTGCAGCTTGTCGTATGTGAGCCTCAGGAGATCCGCTGCATCACGGACGCGTACAGCAACCTCATGCCGGCAGACCTCCTGTGCAGAACGCAGGCATACAGAGAGCTTTTTCCCGCGGAAACGGTCAGACTGGGCACGGAGGAAAAGCTGAGCCTGACGGAAGAGTGCCGGGAACTGCTGCATGTTTTCGCGTCCGTGTCCCGCATCTTGGGCGAGGCGGGCAAGCTCAGCGCAGCGGTCAGCCTGGATTTCGTCTTCAAAAACGGGGACAATCAGCTCTCCGCATGCAGAAGGGGCGTTATGCTCACCAAAGAGATCGGGCAGGAAAGCCCGCGCGTTCTCGGCGTCAAAGACCTGCAGGTGGAGACGAAAACGGACGGGGAAAACGTCCTCTGCTCCGTTTCGCTGGAGCTGAGCTGCGCCGACGCACGGCAGAAGGAGATCAGCATGGTGGACGGGATCATCCTGGACGACGAAAACCTCTATCTTCAGGACGCGCTGCCGACGCTGACGCTGGTGCGGGCGGAAGGGGAGACCCTGTGGGAGCTTGCGAAAAAGTATCATTCCAGCGTCGAGCGGATCGGGGAGATGAACGAGAACACGGAGAACCCGACGCGCATGCTCCTGATCCCCAAGTGCATATAAAAAATGAGCGCAGCATAAACGCTGCGCTCATGAAATATCGGGGGATCAGAACTGTGTGGTGTTGTATACGTCGCTGTAGAGATCCATATGCTCGGCGATCCAGGCGCTTCTGGGATCGCCTCTTCTCTCGGCCTGGTCGTTTTCATAAACGGTACGGCAGGCGTCGATATAATTCTGGGTCGTCTCACGCAGGCGGCGGGAGAGCTGCTTCATGATCTGCAGCAGCTTCTCGGGCTTGTCCTTGAAGTACTCGCTGAGATCGGCCTCGCTGATCTCGGAGAGGACGGTGTTGTTCTCAAGCGCGACGGCGGTTGCGGTTCTGGGGTAGCAGCCGATCAGGCCGATCTCACCGAAAATCTGCTTGCTGTCAAGCTCTGCGATCTTCTTCTGGTCGACCGTGCCGTAGGCGGAGAAAATGCCGACCCTGCCGCTGACGATATCATACATGCAGGAATCAAAGGAGCCTTCCTTGAAAACGACCTGGTCTTTATTGAATGTAATGCTTTTCATCCTGTATACTCCCTTCCGTCAGACTTCGCCGTAGAAATCGAAGTCTTTGTAGAACTCGCAGATCTTCTTGATCTTATCCAGCAGGGTGGGGCTCTTCTGCTTGCCGGCCTTCTCCGTCTGAACCGTCTCGTAAACGGTGCGGCAGGCATTCAGATAGTCCTGGGTCGTATTGCGCAGGCGGGAGCACATCTGCTGCATGATGTGCAGAACCTTGGCGGGATTCTTCTCAAAATAGGAATTAAAATCCTCTTCCGTCACACGCAGCAGGGCGGTCCCGTCCTCGAGTGCGACAGCCGTGGCGGAACGGGGCGCGTTATCCAGAAGACCCATCTCGCCAACGACCTCAGGAGCCACAAGATGCGCGATTTTCTTCTCGTTGGGTCCGCCGTAATCGCTGAAAATGCCGATGCTTCCGCCCTGGATTTCATACATGCCGTCGCTGGGATCTCCCTTTTTGAAGATAACAGCTCCTTTGTGGAAGGATTTTACATCCATTTGCAATGACCTCCTGTATATAGTGTTTGTTTCAAATTTTATTTGCATCTATTATACACAGGAAAGCGGAGAAATGCAAGGTGTTTGCATAAGCGGGCACAAAAAAAGAGCCCGACGCGCGGTCGGGCTCCCAGCCTGGAGGCAAAGTTCGTTCTTCGTCATTGCGAACCAGCGCGCACGCTGGTGTGGCAATCCGTATTCCCCGAAAGCCGCCTGTTTTCTGACCTTGTACCGGAGAACGGATTCCCACGCCAGTGTTGCGACACTGGCTCGGAATGACAGACTTTCAGGTTTGTCAACACATTCAGTTCTTGCGGAAGCGGGCGAGAAAATCCACGGTTTCAAGCCGCGTGGGATTGGTGAAGATCTGCTCGGGGCTGCCCTGCTCGCAGATCACGCCGCCGTTCATGTACACGACGCGGCGGCTCACGTCCCGGGCAAAGGCCATCTCATGCGTCACGACCAGCATGGTCATGCCGCTCTCGGCCAGAGCCTTCATGACGCTCAGCACTTCGCCCACCATCTCGGGGTCGAGGGCGGAGGTCGGCTCATCAAACAGCAGGATCTCGGGATCCATGGCCATGGCGCGGGCAATGGCGACGCGCTGCTTCTGCCCGCCGGAGATCTGACGGGGCCGGGCGTTGATGTAGGGCGCCATGCCCACCTTTTCCAGATACTCCATCGCGTGGGCGCGGGCGGTTTCCCGGTCGCGCTTGAGCACCTTGACCTGTCCTGCCATGCAGTTTTCCAGCACGGTCATGTTGTTGAAAAGATTGAAGGACTGGAACACCATGCCCACGTGCGCGCGGTAGGCGGGGGCGTTGGTGCCGCGGGCGAGGACGTTTCGCCCATGGTAGAGGATCTCCCCGGAGGTCGGCGTCTCGAGCAGGTTGATGCAGCGCAGAAGCGTCGATTTGCCGGAGCCGGAGGCGCCAATGATGCTGATGACGTCGCCCTTGTCGACGGTGAAGTCGATGTCCTTCAAAACCTGGTTGGTGCCGAAGGTCTTGGAGAGATGGTTGATTTGCAGGATGCTGTCGCTCATATCAGCTTTCACCTCCCCGGTTCTGACTGCGGTTTTCGCGCCGCTGGTCGGCACGGCGGCCTTCCCGCTCGGCGGTCTCTCTTTCGATCTGCCGTCTGAGCTTTTCGCGCTGCATGCTCTTGACGCCCTCGGGGCTGCGCTCATCAAAGGGCGAGCGGCTGTCGGGATGGGTGTAGGTACCGGCGGTCATGGTGAGCTGGTCGGTCTGCACAAGCTCATAGCTGGACGAGCCGTCCATCCGCTTCTCCACCCAGCGCAGCAGGAACGAGGCCAGCAGCGTCATGGTGAGATAGCCGATCATCTCCACCGTGGCGGAGGGGAAGTAGAGATAGCTTGCGCCGACGGCCGCGCGGTGCGCGGCGAAGAAATCGGGAAAGCCGATGATGAACATGACGGAGGTGTCCTTCACGTTGATGATGAAGTTGTTGCCGATCTGGGGCATGATGTTGCGAAGAGCCTGGGGCAGGATGACGCTTGTCATGGTCTGCACATGCGTCATGCCGATGGCCTTGGCGCCCTCGGTCTGGCCGGGATCGACGGAGATGATGCCGCCGCGCACGGACTCGGCCATGTATGCGCCGGTGTTGATGGACACGACCACGATCGCCGCGACCCAGACGGAGCTGAACTTCACGCTGTTGTTGGTGAAGTAGGGGAGACCGTAGTACAGAAACACCGCCTGCAGCACCATGGGCGTGCCGCGGAAGATCTCGACATAGAGGCGGATGATCACGCGCACAAGGCCGAGGAAAAAGCGCTTGACGGGGTGGTCGCTCCGGCTGGTGGGAATGGTGTTCAGAATGCCGCAGACAAAGCCGATGAGGCAGCCGATCACCGTGCCGACCAGGGCGAGGATCAGCGTGTTTTCAATGCCGCTGATGTAGGAGGCGCCGTATTTGGTCCAGAGCTTGACGATGTCCGCGCCAAGCTGTGCAAACTTGTTCATGGGAATCTGTTCTCCTTATAAAAGGGGTTGCCTCAGATCGAGACAGCCCCTTGTGCTTATCACGTTTGCTTTGCTGAAATCATTCCTCGCTCAGAGGCTGAACCTCGATGGCGTGGGCCATGAGCTCGTTGAAATCCTCAACGGTCATCTGGGAGAGGACGCCGTCGATGGCTTCGCGCAGGACGGTGTTGCCCTTCATCATGGACACGCCGATGTTCACGTTCTCAGCGCGCTCCTGCTCGGTGAACTGGAAGTCGCCGTCGGTGCCGGAGAAGTCCAGGATGACCATGTCGGGGTAAGCGGCCACGGCGCCCTGGGCGGTGGGCATATCGGTGCAGACGAAGTCGACAGCGCCGGTCTCAAGCGCCATGAGCATGGCGGGGGCGGTCTCGGCGGCGGTCATGACGTTCGCGCCCTGGATCTGGGGCAGGCAGTTATCGTACCAGATGGTGGCGATCTGCGCGGTGCAGGAGCCGCCGGCAAGGTCGCTCAGGCTCTTGGCGTTGGCGTAGGGGCTGTTCTTGGTGGTGAGGCAGACGATGGTGGCGTAGAAGTAGGGGCCGGCAAAGTCGACCTGCTCGGCGCGCTCGGCCGTCATGGACTGGCCTGCGATGACCGCGTCAAAGGTGCCGGTCTGGACGCCGGGAACCAGGGAGTCCCAGTCGGACTGGATGACCTCGAGCTTCCAGCCGTTGGCCTCGCAGATGCGCTGGGCGATCATGACGTCATAGCCGTTGGCGTAGGAGCCGGGAACGTTGGAGATGGGGACGGCGCCGTTGGAGTCGTCGCCCTGGGTCCAGTTGTAGGGGGCGTAGGCACATTCCATGGCGATGGTGAGTACGCCGTCTTCCACACCGCTGGGGACGTCGGCAAAGGCGGTGACGCTCAGGCTGAGCATCATGAGCATGGCGAGCATGACTGCAAGAATTCTTCTCATGGTTTTTCCTTTCCGAGTGCTTTCACTCTCCGGCTGATTTTCCCCGCCGGCCGGGAAAATGAAAAATGAACCGCTTTGCAGGCGGTCCATGAAAAATCCGGTTGACAGCGGGTGCTGTATCCCGATTTCGATAGCGCTCCACAAAGTCTTGTGACAGTCCGTGCGATTTTCTCACACGGCCCAGAACCGGTCATCCAGGCACTTGTCCGGCTCTTCGGCGGTTTTCCCTTTCTTCTGCGGCGGCTGCCTGGCCTTGCCGCAGGATACTGATGAACTCCGCACCTCTATCTAAGCGATTCACTTTGTCTGCATATTAGCATACTGCTTTCATACTGTCAACAGGTAAAGTGTCAAAGCGCCGATTTTCAGTGAATCCGAAAAAGTTTACAAGAAATTGATCTTTTTTTTATGCAATTTCATGATGGAACGGGTCGGTATTGGGCCGATCCTGTCCGATTCCGGCCATCCTGCGATTGACACCGGGCCTGCGCTCGGCTATACTGTGTGCGTTCAGAGCGCTTCCCACAGCGAAGATGGGAAAAAGATTTGAGAGAGGAATGCATGGAAAATGGAAAAAATACAGATGACGACCCCCATCGTGGAGATGGACGGGGACGAAATGGCGGGCATCCTGTGGAAAGAGGTCAAGCGCCAGCTTGTTGAGCCCTTTGTCGATCTCAAGGAGGAATACTTCGACCTCAACATCCGCACCCGCGATGAGACCGACGACCAGGTGACGATGGACTCCGCCCTCGCCGCGAAGAAATACGGCGTCGCGGTCAAGTGCGCCACCATCACCGCAAACGCGGAGAGGATGGAGGAATTCAAGCTCAAGAAGATGTACCGCAGCCCGAACGCCACCATCCGCAGCGTCCTGGACGGCACGGTTTTCCGCGCGCCCATCCTGATTAACGGCATCGAGCCGCTGGTCAAGACCTGGAAAAAGCCCATCACGCTGGCCCGCCACGCCTACGGCGATGTGTACCGCGCCTCGGAAATGCAGATCACAAAGCCCGGCAAGGTGGAGCTTGTCTATACCGATAACGACGGCAACGAGACCCGCCAGCTTGTCCATACCTTTACCGATCCCGGCGTGGTCTCCGGCATGCACAACCTCGATAAGTCCATCGAGGGCTTTGCCCGCACCTGCATGAACTACGCGCTCGATCTGAAGCAGGATCTGCTCTTCTCGTCCAAGGACACCATCTCCAAGGTCTATGACCGGGAATTCAAGGATATCTTCAAGCGCATTTATCTGGACGAGTACATCGAAAAGTTCAGCGCGGCCGGAATTAAATATGAGTACTGCCTCATAGACGACGCGGTCTCCCGCGCCATCAAATCCCCCGGCGGCTACGTCTGGGCGACCCACAACTACGACGGCGACGTGATGAGCGACATGCTCGCCACCGCCTACGGCTCGAACGCGATGATGACCTCGGTGCTCACAAGCCCGGACGGGAAGTACGAATACGAGGCCGCGCACGGCACGGTGCGCCGCCACTACTACCGCTACCTCCAGGGCGAGGTGGTCTCCACCAACCCCATGGCCCTGATCTACACCTGGAGCGGCGGCCTTGAAAAGCGCGGGGAGCTGGACGGGAACGAGAAGCTGCAGCGCTTCGGGCGCATGATCCGGGAGTCCGCCGCAAACGTCATCGAGGCGCGCGGCATCATGACGGCCGACCTTGCCAAAATCACCTCCAAGCACGATCCCCTTGTCGTCACCGGCCACCAGTTCATCGCCCTCACCCGCGCGAGACTCGAGCAGGCCGTGGCCAAGGAGTGGCCGGAGGAGGAAGCCGCCCCGGCGCAGGGATGAAAACAATCTGAATACGGCGCTTGACGTAGGTTATTCTCAATGGTAAAATTCATTATGCGATAGTAAAATTACTTTTTCGCAAGCTCTGCTCCTATAAGAATAACAAGTAAATATCTGTAATCAGAAAGAGGATATCGCTATGTATGTCTTTCCGGAAGAGATGAGAAAAGCCTACGAGCAAAGCCCGCTTTCCTTTATTTATTATGACGTCGTCGACGGCGAGGCAGTCCCGCTGCTCGCGTCCGACGGCTTCTGCAGAAATACCGGCATGCCGCGCGAGTCGGTGCTGCGCTGGCTCTCCGGCGGGATGTACGAGCGCATGCACCCGGACGATGTCGGCGTCACGGCGAAGATCAGCCGGGAATTCATGAAGCACGAAGGCCCCTATGACACCGTCTTTCGCTGCCGCATCGGCAAGGACTATCAGTATATCCACGGCTTCGGACAGTGGCAGCGCATGCCGGACGGGAAAGAGCTGGCCGTGATCTGCTACCTGAACGTGACGAAGACCAAGGAGAACATGGTCACCGTCGCGGAGAGCTACGATCTGTTCCGAAAGGATCAGTTCTACAGCGATCCCCTGACCGGGGTGCCGAATCTCAACTACCTGCACGAGTTCGGAAACGAAAGGGCGGACATTCTGCGCTTACAGAATAAGAAGCCGACCGTCGTGTTTGCGGACGTGTACTCCATGCAGTCGTACAACAACCAGTACGGCGTCCGGGAGGGGGACGCGCTGCTGCGCCTGGTCGCGGCGGCTTTGAAAAACGCGTTTCCCGACGCGCTGCTGGTGCGCGCCACGATCGACCGCTTCATCCTGGTGACCGACCAGGAGAGCCCGGAGGCGCTGACCGCCGGCATCGAGCGCGCAAACCGCCAGATCAAAGCGGAGGCAAAGGGCGTCACCTCCGGCATCCGCGCCGGTATCTGCGAGGTGGGCGAGGGGCAGAGCATCATCGAAGCGCTCGACCACGCGCGCCACGCCCTGCGCCGCATCAACAACGACATGACGCGCACCTGGGCCTTCTTCTCTCAGGCGGCGGACGACCAGTACTGGAAAGAACGCTACATCATCGAAAACTTTGACCGGGCGCTGGAAAACCAGTGGATCAAGGTCTATTACCAGGGCATCACCCGGGTGCGCTCCCAGAAGATCGCCTCCTTTGAAGCCCTCGCCAGATGGGTCGATCCCATACGCGGGATCATCTCTCCGGCTGATTTCATCCCGACCCTGCAGCATTACCACCAGCTCTACCGCCTGGATCTGTATATGTTCGAGCAGGTCTGCCGCGAGATCCGCATCCGGCATGAAAACGGCCTGACCCTTGTCCCGGTCTCGATTAACTTCTCCCGCCAGGACTTTGACCACACCGACGTCGTCGCGCGGATGAACGAGCTGTATGAAAAATATGAGCTCTCGCAGTATGTCGGCAAGGATTTCTTTATCGTGGAAATTACCGAACAGGATATGGCGATGGGCGCCGAGCGCTTTCGTGAGCAGCTCAAGCGCATCCAGGACAACGGCTACGGCCTCTGGCTCGACGACTTCGGCAGCGGCTACTCCTCCATCAACATGTTCAGCCAGTACCGCTTCGACCTCATCAAGTTCGACATGGAGCTTCTGCGCCACCTGGAGGATAACGGCGGCGTGAACCGCATCATCCTGCGCGAGCTTGTCACGGTCGCCAGGGAGCTCGGGATGCATACGCTCATTGAGGGGCTGGAGGATACCGATCAGCTCGGCTTTGTGGAGAAGATCGGCTGTGAGCTTGCCCAGGGCTTTTATTTCCACAAGCCCGCGCCGCTCGATGATATGCTGTTTCGCCTGCGCGGCGGATTCCAGGCAAAGCCCTGCGAGACCAGCGAAGAGCGCACAGAGTATAGGAAGCTCTGGATAGAGGAAGGGGACACCTGACCCCGCTTTTCCACAGCTTTCCACAGACATTCCACAAGTTATCAACAGAATAAAAAGGAAACGGAGAAATCAGTTTGTGCAGACTGGTCTCTCCGTTTCTTGTTTTCTGTGCAAAATCACGAAAATAAAAAAAGCCCCAAGCAGCCCTGGAAATATCTTAACTACATGAGATATAATATGGCTATCTTAAATAGGCAAGAACTCTATCACAGACGACAGGAGCGAGACGATGAAACAACCGGGATTCATGATTTATGCCGAGGATTGGGCTGCTTACACAGAGGACTTCAACGATGAGGAGCTCGGCCGGATGCTGCGGGCCCTGCTTGCGTATTTCGACACGCAGGAACAGCCCAGCTTTTCCGACCGGGGCATGCGGCAGTTTTTCAGGCTGGCCTCCAGGGGCATTGATCTGGATATCAAGCGCTATAACGAAAGGTGCCGCCAGAACGCCTATAACCGTTACAAGGGTGCCTGCAAGCAGCAGCACGAAAAGCCGATGTCCTATGAAGAGTGGCTGACGAACGTTGACGATCGTGGACCGTCGTCGACGAACGTCACCAATACTAACACCAACACCAACACCAGCAGTCAACCGTCAACAATCAATCATCAACCATCAAAAACAAAAAATAAAAAAACAACTCCAGTTTCCAGCACGAACGCAAGCAGGGCTTCGGACTTCGGCGCGCCGCTCTATAAACCGCCCGCGGAGAATGAATTTGAACGTATGCGGGAGCAGGCGCTCTCTGCGCTATGGGCGGCACACTGATGATGATGGCAGTGTGGGAGCCTTTTTCCTGATATCGAAATCATAGCCGCAACCCGCTGTTATCCAAACTGGAATTTGTTGATATCAGAGCGTCAGTATTTCGCTCACGATTTCATAAACGTTCTTATTGACTGTATCCACTTTTATGGTGTCAAGCGTTTGATACATGTCGATCCTTGCAACGCTTCTGTCGATTACATCGTTACTG
>Ga0310695_10014990_pt1 | contig 10394 bp, 7 predicted proteins | sample RumenRJG_04DNA_FD_203882 | JGI IMG/M metagenome (GOLD analysis project Ga0310695, IMG submission 203882) | Bovine rumen microbial communities from Lethbridge, Alberta, Canada - RJG_04 (v2) (version 2) | ecosystem: Host-associated > Mammals > Digestive system > Stomach > Rumen | place: Canada... | reverse complement strand
TTAAAATGAATTTAATTCTTATTTTTTATTTAAAAAAGTGTAAATATGGGAGACAATTATATGAGTAACATGTCAACAGATTTAGATTTGAATGAAGATTTATCTGAAAAAGTCACAAATTTAGAACAAGAAAATGAATTATTGAATTTAGAAATAAATGCAAAAGAAAAAGAAATAAGTGAAATAAAAAGAAAATATGATGACTTAATGATTGAATTTAACCAATTAAAAGAATCAAATAAAAGTCAAGAAGAATTATTAAAATTTTATAAAGAACATAAACAATCATCAAACAATTCTCAAGATGATTTAGAAAATAAAGTAAAAGATTTAGAAATTCAATTATTAAATAATCTTGAAACAGTTGAAAAATATGAAGGAGAGATAAAAAATTATCAAGAAGAAATAGAATCATATAAAAAACAAAAATTAGAAGATGACACAATGAATGAGAAAATATTAAATTTATTAACAGAAAAAGAAATGGAAAATAATAATTTAAAAAAACAAATTGAGGAATTATCAAAAAAAACTTCTTCAAATGAAGAAGGAGGATTAAACGCAGAGGATGCAAATAATTTAAAGGAATTATATACTAATTTAGATAATGAATTTGAACAATATAAACAAGATCATGAAAGTCAATTAACTAAATTAAATAATGAAATTATTGAATATCAAAAAAATGATCATGAATTAAGAGAAAAAATAATTGATTTAGAAAATGAAAATAATAAAATTAAAGAAGATTATTCAATTTTAGAAAATGAAAAAAATCAAATGGAACAAGAAAAAAAAAATAAAGAATTTGAAGATCAAAATTATAGAACTGAATTTTTAAATGAGATTGAAAATTTACAAAATCAATTAAGAGAAGTTAATGATTCTAAAGATAAACTTGTTGAAAGTTCTGATCAAGAAAAAAAATATCAATTAAATGAAAGAAGAGAATTAGAAAATCAATTAAATGATTTAAGTATTCAAAAAAATGAAGTTGAAAAATCATTAAATAATTTAAGAATATCATCTGAAAGAGAATTAAATACTTTAAGAGAAAAGAATAAAAATGATTTAAAATTAAAAGAAAAAGAAATTGAAAATTTAAAAGAAAATAATAAAAGATATGAAGAAAAATTTAAAAATGTAGAAAAAGAATTTGAAAAAAAAAATAATGAAATAAATAAATTAAATGATAAAATAATTGAATTAAATAAAATTATAGAAGATAATAAAACAAAAAATGAAAAAGAAAAAAATGATTTAGAAATAAAAAATAATGCAGAAAAACAATCTTTAAATAATAAATTAAAAGACTTAATGAAAAATTTTGATGAATCTAAGAAAGAAATTTCAAAATTAAATGAAGAACTTTCAAAATATAATCAAGTAACATTAAATGAAGTTTTAGATCCAAAAGATAAATTATTAGATGATAAAGAAAAAGAAATTGAAGAAAAAAATAAATTAATTCATGATTTAAATCAAGAAAAAAAATATTTTGAAAAAAATATTTCAGAATTAAAACTTCAAGTTGAAAAAATTAATAAAATTGAACCACTTGAAGCAGAAATTAAATTTTTAAATAATAATAATGAATCTTTAAAAAAACAAATTGAAGCAATTAAATCACAAAAAGAAAAAAATGAAAATGGTTTAAAGGAAGAAATTAAAAAAATTGAATATGATTATTCAAATACTAAATGCCAACTTGCAATGCTTTCTTATGAAAAAGACAATGAAATTATTAAATGTAAAAGATATATTAAAAAATTACAAACTAAATTACAATCTATGGGAATTATTTTTAAACCTAAAAATAAATAAATTAGATATAAATTTTTTAATAGTATTTTTATAAGAGAATTAAATTATAATTTTAAACAAAAATATATTTTTTTATTTACATTTAAAAAGAAAAAAAATGAATTATTTTTTTTATATAATGGATTATGAAAATCATTTAAATGGAAATAATTTTACCATAGACATAGATCCCTTAAAAATTAATAATGAAATATTTAATGATGAAAATAAATTTAAAGAAATTTTTTTAAACACTTTTAAAAAGCCAATTAATCATAATGATGATGATAATAAAAATTTAAATGATTTAAAAGAAAAACTACTTTATGAAATGCCTGAAAATATTAAAAAATTAATTCAAAGATATGAAGGTGTTAAATTTACTAAACAAATGTTTGATGATTATTTTAAAAAAATAAAATCTAAAAGTATAAATAATAATATTGAAGAAAATGAAATTGAAATTAAAATTGAACAAACTAATGATAAAAATGAGATAAATACAGAATCAAAAAATAATAAAAAAAATTCATCTGGAAAAAAATTAATTTTCTCTACTATTATTACTAAATAATTTAATTATAAATATTTATTAATTAAAAAATTAAATATTTTATATGAATTATTTGATAGATTTAATTGAAATTAATATTTATAAAAAAAATATTTAACTTATTTAAATATGAATTATAAATTTTATCAATTTTCATTTTTTATTTATTTAAATTATTTTTCTGTTTAATATTTTTATTATTATTATTTGATTGCTTTATTGAAGAATTCATACTTTTAGTAATAATTGATGTTGTAGAATTTTTATTTAAGTTGCTATAACTTTTTAAATGAACTAAACTTTTTGTTGAATTTTGTGTTGGACTTTTTAATATTTGATTATTTGATTTATTTATATTCTTTTTTGTTGTTTTTTTTGATGTTGTTAATCTTTTTTCTTCTTTTCTTTTTACTAGATTATTTTGATATTTATATATTAATTTTTCACATATTTTTTTTTGATGTTCATTTAAATATCCTTTTATATTGTTATATTTATCTATAATTACTTTTTTAAATATTTCTTTTGTCAATATATTTTTACTTTCAATTCCATTAAAAATATTTTTCCATAAATGACATTCATTTTTATTATTTGTAATTAAATCTAAATTATTACTGCCTTTATATGAATAAACAAACTTCTTAAGATTATTTTTTATTTGAGAAATTTCATATTTACCAATTAGCTTTATTTTTTTTTTAGTAATTGTAATATATTTTGAATGAAAACAACTTAATAATTTTTTAGTTAAGTTATTTTGATATCTTAAATCATTTAATTGATAATGATATACAGATTGTAAATCAAAAATTTTTTCTAAAAAAAATTGAAATTCTAATTTAATCATATTATTATTTATTCCATTAAAATAATCATCAGTATAAAAAATTTCAAAATCATTTTTTAAATTTTCAAAACTATTATTAAAATTATCATCATCATCATTATTACTTTTTTCATAAATTTTATTTTCAAAATTAAAAGAATTAACAGTTTCAAAAGAAGAATCTTCAATTTTATTATCTAAAGTAGTAGATTCTTCTTTCATTTTTGGACTTAAAATCATATCATCTTGTTCAATATGTTTTTCAAAATTCTTATCAATAATTGCATCTTCAATTAATTGAAAATTATCTTCTTCTAATTTTTTAATTAATTTAACATTATTAGTAGAATTATCTTTTAAATTACTTTGAGAATGAATAGGAATAATATTTTTATTTTCTTTTAATGAACTGGCTAAAATTTTATATTTTTTACTAGAAATATTTTTATTTAAAGATAAATCAGTATTAGAAAAATTTCTTTTATCTTTTAATTTCTTTACATCATGATAATCAGTTATAATAGGTTCTAAATTATCATTTTCATTATTTATATTAATCATACTATTATATAATAATTTATTTTGTTCATTATTTGCAATTTGAAAAATCCCATCTTCACAACTTTTATTATGACGTAATCTTCTTGAAACTTGACTAAATCTTCTTTGTTCTGAATTTATTTTATATTTATTTTCAAAATTAACTTTTTTTTGTGTTTGTTTTTTAAAATTAGAATTAAATTCTCTTGGAGATGACATTGTTAATTTATTTTCTAAATAAATTGGTTTTTTTGACTTTGATGTATTTAAACGTCCTTTTTTTTTTGATATATTAACTTTTACTCTTTGAGTTACTAAAGAAGTATTATTTTCTTTTGTTTTGCATTTTGAGTAATTTTTATTTTTTTCACTTGGTAAAGTTGTTGTGGTTGTATTATCTATATGACTTAAATTAAGCCATTTTGCTCCATTACTATTACGACGCTGTTCTATCATTTATATTTTCATAAAATTTTATTAATTAAATTTTGAATAATTTGATAATGGATTTTATTAATATAAAAATATGAAAAATATATAAAAAAATTTTTTTTTTTTAATTTAGTATAAATAAATATTTTCATAAATAAAAATTATGAAAAAAAAAAATTAATTTTCTTTAAAAAAATTTATTTCATCCTCTCCAAATATTAATAGGGAAATTATCAGTAATAATAATTCCATTAACTAAAACAATCATAATATTAATTTCAAAAGAAATTTGAAAATGAGGAGCATTACAATTAGCACAAGAGAAAGTTTTAGGAAAAATCATAAATAAAGGAATTTCAACATTTTTATTAACATCCCCATCACCAATTTGTAAATTTTGAATTTCACTAGTTTCATTATTTTTAACTCCATTAATATCAGCTTCTTCATGTCTTAAAAATTGTAATTCAACACTTTTAATTTCAACATTACAATTATGAATATTAATATAACCATCAAAAGGTTTATTAAAATTACAATTAATATTATTAATAAAACATTCAATATTAAAATCAGGTAATTTTTCATTTTTTAATTCATTTTTTTCAATATTTTTTGGAGTTAAATTAAAATAATAAGGAACTAATTTACAACCAAAATCTTTTCTTATTCCCATTCCAGGAACAAAAATTTCAATTCTTATTTTTTCAGATTCATAATTTTCATTATTATTAATTTGAACATTTGCATTTATTTCATAATAAACTGATAATATTACTCCTCTATATGATTCATAGAAACTTTCATCTTTTTCTGGAATTAAAGGAAATGAAAAATGATGATTTGGGGAAATTCCTTTTTGTAAATCACCATTTGTTACTATTTTATGTTCTTTTGTTATAAATTTTTCATTTATTCTTATTGGAGGTTGTACTTTTTTATTTGATAAATGATATCTTCCTATTAATATTAGGGATAAATTGTATTTTGATTCATTTTTTTTGTTTTTTATTGTTATGTTTCCTGTTATTGAGTCACCTATTGAATATGTTTTGTTGAAACTGTCTAAGTTTAATTGTATATCCATTTTAATTTTTTTTTTTTTTGTTTTTTAAATGTTTTTTTTTTGTTTTTTTTTGTTTTTTTTAAATTTTTTTTTTATTTTTTTTTTAATTTTTGGGATTATTTTTATTCAATTTTTTTATGTAGAGGAATAATTTAAATAGATTTTATCTATTTTACTTTTTTAAAACTTAATATTTTAATACAATTAATAACAAAAAAAAATTAAACTTTTATTTTTTATTTAAAACAATCTTTTTATTTCTTTTCTTAGTATGAAAAATATCAGAAGGATTATTCATTTTATTATCATTACCTTGTAATAAAAATGGTTTAGTAGATAATAAAGGTTTAACATCTTTATTATTATTATTTAAATTAAAATTAGTATAACTTCTAATAGGATTAGTATTTCTAAAATCACTTTTATTACTCATAGTATCATATTTCTTATTATCAAAATTGTTATTATCATTACTTGAAAAAGTTTTAATATCATCAAAATTATTATTTGTTTTTTCAATTTTAACAGATTGTCTATCAATTAAATCTTCATTTTTTTCTTTAGAATTAATATTAAAATCAGAAATACTATCTCTATCAATATTTTGAATATTTGTTTTATTTAATAAATTAATTGTTCTTCTATCAGGAGTAATAAAAAGTGAACCATCATCAGTTTTATTATCAGTAACTGAATTTTTAATAGTTAATTTATTTTCTATTTTATTCATTGAAATATTTGAAGTATTTGAAAAAATTACTGTTTCTTTTTCCATTGTATCATTTATTTTTGAATTTTCTTTATTTTCAATTCCATTTAAAAATTTAGTTATTCTTTCTTTTGTATTTGTTATAAAATATAAAATAACTCTATTCATTACTTGTTTCATATCATAAATTCTAGAATTAATATCACCTCTATCTTCACTTCCAATTTTAGAATTACTATTAACTAAATTTTGAAAACTTTTTTCTAATCTAAATTTAATTTTATTCCATAATTCTTCTTCATATTTACTTAAATTATTTTGTCCACTTTTAAAAGATAAAGTACCTAAATCATTTGAAGTTGAAGAATGTTTTTTTGAAACATTATCATTTTGAATATTAATTAATTTTTCAGAACTAAAATTATTTTTTAATTTAGTTGGTTTTCTTTTTATAATTCTTCTATCTGCAGATTCTTGTAAAAAATTATATAATTCTTCTAATTTTTCTTTTCTTTTTTCAATGTAAAGAACACATAATGGTAAATCAATTAATTGAAAATAAAAAATTAAAGACCAAAAAATACTTCTTTGATATTTATCTTTATAAAATGCTTCTTGATAAAAATAAAATTCTTTATGATTTTTTATTAAATTATCTACTTCTTTTACTAAAACTAAAGGAGATAAAAATGATGCTGTATCTGATTCTAAATTTTCTTGATCTTCATTTACAAAATATAATTTAGGAAATATTTTATTTAAACATGATGGACATATTGAACCATAATCACTTTTTCCTCTTGAAAATCCTGCTAAAATTTCTTCAATATTAATTTTTTTTGGAGTTTTTTTATATTTTAAACAATAAGGACAATATTCATAAGGTAAAAATATAGTTTTACTAATTAAACTTTCAACAATAGTTCCATCTCTAGTTTCATTAATTAAAAATTGATGTATTGTACTCATATTAAAAGTACTATTATTTAAATTAGAAAAATTATTATTATTTATATCTTCACTCATAACATATAATCCATTCATAAATGCATTATAAAATAAAGCATTTGAATTTGGTTTTTTACTTATTAAATTAACTAATTTTAATAATTCTTTTACATATTTAGTTAATGCTGTTCTTGCACAACTTTTCATTAATTTTGTAAATAAATTTTTCGAAGGAGTAATTTTTTTTCTTATTATTAAATCTTCAATAATAACAATTGCATATTGCATTAATTCATTTGCAGTAGTATCATCATAAAATCTAATTGAAAAAGCAAAGAAATTAATCCAAATTTCATATATAGTATATAATAAAAAATTAGCCCATTCTTTATTATTTAATTTCATATAATCATAACACCATTCATCTCTAGTATAAACAAATTTTGATTTAAAAACAATTCTTGGTATATCACTTTTAATATAATATTTAGGATTTAATTTTGGGAAATTTGGATAAAAAAATGATTCTCCTTTTAAATCATCTATTTTTATTTCGGGACACATTAAAGAAATTGATGGTATTTTTTCTGGTAAATAAACTTTTGATTTTCCTCTTCCTTTTTTAATGCTATCTAAAAAAAAACTAATTATACTATTTTGTTCTATTGATTGAAATGAATCTTTAAATGCTGCGAAAGTTGTTGTATCTATAAATTTTGATAAAAAAGAATCTGGATCTAAACTAGAATGGTCTTTTAAAAAAACATTTGGTAAAAATTCAACTTTTTCATCATCTTCTTCTTCTTTTTTTTCTTTATCATCTTGTTTTTTTTTTTTATTTTTTTTTTTCCAATCAAAATATTTTTCATAATTTTTAAACATATGAATAAAAACATCATAAAAAATATCTCTAATTTCACTAGTATTAATTTTAATATTAATATCTTCTTCATCAGGAAAAACTTTTTCTATATATCTCATTCTTCTATTTGCATTAATAGGATTATCAAGTTTATATTTATCTTTAATTTTATTTAATTTCTTCAAAAGTAAATTATTTAATTTATTTGGTAATCTTGGTATTTTTTCAAAATAATTCTCAAAGCAATTTTTATCAACATTTAAAATAAGAGCATCATTAGGAAAATCTTGTAAATCAATAGGAAAATTAATACCAACAAAAATTGGATTAGGAGACCCAATAAAATCTTTTAATTTTTCAGGTAAAATAGGAATAACATTAAAATACCATTGAAAAGGAAATAATAATTGCATAAATGCTATACAAAGTTGACTTAATGTACTTTTACTAGAACATAATAAGAATACATGTTTATCTAATAATAATCCTTGCCATAATGTAATTATTTGTTCATATCCTAAAACGGTAAATAAAGTTTCTATACATTCATCATTTGTATCCCATTCTGAACCATATATTGGAATACGATAAAATTTTAATTGTTCTTCTGCTATATTAAATGTTAATATTTTATCATAATTTTGTAAAATTAATTGATCAACAAAACAACAAATTGCTCTTTCTAAAGGAATATTTGTTGATGAGGATACTTGAATACGATATAATTGTTTTAAAAAATTTCTACAATTATAATAAAAAGGATAATAACTAATTAAACAAATACCTTTCTCAACATAAAATTTAGTTTTACCATCATTAAAAATAGGAATAAAAGATTCAATTAATTCATTAGTTAATTCTTCCCAGAAAGTTAAACAAGAACCATAAGTTCTATTCCCAGATTCATCAGTCATAATAAAATTAAACCAAGAAGGTAAATTATATTTATTATCAATATGAACACCATCAGGAAAGCATAAAACAGCAGTTCCAGGATTTAAAGATTGATCATTAGGATAATTATCAATAATTTCAGGTAAATATTTATAATAATAAGGTGATTTATGTAACATAACACCAAATTGAATTGTTTTTTTTTCTGGTTTTTGAGTTATAATAATTTCTCTTAATGGTAAAGTTTTATAAGAACGAGAAACTAATAAAACAGCAGCATCTGATTTTACTAATAATTTACAATAATCTTTAACATTACATAAACTTGGTATTTTTACATAATAATCATTATAATCAATCATTCTTTCTACTTCTTGTAAAATTGGATGATATGATTCATCATTTTCTTTTATTATTGTTACTCTTATTGGTTTGAAATTTAAATCTTTATATTTTTTTGATAATAATAAATATTCTGGAGATTCATAATCACATTCTGCAATTTTAAATCCAGTTATTGGTTTTTGGTATATATTTGAATATAATATTCGAAACCAAACATTTGAATCTTTCATTACTCGAGTCCTAATTTTTTTTTTTTTTTGTATTTTTTTTTATAATATTATTTTTTTTTATTCTTACCATTTTTCACCTGTTAATTCTATTGTGTCTTTTGCGTTTGGAATTATTTTTTCTATTATGTCAACATTTTGAATAAATGGATATTGCTTTTCTTCAGAGTATTTTTGGATTTTTTGCTCGTTTAAACCACATACACAAAATGATTTTATTATTTTTGCATTTTGAAATGTATCCATAATTTTTTTTTTGTTTTTTTTTATTTAATTTTTAGAAATTTTATTTTATATTTTTTTCAATTTTTTATTTTTTTTTTTTATATTTTTTTTATTTATTTTAAATTATTTTTTTAATCTATTTTTCAATTGATTTTTTTAAGTTTTTTAATTCGGTATTTTCGAGGTTTAGTTTTTGAAGTTTTTCTTCTGCTTCCTATTTTATTTTGTTATAAAAATAAATTATTTAAATTACTTTTATTTTATTTTTTATTAAATTTATTTCTTCATCTTTTAATAATAATTCTTTTTTATAAAAATTTTCTTTAGTTAATGGTTCTTTTAAATTAAAAGAATTTTCATTTGAAATTTTATTATTATTATTCTCAATTAATTTTATTTTATATTCTTCTATTTTTTCTTTTAAAACTTTTAAAGCTTTTTCAATAAAATATGGTTTACTATAAATAATCCCTTCAATATCTTTATTATTAATTTTAAAACCTAATTTATTTAAAACTTTTTTATTTAACAAATTCCAATTTTCAATTTTTTGTTTATGATTTTCAGTAGGAATATAATTATTAATTTGTATAATAGAAGGAATATTTTTTTTAATAATTTCTGCATAACAAGTTCCATCAGAAAAATCTCTATTTATATTCTTTCTTGTTTTTGATAAATTATAACTATCAACCCATTTATATATTTCATAAAACTCATTATCATCTATTAATTGATTTGTTAACATATTTTACAAAAAAATTAAAAAAAATTTTTTTTTAATATTAAATATATTTATATATTAAAATAGAAAAAAAAAATATATTACATAATAAAATATTATTTTATAAATCTTTTTTTTTAAATCTTAATGAACGAAAATCTTTCATTCTTAATTCTGCTTTAATTCTATTATTAATATAAAGTTTTGTTTTATGATTATTTTTATTTGAATTACTTT
>Ga0310695_10014989_pt1 | contig 10395 bp, 8 predicted proteins | sample RumenRJG_04DNA_FD_203882 | JGI IMG/M metagenome (GOLD analysis project Ga0310695, IMG submission 203882) | Bovine rumen microbial communities from Lethbridge, Alberta, Canada - RJG_04 (v2) (version 2) | ecosystem: Host-associated > Mammals > Digestive system > Stomach > Rumen | place: Canada... | reverse complement strand
CAGGACAAGGCCGGACTGGGCTGGGACGGCTGGAAGGACGCGGAACTCTACGTTTACGAAGCGATTGTTTTCTAAACCACGAATTACTCGTAATCGCTTTAGCGCTTTTACCAAGCGTAGCGACTAAAAGAATTAAACGAATTATATATTAACAACGAATTAAAACGAATTGCACGAATTAGGCGAATTCTCATATGAAGGAAATGATTATAAAAAAGTATCGGCGCGCAGCCAAAAATTCGTGCAATTCGTGCAATTCGTGGTTGAAAAAGAATAGATGTGGTGAATAATATCGAGTGTAATTATTATAAGCGGTTAGATAACGGACGGGTGGAGTGTACGCTCTGTCCGCATCATTGTCGCATGGCTGAGGGCAAGATGGGCGTATGTCGTAGCAGGAGGAATCAGGGTGGGGTGCTCGTGAGCGATGTGTATGGTAAGCCGTGTGCGTTGGCCATCGACCCTATCGAGAAGAAGCCGCTGTACCACTTCCATCCTGGTACCACGTGTCTGTCGCTGGCCTGTACGGGCTGTAACTTCCGTTGCCTGAACTGTCAGAACCACGATATTTCACAAGTAGCGCCCTCAGATGTCAACCATTACGAGTTGTCACCTGAGGACGTCGTTGCGCTCTGCCAGAAGCACCATTGTCCTGGCATCGCCTACACCTATACCGAGCCGCTGACCTATCTGGAATATATCATCGATTGTGCACGACTGGCCCATGAGGCAGGTCTCTGGAACATCCTCGTCACGGCTGGCTATGTCTGTCAGGAACCGTTGGCCGACCTATTGCCGTACCTTGATGCCGCCAATGTCGACCTCAAGTCCTTCAGCGACGACATCTATATGAAGGTAAGCGGTGGCCATCTGCAGCCCGTCCTCGACACCATCATCGCCATGAAGCAGGCTGGCGTGTGGGTGGAAATCACCAACCTTGTCATCCCTGGCGTCAACGATGATATGCAGATGATTCGCCAGATGTGCCGTTGGCTAAATGAAAGAGGCCTCAATGAGGCCCCTTTGCATTTCAGTCGTTTCTTCCCCCGCTATCGGATGCAGGATGTTCCTCCAACGCCCATTGCGACGCTAAAGGCCGCCAAGCGTATAGCCGAGGAAGAAGGCATTAGTCACGTCTACTTAGGTAATGTATAGAAGAAAAGCCTACTTGACGTATTTCTTTCCGTTCTTAATAAACACGCCGTGTTGAGGCTGGTAGGCGCTGCGTGCCTCGGCCTTGAACGTGATGCGGAAGACAGGGGCAATGGCGTTGGGCTTGGTCGAAGGAACGGTGATGGTCAGTCCCTGGAAGTTCTGCTCGAAGGCGATCTCCTCGTTGCTTCCCAGCAACTCCACTTTCTCCACGTCGCCGCTATACGATGACTCCGTCATGCCAAAGGCCTTGAAGGTGAACTTGCCTGCCTCAGGCCATGCCATGATGGTGGCATAGACCACGTCATTGACCATTGACGATTGACCATTGACCATTGACGATTGACCATTGACCATTTTCTTCGTGACATAGCGTACATCCTGGGCCGAGTAGGCCTGACCCTCGTTGAAGCCCTGTGCCGTCATGGGGTTGGCAGCCTCGGCCAGCGGGCCCTCGCCAAAGGTCTTCCATACGCGGGTACCATAGATACTCTCGCTGTTGATGTCCATCCAGGCCTTGATGTCGGCCAGCACCTTGCGCTCCTTGTCGTCGATGGTGCCATTGCCGCGAACGGGGATGCTCAGCAGCAGGTTACCGTTCTTCGACACCACATCGATGAGCATACGGATGACGGTGGCTCCGCTCTTGTAGTTGCCTGCGTTATAGCGGTCGAGGCTGTAGTGCCAGTCGCCAATGCAGGTGCAGGTCTGCCAGTACTGCTCCTGTGGACGGTCGGGTATGCCGCGTTCCACGTCCCACATCATGTAGCCCTTCTGCTCTGCGGTGAGTTGCTTGCCTGTGACCACCACCTGTTGCTTGCCGTCGTGCTGTGCAGCACTATGATTGTAGTAGTGTTGGAGTATGTTTTTGCCTATCTGGTCGTCACATCCGTAGAAGGGCATGGCCGTATCGTCGAAGTAGATCATGTCAGGGTTGTAGTCGTTCACCATCTGCAGCACGCGGTTCTGGAATTTCTCCTTGTAGGCTGCCGAGGGCAGACTGGCACCATTGCCCCAGTCCCATTGCGAGTGGATGGTGCGGCTGCTTTCCCAACCCGTGGAGTGGGTGTGGTTCTGGGCATAGAGTTCCTGCGGATCCAAGCCTTCCCACCACTTGCCTGTGCCGTCGGCCTTGGTCAGGTTGCCGTCGTAATTCTGCGAGGGCTCCAGCCAGGTCCAGGCATGCGAGGCATGGATGGAGATGCCGAGTGGCAGGCCTTCGGCCTTACAGGCATCGCTCCAGCCTTTTGCCAAGTCTTTCTTCGGACCCACGTTCACGGAGTTCCACTCCTGATAGGGTGAGTTCCAGAGGTCGAAGTTGTCGTGGTGGTTACCCAGGGCCATGAAGTAGCGGGCGCCCACGCTCTTGTAGAGGCTCACCAGTTCCTGCGGATCCCACTGGTCGGCCTTCCATGCGTTGCACAAATCCTTCAGTCCGAAGGTGGCAGGATTGCCGAAGTGGTTCACGTGGTAGTTGTACTGTCCGCTGCCCTCATAGTACATGAAGCGGGCATACCAGTCGCCGTCCTCTGCCTGGCATTGTGGTCCCCAGTGGGCCCAGATGCCGAACTTCGCATCCTTGAACCATTCTGGGCACTCCCACTGGCTGAGCGACTCCCAGTCGTTGCCGAAAGCACCCGTCTCAACGGGCACATTCTCTTTCTGTGCGCTGGCGGTTATTGTGAACGCCGTAAGCAGTAAAGTAAGTAATTTTTTCATTCTGATAGTAAATAAGGTTTAATTTGCGCTGCAAAGGTACGAACTATTTTTTTTATGTGGCTTCAAAAAAATATTCAATGATAGCACAAAATTGTCATTTATTTTTTTTACCTTTGCCAGCGAAATGTCATAAACGTCCTGAAAGCGATGCAGATACCTATAGAATCCATGAACCTGATGCTGCTCAATGTGGGGCTCGCACAGCACAATGCAGACTGGAACTGGCAGAACGTCAGTTCGCCCTTCATGCGCATCTACTATGTCACTCAGGGCGAGGCACAGGTGCATCTCCGCGACAAGAGTGTGACGCTGCGCCCCCGTCATCTGTACATCATCCCTGCCTATACCTCCCATTCCTACGAGTGTCACGGCGTGTTCCAACATTATTATCTCCACGCGTACGAGGGCTTCAAGAACGAGATCAACCTGCAGGAGATGTACGAGTTGCCCAACGAGGTGGATGGCGACGATAATGTCGAGGCGCTCTTTCAGCACCTCTGCCGTCGCCACCCTGATGCCCGTCTGCCTGAGAGCAATCCGAAGAGTTACGACACCTCGGCACAGACATCGGACTATGTTGCACGCTATCGTGATATGGAACTGTGGGAGAAGATGGAACTGCGAGGCGCCATGCTCATCATCATGTCTCATTTCCTGCGCAGGGTCCGTCCTCGCATCTGGACGCGCGACCAGCGCATGAAACGTGTGTTGGAGCATATCCACGCCCATATCTCCGACAGCATCGACGTGGGCGCTCTGGCCGATGTGTCCAATGTCACCAAGCCCTATCTCATCAGGCTCTTCAAGCGTGAGTTCGGCATCTCGCCCGTACAATATATGAATCACAAGAAGATAGAGCGGGCGCAACTGCTGCTCTTCACTACAGACAAGACGGTGAAGGAGGTGGCTTATACGCTGGGCTTCAGCGACAACAACTACTTCATCCGCCTCTTCCGCAAACTCACAGGCACCACGCCCCAGGAATACCGTCGCAGTTTGAGGGCGTAGCCCCATAACCCATCGCTCGACCTCTGGTCGCTTGCTACCGTAGGGACGCAAGAACCCTTCAATTCAATAACATAAAATGAAAACAACGATCAAAATGCTGATGCTGCTGGCAATAATCGCCTTGACAGCATGTTCGGACAACAACGACAATCCGAGTGACAACCCCCAGCCGTCACCCGTCGACGAAGGACCCTCGTTCACAGACAAGACGGTGGACGTGAACCGCGACGGAAAAGCCTACGGACAGGTGGCACTACGCTTCTACAGCGATATGCCCAGCGTGGCTTATATCTCCGTGGCCGACTTCCACAAGGTGATGACGGCTGGCGAGGCGATGAAGGTCACGCGTCAGGGCGACCTCTACCAGTTGGCTACCCGTAACGGTACGGCAACCGTCGACGTCAAGGCCGACTACCTCCATTCCACGACCTATGCTGGCTTCGTGGACCTGTTGTGGATGCTGGATCCGACGCTGGCTCCCAACGCGATGTACGACGGCAGCAAGTATATCAAGTTCGTCAAGATGGAAAACGTATCGACGTTCAAGTCTGCCAGCGGCGTCCGTCTGGACTTCAGCAAGTATGGCATCGACCTGCACGACGACGGCAGCAATATCTATTTCCCCTTTGCCACGCTGGCCGACCTCTATTCCGACTGCAACTTCCACAATGCCGCCTATCACGACGACCTGGTGGTGGTGAGCACCAAGTTGGATGTCTTTTCCATCAACACCCTCGCTCCTGAATTTGCCGCCAAGCCCTACCAGCGCGCGGAGGTGACGGCCGATATGGCTAAGTTCCGCTATCAGGAACTCTGCTTCGTCTTCGACAACCTCTACGGCTACCCTGGTCGTACCATCTTGGAGCAGAACGGAATGGCTGAGAAGGGATTCGATGCCACCCTCGACGTGGTGCAGAATGGCCCTGTGGTGAAGCGGTTGCTGCAATCGGCCAATAACCTGGATTTTTCCTGGGGCAGGATGGCGATGCAATACCTGATCAACGATGGCGGTCACACCTGTTTCTGGCCAATGGCAGGCTTGCCTGAGGACGTCGAAGGCGATTTTGTTGACCGCTTGAAGACGTCAGCCGCCAACTATCCCGAGGCTTATGCCATGTATCAGGAATGGGTGAAGAAGGATATAGAATGCTCCACTACGAATACGCAGTTGTCGGCATTGCGCGAGCAGGCCTACGGCGACGACGTGCTCTATAAGGTCAACAGCGCCAAGACTACAGCCGTCGTCATCATCAACTCGTTCAACGATATGGACGAGGCCGCATGGGTCAAATACTATGCCAGCCAGAAGACCGATGCCGACTGGCAGGAACTGATGAAGAGTTATAAGAAGGATGCCTTCATCGGCTTCCTCTATGGACTCGCTCAGGCGAAGGCCGATGGCGTGAAGAACCTCGTGCTGGACATCTCGTTGAATGGTGGCGGCTCGTGCGACATCGTGGGAGCCGACGTGGCCATACTGCGTAAGAACCGCACGGTGCAGTTCTGGTCGCAGGATGGCCTGGAGGGTAACAACAAGATTGCGACATACTATGTGGACAGCAACTTCGACGGCGTGTTCGACGAGAAGGACGATACCAACCCCAAGTTCGACTGCAGCGACATGAACATCGGTGTGCTCTGCAGCAAACTTGCCTTCTCGTGTGGCCACCAGTTCCCAACCCTCATGAAGGATTACGGCTTCCCCATCATGGGTGAGCAGTCGGGTGGGGGAACCTGCTGCATACAGGTCATGCAGACGGCCGACGGACAGAATTTCCAGATTTCCACCTATCGCGACCGTTCCACCGACAAGGCCTTCGCGAATACCGATGCGGGCATCACCACCACCGACGGCTACGCCTTCGGCTACGACCACTTCTACGACCTGGATTTCCTGAGCACTATATTAAGGGAAAAGTGAATAGTGAAAAGTGAAAAATTCGCTACCGCCATTGGAAGGGAAAAGTGAATAGTGAAAAGTGAAAAATTCGCTACCGCCATTGGAAGGGAAAAGTGAATAGTGAAAAGTGAAAAATTCGCTACCGCCATTGGAAGGGAAAAGTGAATAGTGAAAAGTGAAAAATTTGCTACCGCCGCGGAGTGGCAAATCTCCGCTCGAGCTCCGCTCGCTTTCACCAAGCGAAGCGACTGAAAGAAACCTCAAACCTCAAAACTCAAACCAATCAATAACCAATAACCCTTCAATTATGGACTCCAAACGAATTCTGAAATACCTGCGCCAGTTGGCGAAGAACAACAACAGGGAGTGGTTCCAGGACCACAAACAAGAGTATGACGCCATCAGGGCCGACTTTGAACAGGGCGTGCAACAGGCCATCGTACGCATTGCCACGTTCGACCCCACCGTAGCCCACCTCTCCGTCAAGGACTGCACCTACCGCTTCTATCGCGACACGCGGTTCTCTAACGACAAGTCGCCCTACAAGAACCACCTGGGCGCCTATATCGCCGCCCACGGCAAGAAGGCGCTGCACGGCGGCTACTACCTCCATCTGGAGCCTGGCCATTGCATGGTGGCCTGTGGCAACTACTGGCTGCCCACGAATATCCTCACCTCGTGTCGCAACGAGATCATGGCCAATACCGAGGAGTGGCTGCGCTGTGTGCGGAGTGAGGCGTTCCTGCGATACTTCGGCAATCCTGATCCTACCAGTTTCCCGTCGCCCACCGATGTGTCCAGTTGGGACCAGCCCCAGGGCTTCGGACTGGAGCGTCTGAAGACCTGTCCCTCGGGCTTCCCTCGCGACTGGCCCTATGTGGAATACCTGCGTCAGAAGGACTACTGCTGCTGGCATCAGGTGCCAGACGACTTCTATCAGGGCACCGACTGGCTCGACGCCATCGAGCCCATGCTCCGCGCCGCCAAGCCCATGATGGACATGATGAATGCCGTCATCGATGACTATGAATAGTTTCTTTACAACTAAAACGGAGCGCCCTCAACTTCCAAGTCGAACTTATCCACCAGGCTCTTGATGGCGCTGTTCTCGGCGACGAGGGTGCCAAGGTCTAGAGGCTCCTGGGGCTCTTCGTCCAGGGGACGCTCCTCTTTCAGGGAACGCTCCTCGTCCAAGGAATGCTCCTCGTCCAGGAAGTCACACTCGCCAGGCTTCTTGTACTTGTCGTCGAGGGCCAGATAGGCGTATTTGCGCAGCATGGTCAGATGGCGCTGCTGCAACTCGAAAACGCTGGTGATGCCCTTCTTCAAGTTCTTGTACTCCGGACTGCAGAGTATGTGGTGGCGCACCTCCTCGTTCCATCTGGCGAAGGCCTCGATAGCCTTTCTGTCACCCAGCGTGAAGAGGTAATAGCGGGCCTGGTCTATCTGGCGAAACTCGTTGGGCGTCACCACTTCGTCCATGTTATAGACCATCCGCATGTCGTTCTGCGAAAAGCCCCTGACGCACAGGTCGTGTACTATCATGAAGAGGAGGTCCCTGGCCTCCCCGCTGCTGATCGTGCCCCCCTGGTGGTAGAGTATCGACAGGTAGTCGTAGGCCGTCAGCCTCGAGCGGTCTACCGCGAAGTCCTCATTCTCCTCCACCATGCGCAGGCAGATGAAGTAGTAGTCGCGCGGGCCAGTGAACATGTCGAGGTTGTCCTTGATGTAAGCGACGGGGAAGAAGCGGATGACGGACCACGCGCATCGCGGCTCGCGGTAGGTCTCCCATACCTCGCGCACCTTGGGCACGAAGGCCTCGTCCCACAGGGCGTACAGTTTGCCGTAGGCCCACTCCCTGTCGCTGGGGCACGAGTCGAGGAATTCCATGAGTATCTTCTTCTGGTCCTTCCAGTCCAGGCAGTCGAAGCGTCGTTGTATCTCGCGTCGCGAGTCGCTCACCTTGCCGCTCTTCTTGTCGGTATACTGTTTTATCAGCGTGGCGATGGGTGTATTTCTCTTCCGAATTTTATAGTTTATCATAGACGTTTGTTATAACCTATTCGATGGCGTCTGCTGCACGACGTATCCTTTCAGATAGGTCTATGAGGGCACCTTTCAACTTGTAGCGCTCTTCTACGGTGAATTCTGTAGGCTTCTTATTACCGTCAATGCCGTTCAACTTATGATATAGCCAAGAGCCGGACTTGCCGAAATACTCTCTTGAGATATCACCCCATGAAACGTGCATCAGAATGTCTGACAGACGTGCCTTCACCGTGTCCTGCTGTGTTTCTTTCAATGTCATTACTGCCATAGTCGTATATTTTTTGTTTATTCTTCAAGTGGTTCTTCCAATAATTCTTCGAGCATCACTCTTAGTGACCATCGAAGTCCAGGCTCGCCTCGTGGGAAACTTCTTTTGTAGTTTCTGACTGTCTCGATTAGGTCAAACTCGCTCTCTGATAATTCTACAATTCTTTTCATTGTCTTTTGTTCGTTGATTGAACGTTGCAAAGTTAGTACTTTTATTCGTATTATGCAAATGTTTTTCGTTTTTTTTGTGGTTCATCTCCGATTCGTAACTACTCAGCACCTTTATTGTTGGGTCGGCCTATGGCCTCGAAATCAAGCATAATCTATTCAAAATCTAACAAGACGTATCATAACGGAGCATTTTGCAGAAAGTTGAAAGATTATATATGATTTAAGTTTCGCAAGTGTCATTTACTATTTGACAATTTACTATGTACTATTTATTTACTATGGGGTGATGGGATTATTTCATCTACGCTTCGGCAGCCTGTAAATTGTAAAATTGCCATATCGTAAATAAATCGGACTCCGAGCTTGCTCGCCTGAGCACCTACGGAGCGCAAGAAATCGTAAATAACTAAATCGTAAATAGATAGAACTTCAGAAAGTTGTATTATATATGAGATTTTGAAAGATTTTGAGCGTAGCGACCCCAAAAAACGGTTTCGAAGAGGGGGCTGCCGTTTAGCAAGGCTCGTGGCGATCACTTTTTTCCCTCAAATCCTTTTACTTTCCGAAAAAAGTTGTATCTTTGCACAAAGATTCTATGCGAATGACAAATGGTATAACTATTTTTCACGGCAGTAATGTGGTTGTTGAGAAATCGCAAATCATCGTGTCAGGGTATTATAAAGACTTTGGCTTCGGGTTTTATTGCACGAATATAGAAAAGCAAGCCAAGAAATGGGCACTAACCAAAAAGAGTAGTAGTTTTGTTTCTGTCTTTAACTACCTGCCAAGTGAAAATCTTAAAGTTTTGTCTTTTCCAGTAATGACTGACGAATGGTTGGATTTTGTAGTTGCCTGCCGTCGTGGAATCAAGCATGACTACGATATTGTGGAGGGTCCAATGGCTGACGATCAAATCTGGGACTATGTAGAGGATTTTATGGATGGTACCATTACACGAGAAGCATTCTGGGTATTGGCTAAATTCAAGTATCCTACTCATCAAATTGTTTTCTGCACACAAAAGTCATTAGAATCAATCACTTTCGAAAAAAGTTATAGCCTATGACAAACGTATTCTTTCCTGAGGACCAGATAAGCACAGACGATTTGTATTTTGTCTGCTATATGATTGAGCGGGTAGCGCGCCAGTTGAAGCAACCCAACAAATATGTAGCAAACATGATGGGCCATGATGAGTTGGCTAAGAAATTGTCACTGGCAGATACGCTGCATTCAGAGAATCCTTTGGCTGTAGTGGCTGACTGGATAGACGAATATCAGTTGCAGTCAGGAAATTTCGATGTCACGAAAGTTGATGCAGAACTTTGTCCGAACATTCCTACTCCAACACAGATGGGGAAAGTATACAAGCGCCTGATTCTTAATACCATCCAGCCAGGTGAAGATTACGCTGACGCTATCCTTCGCGTCTATAACAATCCTATCTGCGAAGTCATCGACAACTACAATACCAGCGCCTATTACGAGCCATCGCCCTACATCGCTCGCAGTTACTATGCAGGAGGATTTGTTTAAGAAAATGGCATCGCCAATTCGTAATTCCCTAAATCCGCGGATTTTACGGATTATCCGGATAGTCTAAATGGTACTTAAAAGAGTAGGGGACGACGATTGCACGTCGCCCCCTATTTATGTCGTCTATCTTTCGCAAGGCTTGTGAAAACAAATTTATTCTCAATTATTTTGTTGTTTGATAAATTATCATTATCTTTGCATTTGTTCTCTGACTGAAGCCAGCTATAGGGTGGTAAAGAGGGACGAGGACCTATATATAGGATATGTGTACTTGTAACGCTTTATATGGTATCACAAGATAATAAATTGATTATCTAACTGAAAATGTATAGATGATATTAATAGGATTGCAAAATGAAAAAACTGCTCATGGCCAATAAAAAGTTTCATAATATAATCGCGGGTGTATATATTTTTTCCATTTCAGGAGTGGCTGCGATTATATTTTTCTCATGTTTTGGAAGACAAGACAAATTGCTTGATACGAGATGCCCTGAATTAGTTGAGAAAGCCGAGTATTACAACGCAAAAGTAGCCAATGGTGAAAAAGAGGGACCAATGGGAATGAAAATGAGTGTTGAATATGTGGACTC
>Ga0310695_10014986_pt1 | contig 10397 bp, 5 predicted proteins | sample RumenRJG_04DNA_FD_203882 | JGI IMG/M metagenome (GOLD analysis project Ga0310695, IMG submission 203882) | Bovine rumen microbial communities from Lethbridge, Alberta, Canada - RJG_04 (v2) (version 2) | ecosystem: Host-associated > Mammals > Digestive system > Stomach > Rumen | place: Canada... | reverse complement strand
TAACACAGTAATGGACGCCTTCTAACACAGTAAGAAATGCCTGTTATACCCCTATAGGAGGCATTCCTTACTGTCGTACAAGGCCTCTCCATCACTCGTGCAAGGCATCAGAACGACCGTTAAGTATATATACTTATAAACGAACCCCCGATTTTGCAATGTCTGGATTGCGGTCACGGTCACAGCTGTGACCATGTGACCATTCTTCCAGCAAAGCATTAAGTCGCAAATGTTTAGGGCTCGCATCTCTGCGGGCCCTAAGCAATCACAAACAAGGAAGACTATGATATCGCCTTCCCGCATTGATTATGCGGGGACTTCTTCTACGAACCCCCCGCACATGAATATAGATGTATCTCTTTTATTGCGTCAGTCTTTTCATAGATTCTTGATAAGAGTGATCAGTGCCACGATGTCCGCGGCATTTATCTTTTTATCGCCATTCACATCAGCAGCATCTTTGTCAAAGCCTGCAGGCGTTTGGCCCATGATGTACTTGACTATGGCATTCACATCCACCTCCGTTACATCACCATCACCATTAGCATCCCCAGTATTTATTGTCACTGTCAAGACACCATTCTGATATGATATATCGTAGTTTTGAGCTTTTGCACCATAAACCTTTACCACATAATCTCCCACGGGAGAAGTCTTTTGGGCAGTCGTTGTTACAGTAGGCTTCTCCGTTAAGACACTCTCTGTTTCATTATTCTTGAATCCTTCATACGTCAAAGTAAACTTTGGATTCTCCTTACCTTTCTTTCTTGTATAAGTCCCAGCCTTAATCTTCAGCGGAGCCTTTGTGATGGTCAGTGTGCCGGTGACGTAGGTGTCGTTGTAATTAGTAACACTTCCTTTGCTTATGATGATCTTGTATGTTCCGACTGGCGAGGATGTCGTTGCCTCACAAGTGATTTTTGGAATGCCTACCAGTTCTGCACCAGATGAAGTATATTCAAAGACTGGGTTGTTTTCTCCGTAAATACGAGTGTAGTTTTTGGCCGTCACAATAACCGCATCTGCATCTGTCACCTTCAATGTTCCGTTGGTATAACTGATGTCATAGTTGTCTGCTTTGGCTCCTGAGACTATTATAGAATAATCACCAGGGGCCGACTTCTCAGTGGCTGTCGTAGTGACTGTTGGCTTCTTCGTCAGCACAGCCTCTGTCTCTCCATTTTTAAACCCTTCATAGGCTAGAGTGAATTTGGGATTCTCCTCACCCTGCTTTCTAGTATAAGTACTAGCTTTAATCTTCAGCGGAGCCTTTGTGATAGTCAACGTACCTTTTACGTATGTCACGCAGTTATCTGTTTCCGTCCCTTTTTGGACAAGAATGTCGTATGTGCCAACAGGAGACTTCTCTGTGGCTTCGCAGGTGATTTTTGGCGTACCATCCAATGTTCCACCTGATACTTCGTAATCAAACTCAGGGTTTGCCTCACCGTATACACGCTCATAACTTTTTGCAGTTACAGTTGACGGTTTCACAACCGTTATCTTGAATAATGTGTCATCCCATTTTAATACTTCACCCGTGATATCAGTAAACACCTGAGATTTGATGGTCGCGTTTTTGTCACCCAAGGACAGCCCGCCCTTTGCTTCAAGCATCACGTATACCAATACACCGCTAGTGCCTTTGAAGGCATTGTCACCCAACGAGTAAGTCATAAAGCGGAAACTGTTGTCTTCTTGTAACTGAACAGTCAGTGAATGGTCCACCTTCCGCTCTGCATTCAGGGTCGCATCAAATTTTCCTTTTTCGTTTTTGGCAATACTGATGCCTTCTGGCAGCACGAGATCAAACTGAAACGCCTCATACTGTTTATTGGTGTTCTTCAGTTCTATGGCAATCTGTCGCGTTCCACCTGTGCTGATGGCAGCCTTCTCTATCGTAAGGTTGTCTGCTGAAGCCATGCCCACCAGTGTGAGCATGACTATCACTAGCATCGTTCTCATATTCTTCATCTTATTACTTGCTTTTTACCTTTAATAATGTAAACACCCTTCGGCAGACTTTCTGTATTTACTGCCTGTCTGTGCACCACACGGCCATCCACGCTGTAAATGTCAAACGGCTCGACAGCCTTAACCGCATTTATACCTGTCATATCACTACCATACAATGGCGAGAAACGCTTTTCTCCAAAGGATTCTGTCACAAACAGGATGTTGTTGATTTCAACATCTCCACTGCCATAAGTCTTGATATTCAGCAGTTCACCGTCGTTTCCTGAATACGATCGGTTGTTGATGGAGTAAGCTACTACTTGATAAGTATTATCGCCAATCTGGTAATAATCCAACTGATGGCCGTTTCTGCGTTCACCATTCATCGAGATACTCTCAAGTTTCTGTCCATCAGAGAGCCTTAACTCAAATTGGGATGCCACATATCCTCCTTCGTTCTTCAGGAGTAATGACATCGAGTGATTATCATTCTGGCACAAAGACAAGGCATCGTTAAACGTATTCACAACTGCACCTCTTGTTCTAGAAGCATTAGGATTACCACCCATGATAATGTTAGCCACAAGCACAATATCTGTCACATTGACTTCATTATCTCCATTTACATCTGCAGCCTCCCTAACAAATCTCGATGTCGTCTTATGAAGGATGTCCTTGACGATTTCCACAATATCACCAACATTGATTTCACCATCGCCATTGGCATCACCCAACATAGCCTTGTGTACCTCTATATTAAACTTCGCACTATTGAGTTTTATCTGAGTTCCGTTAGTCTTTGTAAAGACGATATTATCAATGTTAGCCTCAAAAGTTCCAGCAGTGTGTGTAGAGGCTACATTCAGTATAATGTTTAGCAATGCACCACTCGTACCTGTAATCCTCTTGCTCTCCATAGAGTAACTTACAAAGCGATAAGTGTTGTTTTCCAACAGAGTCACCTGCAAAGCCTGATCTTCATCTTCATACCGGCTGGTCTTCGTAACCAGATAATTGCCATTTCCATCTTTTGCCAGTGAAATACCAGACGGCAATGTCAGGTCAAATTGATAAGCACGCAAGTCTGTGGACTTATTGATAAGAGTCACGCCTACAGCCACATTCTTTCCTTTATAGGCATCCACATTTGCCACTCTGATAATGTCATCATTAGATATAACAGGTTCGTCATCCTCTGGCATAACGACACTAGCCTCATTATTCTTCAGAGATGGATAGCCTTCTGTCTCAGCAGATATAGTCCATGTGTTAGTGAAATCCCAACCCAATTCCTGATAAGTTGTCTGCCTTACTAACTCTGTTCCTGTCTTGCCTACGCCGTTCATAATGTCGTCATAGACCTTTTGGGGTATATTGTTCACAGACACCTGCATAGTCTTCAATGCATAGTTGTTAAGTTCTGGTGCAGGAGCGCCATTCTTAAAGCCACCAATGATACGCTGGCCATAGCCGCCACTTTGGGCCGACTGTGATTCGAATGTTACATCAATCTTGTTATTCATAGCCACACAATTCCTCACAATGGCATTCTCTCCGTCATTGTATCCAATAACACCAGCACCATAGTTGTTTGAGAAAATATTGCCTGTTGCATAACACTTATCCACAATACCATAATTATAGGCTATCAGCCCTGCTGCATTGTATGTTGATGTGACGACAGCATTGCTATAGCTGTTAGTTACAGTGGCATAGTTCTTTCCTGCCAAACCACCAATGTATGATTCCTTACCTGTTGCGGTCAAAGTACCTAGAGTAACACACTGATCAATCTCGCCGCTTGTAATCTCTCCAACCAATCCGCCAACGTATGAAGTCTCGTTTGTAGTGTTGATTGTCACAGAGGCTTGAGAAAGCAAGATTTTTCCACCGTCAAGCAAACCGACCATACCGCCAACAGGTGTACCATCAGCAACAGTTCCTGATACACTACAGTTTTCAATGACACCATTAATCATCTTACCAATCAGAATACCTGTGTTGCTGCCACCCTTCACTTGCTTGCCTTTAGCAGTCACCACCGTTAAGTTCTTGATAGTGCCATTTGCCAAACATGAGAAAAGTCCTGTATTATCACGAGTGGAGTTGCACCAAAGCCCTGTAATCTTATGACTATTACCATCAAAGTGGATTGTCTCACTGCCTTCACGACCAATCGACTCCCAACCTTCTGTTGGACTGAACTGATTGATATAATCCGTTAAGTCTATGTCGTTCATCAGTTTAAAGTAGCCCTTACGATATACGCCTGTCAGATCTGATGCAGTATAAACTTGATAAGGATCAGATTCAGTACCTTTTCCCAAGTAGGATACAGTCTCAGTTGTATAATATGACTGTTCCTTCCCCTCTGCCTTGGCACTAATGCGTACCTCGTGGCCTGCCTGCAATGGACTTACCGTAAATGAGAAATCGTTTCCTGTGCTGACCATCTGTTGTTTTACGCCATCAATCTCCAAAGTAACTGTTCCTCCATCTATACACTTACCACTGATAGTGGTTGCACCAGATACAACCTGAGACGTAATTACAGGCGGAGCAGTCTGCGTCTTGAAATAAGGATAACACTCCGTTTCCTGTATCTCCCATGTCTCAGTAAAGTCCCATCCCATAGCAACATAAGTTGCCTTTAGTTTCAAGGTGGTAGAGCTGACGCCAAAACCATTTTGTTCGTCATCATTGACTTCTAGAGCAACGCCAGCCTTAGTAATAATAGTTTTGTTATAAGATTTGTTTTCATCAGTAGTTCCTGGAGCTCCTATATTTGATCTGATTCCACATTTGCCATAGATACGTCCAACTTCGCCTTCTATTGCCTTTATACTTTTGTTGTTTGCCGTATTATGTTTTAAATCGGCATAATAAATTGTTGTGTTGTATCTGCCACCACCAAGAGCTTCTGTATAAAAGTATCCTTCAATAAACCCACATAATCCGCCAACTTGCTTATTTCCTTTAATTGATGCTAAAGCATAATTATAATAAATATATGAATCACTTCTGTCACTTTTATAGTAACCGACTAATCCACCGACCTGGTTATTTCCAGAGACTGATCCTGAAAAATAATTGTTAATAATGTTTTTGTTTGAATCATCAATATTCAAATAACAGCCAATCAATCCACCTATTTGATCTCCTGTTGCTGTCACTTCTCCTAATACACAAGAGGAAGATGCACGGCCGTAACCCGATAATCCCCCGATTATAGAATTACCTTTAACAATACCCCCAAAAACGCTATTTCTGACTGTACCAGAACCAATAATACCTCCAATGTAGTCATGCCCTGAAACCATGATGTTATTTACTACACAATTAATAACTGTTCCATCTCTTCCAGAGATTCCGCCAATGTAATCTCCTGTTCCAGTAATATTAGCCGCCGAATAGCAGTCTGAAAGTGTCTCATTCGTAGAATAACCAGTGACGCCTCCAACGTTATTTACTCCTACGACATTTCCTTCAACAAAGCAATTGGAAATGGTTCCATTTTGAGCATTACCAGAGATGATTCCAACATTATTACGTCCTTTTACATTGGCATTGATCGTTAGATTTTTGATAGTAGCCCCATCTGTATATCCAAACAAACCAACAAAGTCCATATTCTCTCTGTTAATAGTCAAACCAGAAATAGCATTTCCATTACCATCTAATGTACCTTTGAATTTTGACGAACTATTACCAACAGGCATCCAACCCGATTGAGGATATTCGTCCTCAATAAACTCTTCCAAGTCAATATTCATCATTAACTTGAAGTAAACGCCATTCATATTCAGATAGTAACGCATCTGATTCAACTGAAACGGATAAAAAATCAGATAAGGATCACTCTCGGTTCCTGACCCAGATCCGGTAAAACTACCTTGTGCAAATGCTAGTAGCGAGCAAAGGAACATTGCCGCAGAAGTTAATAGTCTTTTCATAAACCTAAATTAATTCGTCCTTTTTTTCGTCCAACTTTTCTATTGCATTTTCTATTTCCTGCTTATTCACATTGCAAACGGCTGTAAACGTCTTGAACAGAGAAACGCCTTCAACTGATACGGCTATAACCAAGTGTACTTTTCCTTTCTCAAAGATATAATCTTTGGTGAAAATATCGTTGGTTGTATTTAGATTCTTCCAGCTTTCAAGAATTTCATTGATTTCTTCCATAATAATATAACATTAAAAAGAACCTACAAACACCCCAGAGTCGGCAGTTAATAATTGTTTTAGGTATACTTATGATATAAAAAAGGCGTAGGTGTCTGTTTCTCTGCCCATCCTGGAGACACAGGCCTTCGCATTGCCCCCTTCACACAGGATAGACAACGCTCATAGCCCACGCCAGAACGAACTATATATTTATAAATAAGGTATATAGATACGCTCTACGTAGACGTCTCGTTGTCATCTGCCTGCTGTGAAGGTCGAGTTTGCGAAGTTCGTGTCTCACAACGACAGACGTTCGAAAACGTCTTTCTCATAAAATAAGACCGCCCGCCGCCCACTGGCATCAGCAGCGCTGAAACCGCTCATGGGCTAAAGCGATGGCGCAAAAATACGAAAAATTCCCGAAACGTGCAAGCATTTCTGGAATTATTTGTAGTATGTCTGTTAAAATCTGTTGAATGTCGGCTTTGTGCCAGTGTGTCTCACCTTAAGCGTGGAGGTCGAGGACGAATCGGGTGCCCTTGGTGAACTTGGGATCGATGTCGAGGTCACCGTTCATCTTCAGGGCCATTTGTTTGCAGATGGGGAGTCCGAGGCCGTCGCCAGTGGTGAGGTCGCGAATCTCAAGGAATGGCTTGAAGATGTCTTCACGCTCCAGTTCTATGTTTATCTGGTTAGAAATGAAAAAAAAGGGATTTCTGTGTCTTATTTCATTTAAATTCTGTATCTTTGTGGCGTTTTTATAATACCGTGGCAAGGAACTCTATGAATAAGGTCGCGATTAAGTGAGAGATTGTCAGAAGACGAATTGTTTCTAAATGAATAAATATGGACTCATTTGTTTTTTTAGGTTTTGGTGTTGACGCCTGGATCACCATTGTGACGGTGCTGGGCATGTTTACTATTCTGTTGTTTACCAAGTGGCGCAGTGACCTGGTGTTCCTCGGGGCCATTGGCGTGCTCTACGTCACGGGTGTGCTCGATGCGAAGGATGCCTTCTCTGGTTTCAGCGGCACATCGGTTGTCACCGTCGGCGTGCTGTTCGTGGTTGTCGCTGGCCTGACGCATACCGGCGTGCTGCAATGGATTGTGAAGAATCTGCTCGGTACGCCCAAGAGTTACTCAAAGGCGGTGACACGACTGATGCTGCCGGTGGCTGCGCTCAGTTCGTTTCTCAGCAACACGACGGTGGTGACGCTCTTCGTCGGCATCGTCAAGATGTGGGCCAAGAAACTCGGCGTGTCGCCCTCAAAACTGCTCATTCCCCTGAGTTATGCCTCGGGCATGGGCGGTGTGTGTACCCTCATTGGTACGCCGCCGAACCTCATCATCAGCGGACTCTACGAGGAGAAGACGGGCGAGGCCATGAACATCCTAACCCCGACTGTCCCCGGACTTTTCTGCCTGGTCGTCGGTGTGCTGTCGGTCATTGCCATGCGCCGTCTGCTGCCTGACCGCAAGGCGCCTGAGAGTGCCTTCGAATCGACTGGCGACTACACGGTGGGACTGCAGGTGCCGTCGGACAATCCCTATATCGGCCAGACGCTGGGCGAGGCCGGACTCTTCAATATTAGCGGCGGCAGCCTGATCAAGATGTACCATTTCGACAATATCCCGATGCCTGTTGTGGAGGACGAGCCTATCATGGGTGGTGACCATTTGATCTATGCCGGACAGATAGACGAAATCCTCGAGATGGCGAATGAACACCAGTTGGCGACTGACTACGGCCATGTCTTTTCCGTCCACGAGATAGACAAAGACCGCCCGTTGCGTACAGCATACGTCAACTTTGGCAGCAAACTGATTGGGAAGTCCATCAGCAGCACTTCGCTTGAGAAGGATAACGGTGTGGTCGTGGCGGCTGTCTCCCGAAATGGCGGGCGTATCGAAGAGGCACCGCGAAAGGTGGTGCTGCAGGCTGGCGACACACTTCTGTTGGTATGTCCGAAGAACTTTAAAACCGAGACCTCTCCCCTGACGAAGGACCTCCACTTCTTCGACTCCGACGACGTGCCCAACATCGGACGCGGAACGCTCGTATCCACCATTATCATGATTGCCATGGTGGCGCTCTCCGCCCTCGGCATCATGCCGTTGCTGCAGTGTGCTTTCCTCGCTGCTGCCGCCATGCTCATCTGCCGCTGCTGCAGCATGGATCAGGCCATGCGGGCCATCAACTGGGAAATCCTCATGGTCTTCGCCGGCAGTGCCGTCCTAGGCCTCGCTATCCAGAAGACGGGCATCGCCGAATGGATGGCCAACGGCATCCTCGACGTCTGCGGCACCAACCCGTTGGTGGTGATGACCGCCGTCTGCCTCGTCGGCACCTTCATTACCGAGTTCATCTCGAACACCGCTGCTGGTGCCATGTTCTTCCCCATTATGTACGATGCTGCCGAGAAGTTGGGCTATGAGCCGTTCCCCTTCCTCGTCGCCCTCATGGTGAGTGTCAGCAGTAGTTTCGCCACACCTATCGGTTCGCCCACCCACATGCTGGTCTACGGCCCTGGCGGCTACCGCTTCAGCGACTTTATGCGCATCGGTCTGCTGATGAATATCATCATCCTTGCGGCCAACATCTTCATTGTCAACATCGTTTATCCGTTGACGCCCCTGCAATAAAATATTTGTTATCAAAGAGTAGCCCACCATCGACATGGTGGGTTTTTTTGTTGTCTGAATTCACCTTCATGCGACAACTGTGTCACGTTTCCGGCTCGTTGTTACAATATACCCCCTTGTGTCGCAACAACCTCGGACGAAAAACGCGAAAAAAGTTGGAATGAGCCGAAAGCCGCCGTAACTTTGCATCAGAAATCAGAAATGATATCGATCTTTGACTTACTGATACAAAAGAAATATAAAGGTTTGACAATCAGCACTTTGAGTGCTTACCACATCAGTCTCTGCCCTGACTGAATCCCCAAAAAGGGCAAACAACAAAAACAAAAAGAATTAAAAAAAAATAAGTATAACAATTAAAAAAATTACAATTATGACAACAAAAAAGAATTTGGTAAAGTCGATGCTCATGAGCATCGCTACCGCAGGAATTTTCAGTTTCTCATTCGCATTCACCGCTTGCAGCGATGACGTTAACGATTTAAGCACTCCAGGCGGAGAGTTTGAAACCTCAACACCAGGTGACTATTCACAGTATGAGCCTTACGGCCTCACCTACCACAATTTCGATGGTGAAGACGACGTGCAGATTATGAACGCCGACACCACGGAGATCGCCGTGAAGAAGTCTCTGGCCGACAAACTGGGCATCACCAACTTCGAGAACCACCCCATCGGCATCTGGGATTCTCCCAGCCACCTGGCCTACGGCCGCAAGGCGCTGGAGCAGCAACTCGTCGGCGACACCTATATCCTGAAGGTAGGCAAGGTCACCACCGCAGAACTCATCGGCGACAAGGCCGCTCAGATCTCCACCGACCTCTACGTGAATGAAGACGCGCAGGCCGTAGCCACCCGTGCTGCTGACAACGATATCCCCGAATTCGCAGCCAAGTATGTCGACGACAACAACATGGTCCACCCCGCAGCCATCCTGTACACCGACCCCTACGGCTACGACAAGGATTATCATGTAGATGGCGACATGCCTTCTGCCAGCGCCACCCGCGCAGCACAGACCGGTGAGTACCAGTACGCCACCCCGGAGGAGCTGCTGAAGGACACCCGCGCCTCCATTCATCCACGCATCCTGTCCATCGACAGCGAACTCAAGTTTGACAAGAAGTTCGAGCTGGGCGAGTGCAAGGGCGACTCCATCAACATCGCCGGTAAGATTCCAGTAGAGTTTAACCTGAACTACTTCCTGACCCTCAACGCCGGTATCAAGTGGGCGGGTATCATTCCTTATCCCGCCATCAAGAAGTTTGAGACAGGTTTTGACGGCAATTTCGGATTCCACCCGGAGTTTACCATCGGATTCTCCAAGGAGTTCAAGCTCCCTGATGATAAGGAAAAGGTCAAGCTTGCTAGTTTCAGGGGCTATACCTTCACCTTCGTCATTGGTGTCATCCCCGTGGCAGTCACTGTTAATCCAAACCTCTACCTGAAGTTCGACGCAAGCGTCAAGGGTTCTGCACATCTGAAGTGCAAGTACGACTACTCCAACAAGTTCAAGGCCGGCTGTCGTTATGAAGGGAAATGGTCTACATTCAAGGAGTTTGAAGAACTGGAGAACGAGTTCACCATGTTCCAGCCAGAACTGGAGTTCTCAGCAGAAGCAGGTGTAGGTC
>Ga0310695_10014984_pt1 | contig 10398 bp, 6 predicted proteins | sample RumenRJG_04DNA_FD_203882 | JGI IMG/M metagenome (GOLD analysis project Ga0310695, IMG submission 203882) | Bovine rumen microbial communities from Lethbridge, Alberta, Canada - RJG_04 (v2) (version 2) | ecosystem: Host-associated > Mammals > Digestive system > Stomach > Rumen | place: Canada... | reverse complement strand
GGGGGAAGACCTGGTGAAGATTAAGGTTGCAGCGTAAAACCGAGAACCAGGTAAGCTTTCTGTGAACAGGGGTTGCCTGTCAGCTGTGCGAAGAGGGGGATGGCGAACGAGTCTGTCACCCGGATATCCTTGGTCGCGCGCAGCGACAGGTTGGTGACGGCGAAGCCCGTGGTGCCATATAGGGTGGAGGCATAAGGAACGGCGCCGGCCGTAGCAGTCCAGTCTATGGTAGAAAACTTGAATGGGACATTTACCTCAAAATAACTGCTGTAGGCCCGCTTGCCGTTCTTGTTCAGGCCGTCGTTGCCGGCGAAATTGGTGTACCACTGCAAGGCCAGGGGACCGAAGTCGTAGCCTATGTTGGCTTCGAAGAGGTGGTTGGTGCCATGGGCGTCGTACTTGAAGTAGCGACTGTCGGGATCGAGGCCCTCGCTGAACCAGTAGTCTGTCACGCCGAAGTTGAATCCGCCGATGGAGTAGGCGAGTGTCAGGTCGAACTCCTTCACGTCGTCTTTGTTGGACAGTCCGTAATTGCCCCAGGCTGTCAGCGACAGGCCTTTGTAGCCTACGCCGAAGGTGGGCTGTACGGCTACATCGCCCAGCTTCAGACCACGCCAGATGTACTCGTTGACGAAGTCGCCCTGGATGGTTGTTTCAAACTCACTTTTCTTATCATCCTGTGCAAGGGTGGTGCCGCTAAGCACCAGTCCCATTGCGAATAAAACAATCTTTTTCATACCTTTATATTTTTTTAGTTTAATGCGGCTTTGCCGCGGTTCGAGGTCCAGAGCGACCTGAGGGTTGATGACAAGGTTCTCAGACTTTGAACCTTGAACTTTGAACTTTGAACTTTGAACCTTGAACTTTGAACTTTAGTTGTAGCAACTCTCACCATGTTCGTAGATGTCGAGTCCTTCTTCCTCGATGCGGCTGTCGACGCGCAGGCCGTGCAGGCGCTTGATGGCGTAGAACAGGACGAAGCCGCAGGCGGCAGCCCAGAGGTCGATGACCAGGATGCCGAAGCACTCAGCACCGAAGAAGCCCCATCCGTGACCGTACAAGGCACCATTGGTTGTGGACAGGAGTCCCGTCAACAGTGTGCCCAGTATGCCGCAGACACCATGTACGCTGGAAGCACCCACAGGGTCGTCGATGTGGAGCACGTGATCAATAAACTCGATGGCGAAAACCAGGACAATGCCGCAGAGGAGTCCGATGACGACTGCCCCGAGTGGCGACACGAGGTCGCAGCCGGCGGTGATGCCCACCAGTCCTGCCAGCACACCGTTGAGCGTCAGTGAGAGCGACGGCTTGCCGTACTTCATCCAGGTGATGAACATGGTGGCTGTTCCGCCTGCCACGGCAGCGAGGTTGGTAGTCAGGAAGACATGGCTGATGGCGATGCGGTTCACCTCGCCCGAGGCAGCCAGCTGCGAGCCGGGGTTGAAGCCGAACCATCCGAGCCAGAGGATGAACACACCCAGTGAGGCCAGCGTCAGGTTGTGACCGGGAATGGCGCGGCTCTTGCCCTTGCTGCTGTATTTGCCGATGCGGGGACCCAGTGCCATGGCACCGATCAGAGCCAGCACACCGCCCACGCTATGCACGATGGCAGAGCCTGCAAAGTCGTGGAACACGTCGCCGAATGTCGACATCATGAATCCGTCGGCAGCGTCGTTGCAGAGCCAGCCGCCGCCCCATGTCCAGTGACCCTCGATGGGGTAGATGAACAGCGAGATGCACGCACTGTAGATGAGATACATCGAGAACTTGGTGCGTTCAGCCATGGCACCACTGACGATGGTAGCCGATGTGGCACAGAAGACGGTCTCGAAGATGAGGAAGCCCTCTACAGGCAGGTCGCCCTTATAGAAAGAGAGGTCGCCCCAGTTGGGTATGCCGATGAACCCCGCGCCCTCGCTGCCGAACATGAATCCGAAGCCGAGGAAGAAGAACAGGAGAGAGCCGAACATGAAGTCGACGAAGTTCTTCATCAGGATGTTGGCTGTGTTCTTGCCTCGCGTGAAACCCGCTTCACACAGCGCAAAACCGGGCTGCATCCAGAAAACCAGCATGGCTGCCAACAGCATCCATACAGTATCGAGTGATAATCCTATTTCGTTCATATTTCAAAAGTTTTGTGTTGTTGTGTTATCCCTTACTTCTTGTCTCTCAGTACGGTGTCGCCGTTCTCGCCCGTGCGGATGCTCCAGGTGTCGATCATGTCGCTGACGAAGATGCGGCCGTCGCCTATCTCGCCCGTGTGGGCAACCTTCAGGATGACCTTCACCGTCGGCTCCACCAGCGGGTCGCGGCAGACGATGGTCAGTGCCACGCGCTCGATGACGTCCGTAGAGTACTGCACGCCGCGGTAGATGCGTTCCTGCCGGCTCTGACCGATGCCGTGTACGTTGTGGTACTCGAACCAGTCGATGTCTGACGACAGCAGTGCCTCCTTGACCTCCTCAAACTTGGTCTTGCGGATAATTGCTTCAATCCTTTTCATGCTTTTTACCTTTTTTAAATGAATACTAAGTTTCTGTGTTATCTTGCAAGAATTCGACTGCAAAGGTACAGCCATTCTTGGAAATAATTCGCATAAACTTCCAACTTTGCGTTCAAAAAAATGTCCGAAATGACAAAGTGTAAAGCACGGAAAGGCGGGAAAGACGGTTTTGGTTTCTTTTTGTCACAAATATTACATAAAATCGGTCAAAATGTAAGTTGTGTACGATTACAAAATAAAATATTGTCGCAAAAGTGATTGTTTTTCTAACTATTTGTATTATCTTTGCACCCGAAATCGAGACAAAAAGAAAGATTAAGTAAGGATTATTATGACAAAAAGTAAACTAAACGGACTGTATCAGTCACAGTATGAGCACGACGCCTGCGGCGTAGGCATGGTGGTGAACATACATGGTGGCAAGAGCCACGAACTGGTGGACCAGGCGCTGCGCGTGCTGGAGAACATGGAGCACCGAGGTGCCGAGACCAGAGACAAGACGGGCGACGGTGCGGGCATCATGATCCAGATACCCCATGAGTTTATTCTGCTGCAGGGCATTCCCGTTCCCGAGAAGGGCAAGTACGGCACGGGACTGGTGTTTCTGCCCAAAGAAGAGCAGGGACAGCAGGACATCCTGTCGGTGATGATAGAAGAGATAGAGCGCGAGGGTTTGCAGCTGATGCACCTGCGCACGGTGCCTACCTGTCCCGAGGTGCTGGGTGAGGCTGCCCGTAGGGTGGAACCCGCCATCAAGCAGCTGTTTGTGGCTCATCCGCAGTCGAAAGGAGGAGAGTTCGGCTTCTCCCAGGACGACGATGTGGCTTTTAAGCGTAAGCTGTATATCATCAGAAAGAGGATAGAGCGGCGCATAGCACACCCGGACTTCTACATCTGTTCGTTGAACAACACAAACATGATATACAAGGGGATGCTGACCAGCGGACAGCTGCGCCGGTACTTCCCCGACCTGTCGAACCCATACCTGACCAGCGGGCTGGCGCTGGTGCACTCTCGTTTTTCAACAAACACCTTCCCCACGTGGTCACTGGCCCAGCCCTTCCGCCTGTTGGCTCACAACGGCGAGATCAATACCATCCGAGGCAACCGCGGATGGATGAAGGCGAGGGAAAGTGTGCTCAGCAGCGAGGCACTGGGCGATGTCAAGTCCATCTCGCCCATCGTGGAAGAAGGCATGAGCGATTCAGCCTCGCTGGACAATGTCTTCGAGTTTCTGACCATGAGCGGACTCAGTCTGCCGCAGGCGATGGCGATACTGGTGCCGGAGTCGTTCAACGACAAGAACCCCATCAGCGAGGACCTGAAGGCATTCTACGAGTACCACTCCATCCTGATGGAGCCGTGGGACGGTCCTGCAGCCCTGCTGTTCTCGGACGGACGCTATGCCGGCGGCATGCTTGACCGTAACGGTCTGCGCCCCTCGCGCTATACCATCACGAAACAAGGTGTGATGGTGGTAGCCTCGGAAGTGGGCGTGATGGATTTCGAGCCCGGCGATGTGGTGTCGAAAGGCCGTCTGCAGCCAGGAAAGATACTGCTGATAGACACTCAGGAAGGCAAGATATACTACGACGGCGAGGTGAAGGAACAGCTGGCTAAGTTGCATCCGTACCGCGAGTGGTTGGAGCAGAACCGTGTGCAGCTGGAGAAACTGAAGAGCGGGCGTAAGGTAGAGAATGCCGTGGCAGACCTTGAGTGCAAGCTGATGCAGTTCGGCTATGGGCAGGAAGACATAGACAAGACAATCGTCCCGATGGCTACGGCAGGTCAGGAACCTGTGGCAGCGATGGGTAACGACACCCCGCTGGCAGTGGTCAGTGACCGTCCGCAGGTGCTCTTCAACTACTTCCGTCAGCAGTTTGCACAGGTGACCAACCCTGCCATCGACCCGATACGCGAGGAACTGGTGATGAGTCTCACGGAGTATATTGGTGCCGTGGGTACGAACATCCTGACACCAGATGCCTCGAACTGCAAGATGGTGCGACTGCCCCAACCCGTGTTGACCAACACCCAGCTCGATATACTTTGCAACATCCGCTACAAAGGATTCAAGACACAGAAACTCCCTATACTCTTCAACATCGAGAAAGGAGAAGAAGGACTGCGCCAGGCGCTGGACGATCTCTGTCATGAGGCAGAGCACAGTGTGGACGAGGGAGTGAACTACATCATCCTCAGCGACCGGGATATTGACGAGACGCATGCCGCCATCCCCTCGCTGTTGGCTGTAAGTGCCGTCCATCACTATCTGATCAGCGTCGGCAAGCGTGTGCAGACCGCCCTCATCGTGGAAAGCGGTGAGATACGCGAGACCATGCATGCGGCATTGCTGCTGGGCTATGGTGCCTCGGCATTGTGTCCGTATATGACCTTTGCCATTCTGGACGACCTGGTGAAGCGGGGGAAGATACAGGAGGACTATGCCACGGCGGAAGCCCACTATATCAAGGCCGTAGACAAGGGTCTGAAGAAGATCATGTCGAAGATGGGTATCTCGACCATCCGCAGCTATCGCGGTGCCAAGATTTTCGAGAGCATCGGACTGAGCGAGGACTTGCTGCACAGGTACTTCGGTACGGAGGTGAGTACCATAGGAGGCATTGGACTGAAGGAGATAGCGAGGGATGCCATCAGGCTGCATGAGATGGGTCGCTCTGGCAAGGAGACAAGCGGGACGCTGAAGAACAACGGTCAGTTCTCGTGGAGAAAAGACGGCATCAAGCATGCCTGGAATCCGGAGACCATAGCGAAGCTGCAGCTGGCTACACGCCAAGGATCGTACGAGAAGTTCAAGGACTGGGCGAAGATAGTCGACGAGAAGGAGAGTCCGATATTCATCCGTGACTTCTTCGGCTTCAAGAAGGCTGCCACCCCTACACCGATAGACGAGGTAGAGCCGGTGGAGAGCATCGTGAAGCACTTTGTGACAGGAGCCATGTCGTTTGGTGCCCTCAGCATTGAGGCCCATGAGGCTCTGGCACTTGCCATGAATAAGCTTGGAGCCCGCTCGAACACCGGCGAGGGCGGTGAGGACAATGTCCGCTATCATACGGAGGTGGATGGCGTGAGCCTGAGTTCGAAGACCAAGCAGATAGCCTCGGGACGTTTCGGTGTGACAGCAGAATATCTGGTGAATGCCGAGGAGATACAAATCAAGGTGGCACAGGGTGCCAAGCCTGGCGAGGGTGGACAGTTGCCCGGTTTCAAGGTGAACGACATCATTGCCAAGACGCGCAATGCCATTCCCGGCATCTCGCTCATTTCGCCGCCACCCCACCACGATATCTATAGCATTGAGGACCTGGCACAGCTCATCTTCGATCTGAAGAATATCAACCCGACGGCAGCCGTCAGCGTGAAACTGGTGGCAGAGAGCGGAGTGGGAACCATTGCCGCAGGTGTTGCCAAAGCCAAGGCCGACCTCATAGTCGTCAGTGGTGCCGAAGGCGGTACGGGCGCCAGTCCTGCCAGTTCGATGCGCTTTGCCGGCATCTCACCCGAGATAGGTCTGGCAGAGACGCAGCAGACACTGGTGATGAACGGCCTGCGCAATCAGGTGCGCCTGCAGACCGACGGTCAGTTGAAGACAGCCAAGGACGTCATCATCATGGCGATGCTGGGTGCTGACGAGTTCTCGTTCGGTACGCTGCCGCTGATTGTGCTGGGCTGTGTGATGATGCGCAAGTGTAATACCAATACCTGTCCGATGGGTGTGGCGACGCAGAACCCGGAGCTGCGCAAGCACTTTGAGGGACGTGCCGAGTATGTGGTCAACTACTTTACTTTCCTGGCACAGCAGGTGCGCGAGTATCTGAGTGAGATAGGTGTGCACAGTCTGAAGGAAATCATCGGTCATACGGAACTCATCGAGGTGACTCCTCCCCAGTCTCCCCGAGGGGAGGAGAGTGCTGCCGCCGAGAAGTGGAAGACCATCGACTATGCCCGCCTGCTGCATAAGCCCGAGACGGACAAGCCCCTCTATTGGGACCGTGGTGCCTATACGAAGGTGACCGGTGTGAAGGACGAGGAGATTATCCGTGCTGCCCGTCAAGCCATCGACGAACAGGAGGAGGTGACGCTGGACTATGCCATCAAGAATACCGACCGTGCCGTGACGACGATGCTGAGTGGTGAGATAGCCAAGAAGTATGGTGAGGCAGGTCTGCCGGACCATACCATCAACATCAAGTTCAAGGGTTCTGCAGGTCAGTCGTTTGGTGCCTTCGCCGTGAGCGGTCTCAACATCAGGCTGGAGGGCGAGTGCAACGACTACTTCGGCAAGGGTCTGAGCGGCGGACGCATCTCGATACTGCCCCCCAGCCGCAGCCATGAGGACTTCCATGCGGAAGACAATATCATTGCCGGCAACACCGGTCTCTACGGTGCCACCTCGGGCGAGCTGTACATCAATGGCAAGGTAGGCGAGCGCTTCGGTGTGCGCAACTCTGGAGCCATTGCCGTCATCGAGGGCGCCGGCGACCATTGCTGTGAGTATATGACAGGCGGTCGTGTGGTGGTGCTCGGCGAGACCGGCAGGAACTTTGCCGCAGGTATGTCGGGAGGTGTAGCCTACGTCTATGACCCCAAGCACACGTTCGACTACTTCTGCAATATGGACATGGTGGAGATTAATCTGGTGGAGGACAGTGTGTCGCGCAAGGAACTGCTGGAACTAATTCGCCAGCACTACCTGCATACGGGTTCCGCCCTGGCAGGCAGGATGCTCGACGACTGGCACCGCTACATAGAGGACTTCATCCAAGTGGTGCCGATAGAGTACAAACGTGTGCTGGAAGAAGAGAAGATGGCGAGACTTCACGAAAAAATAGCCGACATCCAGCGCGATTATTAATTATTAATTATTAATTATTTTGGAATAATGGGAAATCCGAAAGCATTTTTAGAGATACACCGCCAGGAGGCAGGACACCGTCCTATTCACGATAGAATCCACGATTTCGGTGAGGTGGAGCAGACGCTTAACACGCGCGAACGTAAGTTGCAGGCAAGCCGCTGCATGGACTGCGGCGTACCCTTCTGCCACTGGGCCTGTCCGTTGGGCAACAAGGCTCCCGAATGGAACGATGCCCTCTATCAAGGAGACTGGGAACTGGCCTACAGGCTGCTGACAAGTACCAATCCCTTCCCCGAGTTCACGGGTCGCATCTGTCCGGCCCTGTGCGAGAAAGCCTGCGTGCTGAACCGCTTCAACCACGAACCGACGACAAACCGCGAGGACGAGTGTGCCATCATCGAGGCCGCCTTCCGCGAAGGATATATTCAGCCGCACACAGACATCGTGAGAAATGGCAGAAAGGTGGCTGTCGTCGGTGCCGGTCCTGCAGGCCTGGCTGCCGCCAACGCCCTGAACCTGATGGGCTATGAGGTGACCGTCTTCGAGAAGAACGAGTCAGCAGGTGGTTTGTTGCGCTATGGCATCCCAAACTTCAAGCTGAACAAGGCCATCATAGACCGCCGGCTGCGTCTGCTCGAAGCTGAAGGCATAGCGTTCAAGTACAATTATGATGTCTCCGGAATAGCAGGTGTCTCCGGGTACGATGCCATCGTCATTGCCACGGGCACACCTACAGCCCGTGACTTGAAGGCCCCGGGGCGTGAACTGAAGGGTGTCCACTTCGCACTGGAACTGCTGAGCCAGCAGAACCGAGTGCTGGCAGGCATGGAGTTCAGTAGAGATGAGCGCATCACCGCCAAGAACAAGGATGTCCTCGTCATCGGTGGTGGCGATACGGGTAGCGACTGCATCGGCACAGCCCATCGGCAGGGATGCAAGAGCGTGACGCAGATTGAGATTATGCCCAAGCCCGTGGAAGGTCCTGAGGACCCCCAGAACCCCTGGCCTAACTGGCCTCGTACACTTAAGACCACCTCAAGCCACGAGGAGGGCTGTACCCGTCGCTGGAATATCAACACCCTCGAGTTCCTTGGTGAGAATGGTAAGCTGACTGGCGTGAAGGTACAGGAAATAGACTGGAAACCCAATCCCGACGGCGGTCGTCCGCTGATGGTGGAGAAGGGCAAGCCCGAAATCATCAAGGCGGAGCTCTGTCTGCTGGCTATGGGATTCCTGAAGCCTGAACATCCCCAGTATCCTGACCATGTCTTCGTCTGTGGCGATGCCCACAGCGGTGCATCGCTTGTCGTACGCGCCATGGCCAGTGGTTTGGAAACAGCCAAGAAAGTAAACGAATACCTGACGAAATGAAGCGGATACCCTTTACCAAGATGCACGGTTGCGGCAACGACTACATCTATGTCGATGCCATGCAGCACCCCATTGCCGACCCACAGGCTTGTGCCATCCAATGGAGTGACCGTCACAAGGGCATCGGTTCGGACGGGCTGGTGCTCATAGATAGCAGTCCCGTACCCGAGGCGGACTACAGCATGCGCATCTTCAATGCCGACGGGAGTGAAGCCATGATGTGTGGTAATGCCTCGCGCTGTATCGGCAAGTACCTCTATGAGAAAGCCCTGACAGGCAAGACGGAAATCAGGCTGCTGACGCTGTCGGGTGTCAAGACACTCCATCTGCACGTGACTGGCAGCAAGGTTGAGTCTGTCACCGTCGACATGGGCGAGCCTGTATTGGAAGACGAAACGCAGTTTGTGGGACGCCGCGGTATGGATAAGGGTGTTTTCGTCTCGATGGGCAATCCGCACTATGTCATCTTCACCGATGATATTGACCAGGTGGGCGAGACGGGACGCATCCTTGAGAATCACCCTGCCTTCCCTCAGCGCTGCAATATCGAGTTTGCACAGGTGATGCCTGACGGACGCATCAGGACGCGCGTCTGGGAGCGTGGCAGCGGCATCACCCAGGCTTGCGGCACAGGGGCCTGTGCTACGGCTGTTGCCGCTTGTCTGACGGACAGGGCGGGTCGTACGAGCAGCATTGTGATGGACGGCGGGACACTTCACATCGAGTGGGGCAGTGACAATCATGTCTACATGACGGGGCCTGCCGAGTTTGTTTTCGACGGAGAAATAGAACATCTTTAACTTTTAAATAAATGGCATTAGTAAATATCCACTTTCTGAATCTGCAGAATAACTATCTGTTTGCCGACATTGCCAAGAAGGTGAACGCCTTCAAGGTGATGCACCCCAAGGCTGACGTCATCTCACTCGGCATAGGAGACGTTACCCAGCCCCTTTGCCCTGCTGTCATTGAAGCCATGCACAAGGCTGTTGACGAGATGGCTACTGCTGACGGCTTCCGGGGCTACGGACCCGAACAAGGCTACGAATTCCTGCGCGAAGCCATCTTGAAGAACGACTTTGCTCCCCGTGGCGTCCGCCTCAGCGTAGATGAGGTATTCATCAACGACGGAGCCAAGAGCGATACGGGCAACTTCCAGGAGCTACTCCATTGGGACAACTTCATCGGAGTCACCGACCCCATCTATCCCGTCTATATCGACTCGAACGTGATGATAGGCCGTTGCGGCACCTATCGTGACGGTCGTTGGAGCAACGTAAGATATATGCCCACCACGGCAGAAAACGGCTTCGTCCCCGAAGTACCCAAAGGGCGTCCCGTGGATGTCATCTACCTCTGCTTCCCCAACAATCCGACGGGTACGGTCATCACCAAGCAGGAACTGCGCAAGTGGGTGAACTACGCGCTGAAGAACGATGCGCTGATCCTGTTTGATGCCGCTTACCAAGCCTACATCCAGGACCCCGACATCCCGCATAGCATCTACGAGATACGAGGTGCCCGCAAGTGTGCCATCGAGTTCCGCTCGTTCTCCAAGACGGCAGGCTTCACGGGTGTCCGCTGTGGATACACCATCGTGCCGAAGGATGTCAGCGTGGCTACCTTCGAGGGAGAGCGCATC
>Ga0310695_10014981_pt1 | contig 10400 bp, 4 predicted proteins | sample RumenRJG_04DNA_FD_203882 | JGI IMG/M metagenome (GOLD analysis project Ga0310695, IMG submission 203882) | Bovine rumen microbial communities from Lethbridge, Alberta, Canada - RJG_04 (v2) (version 2) | ecosystem: Host-associated > Mammals > Digestive system > Stomach > Rumen | place: Canada... | reverse complement strand
CCTGCTGTCCCAACTTCAGATCAAGCTGATTGGGTGTTACCTGAACATCGGTGGCACGTGCAGGCACCACATTGATACTGCAAGTAGTGTTGGCTCCATCATAGCCTTCGCCCTCCTGAGTGGTGGCCGCAACCATACGGAAGAGCGTGGTCTGAGCCTCAAAGTGTCCTGTCGTCATAGTCTCACTAGCACGAACTGTGATGACAAACACACTTTGATGCTCACCCACAGGTATAGCATGTTCATGGGGCATGTTGACCGTGACCAAGCGCAATTCTTGCGGCACTTCGCCTTGCCAGCTGTAGGTCATCGTGTTGTCGTTGTGAACACCATCATCGTCGACATAGTTGGTAAGCGCGATAAACTCATCGGAAAATTCAGCTCCAGTGACCGACAAGCCTTCGGGCAGTGTCATCTGCAGTTGCAGGAACCATAGTGGCAATTCGTTATCCATATAGACCATTACCTGCTTGGTCTCGCCAACAGCGATGTCAAAATCCTCGACATACATCCTGCTCTGCGACGCGACTGGGTAGTTCAGAACCTGAGAATCGATAGTAACGCGCTGTAGATTAGGTCTGAACTTCTGGGCACTAGCGCTAGCCACCGCAAGCACCAATGCCATCATAATAAATAGGATTTTTGTTTTCATGTCTATTAATAATCTTTCTTGTTAAATGTAACTCAAAAAGGTATCAAAATATTGTTCATCCCCACAAATGGGGACATTTTTTGGTTTCTTTTCACCATATTTTGTGATTGTGGATATACTGAAAAGGCTGTAATTTTGCATTTTGGAGATAAAGTATCTTAATTCTAAACAATGAAACTATCAGAACTGAAAACGGGCGAACGCATTGTGAATTATGCATTATGAATTATGCATTGTGCATTGAATAAGTCTGCATGAGATAGTTATGTGGAATATACGTGAGTTAATATCGTAAAACTGATTGACGATGAGAAAGATATTATTGTTGATGTTACTGTGCCTACTGCCATTCGGTGTGGCTTGGGGCAAGAGCGAGAAGAAAATCATGGAGGAAACTTGGAAAGAGTTCCGACAGATACACCCATATGGTCTTCAGACTGTTGCCTTGAAGCACGTTGATGACTTGCGCGTGTTTGTCATCAGTGAACCGTCGCCGTATGTCACCGAGGACGACTTGCGCTCGCTTTTCATACGTCACGGCGGCAAGATGGAGGTCAAGAAACAGAAGCTGGGCCACGATGGCTGGCTGAAAGATGCTGTGGGTTGTGTCGAGCATGATGTCGACAGTGCTGCATTCACTCATGACCTGTTCATGCTGCTGTACGGCACTGACTACAAGGCAGAGTATACCGACCTTGACAACCCATCAAGACATGTCTATTTCTCGCCCTATCGGCTGAACTACTCACATGAGTTGCTGCAATCTTACGATTTCTCTAAAGAGTCCTTTTACGTTTCAAAGGATGACACTATACTAATAGCATCTATTAACGGATTTTCTTACAAGACAGTTGGTGACACGATTTCTACAAGAGAATTGAGAGATGGAATTTATTATAGTTGTAATCCCGGATTTGTGGCCTGGGCTATGTCTGCCAATGACTTAAATGACCTAACCAGATTTAAAGTCAATGCTCGTCAATTTGCATTAGACACTGATTTGATATTCTGTGCGATAAATAATCAAAATTCTATAGTAATAATCGGTCGTCAACGAGTTGTTCCCACATTCATTTTGCCTCCTTTGCGTGTTGAAACCATTTTACAAATGTTCATCAACAAACCCAAATCACTTTTCCAATATTTCGGTAAGGGTTATTCTTCAGAAGACCAAGGCTTTATCGCCCCTATAGGCTTATCTGAGGCATTGCGGAATACTGAATACAGCAACCTTCTCATTCTGACTGACCAAATGCTAAAATCTTGGAGTGAGAACAATCGTGTCCACGACTTGGACTACGACATTCCTGCACCCATTGACTTCCCATTCACCCATGGTGCAGCGGCAGAATTGGGTCACGACTCCATCGGATACTATTGGAATAGCAATACCGTCAGCAATTATTCTGAGAAATACTTTATATCACAGACTGGCAGTTTGCCAGTAAAGTTTGATGGTGGGGGTCAGAATGAGGCAGACACAATAGCCAGCATCTTTTTTGCGAGTTTGAACCAGCCCGATTTGGTGAGAGTCGCACAATATAATGCTCTCAACCAATTTTATCACTGCATTGTTCCGTTTCCCGGTTTTATTGTTTCACAGACAAAGGCACCGGAACCAGTTTGGATAAAGACCCCCACAATGACTCGTTCATCAGCGAATTGGGGAGAAGGTGGTATGCAAGCCAGAGTATTGGGTAAAGCACTGTCTACATTAAAGAGAATTCCGTCTGTTACGATTAGACCGCCCGTGATAAGACCTCCCGTGATAGGTTCTTCCGTGATAGGTTCTTCCATGATAAAACCTCACGTGATAAGTTCTTCCTTGATAAAACCTCACGTGCTTGGTTCTTCCTGGATAAGACCTCCCGTACTACATTCATACTTACGACCGACGTGGTCCAGACTAATCAACTTGTCAAAACACGATTATAATGCTTTAGTAAGACACTTTACTACACCTTCAAAAATTACAAGCACATTAGATTTTTTGAGACCAAAATTAACAGGAGAATTTCATCAGTTCAAGGCTGACTTGCTTGAATTGTCAAAAAGTATACCCAAAGAGGCATTTACTGACAGGAATTTGTTTCTGCAATTATTTAATGAGCATTACACGTCTTTGCCACCTGAATATATTAATAATGCATCATTAGTTTTAGATCATAGCATTATCATTCAAAAGCTCAAGACACAATCATCTTTAATCATTAAGCAGTATCATCAATTGCGCTCGTTTGCCAGTGGTATATATGAAAGAAAGTTGAGTTTGCGTCTTACGGAACTGAATTTCGAGTCATCTGAAGGTGTGGGAATGATGTTTAAAAAGAAACGATTACACACCGCATCGGATTTGCGTACGATAATGGAAAATGCAGCGTCTCTAGAAATAGCAAATGTCAGTTTTTCTGAATGTACAGCCCGTGAACATATCGTAAAGATTGACAAGGTTAACACGGGAATCATCGAACGTGATGCAACCGAGGCTATTAACATCAACGACTATTGTGTCAATGAACCTGTACAGTTAGAGAACTCAACTGTCACAGTCACACTAGACAAACAAGAAGACAAGTTGACGCAAGGCGTCAAGTCAGAACAACTAGAAATCACTATTCAAAATCAGTCCAAGTCCACTTTGAGCATTCTGGTAGACCATGTCAAGAAGGCCGTGCAACGACTGTTCAAGAACTCAGACAAGGTCAACAATAAGTTCCAATTAAAGTATCAGTTATTAAAGGACTTAAAGCAACCCGGAATTGATTTTGACATCCAAGATATTAAATTAGAAGAGAGCACTCACTTTGGAAACATCGAAATGCAACACGACAATGAAACTATTCTCGAAATGGCGGCATAGGAAAGTATTGTTTCTCATTTCCTTGCCCTCAACCCCAGAATTCAATGCATGCAGTGCCGCAGTTGAGCGCTGCATAGCCCAATTGCAGCAGCAAGGTGTAGACGTGCGTCGTAGGATCAACGCAACAGAACTGTCACACATCAGCAAGTATGAACTTGTCATTGTTGTTGCCCATCATGATGAAGAGTATAATGCTTTAGCGCTGGCTGACGGGATGATGAAGATGGATGAATTTGTCCAAGCTCTACCCACCGATTTCAATGGCGTACTCGACCTTGCGTCTTGCCAAGGCGGAAACATCTTTGACAAGCTGAAAGCCCAATGCCCCAGTTGCCAAGTTCAAGCATCGCAGCTCCAGACACCACTGAACTATCGTCTTTTTGCCTACCCACTGGTCATTGAACTGATAAATAAGAACAAGCGCATTTCTTATCATGAGGCATATATACAAGTGCGCAATGATGTCAAAGAATTCCTTAAGGAAAACCCACATCTCATAACTGGTGAGTCCGTGAAACTGGGCAAGAGCCTCTCGACAGCTTACGCTCCCTCACAGGTACAACGATCCCAACCATTCATGATACAGGTGTTCTTTCATCACGACAAGGATACCGATGAGGTGCGACTCATGGCCCAGAAAATAGATGACCAAGCTGAACAGAAGAGAACTCGTGAGTTGTCAATCAAGTTGAAAAAGTCTGATGACATCCGGGTACATCTCAGTTTTCCAAGTCGTGATGAGCAAGTACACATTGATGGCGAGCAAACTACCCAACATTGTCAATGGCAGGGTAACATCGCCAGCGTTGAATATAGTGTGACCTTATCGGATGACTTCAAGGGTAATCGCTTGCAGGCCAAAGTGATGATAGAGGTAAACTGTGAACCCATCGGACACTACTACTTCAACATTGATGTTGTTGATGAGTCTAAGCCAAGCAATCAACCGGGTATTTTCACTCCATTTGATAAGAGTCAGGAATGCGAGAATGAAAAACAGCTACTGTTAAAGAACCTGCATGCTGACTTGCAACATTTAGAAGAAGACCTTCGTACCTGCCAAGACAAGACAAAGCGCATGAGCCTTGAGGCCAAACGTGAGAATTGCAGAAAGTGCATCGAGGTTATTGAGCGCACCTCTAATCGTAGTCACAATGCCCAAGCAAAGGTATTTATCAGTTCAACCGGGGACTTAAAAGAGCTTCGCCGTGCAGCTCTTGACGTTGTATTGTCACTGGAGATGCAACCTATCATGTATGAGTACTGGCCGCAAAAGGATGCTACTCCCGCCGATGTTTGTTGTCAAAAGGTGAAGGAGTCAAACATTTTCCTTTGCATCCTTGGTTCGCGATATGGCTCTGACGGTCCATCAGGCATGTCAATGACTGAGTTTGAATATCGCACAGCTCTCTCGGCTGGCTTGCCTATTCTAGTCTACGTACAGAATCCATTGAGTGCTACCGATGAACCTGAGGAAAAGTTCATCAAACAGAGACTTCTCATCGATGAGGTAAGTTCTAATCGCATTCTCACTGAATTCAGCGAACGACATAAGATGGAACTGGATGCCACCAGAAACCTGGGATTGCTTAAGAACAAGGTGAGTTGATATCGGAGCAAACCCAACAATGACGAAACGACCTCCTGGTATAAATATATCCAAGAATATTAGCCTAGACGATTCATTCGATTACGAATAATCGTATTAATAATCCATAAAACAATGAGAAAAGCAACTATCTTCTATTTAATGGCCTTGATCTCAGTAACAGTGTTTTCACAGACTCGGCAGGGTGTTGTGCGGACACCGCAACGGCCTGCGGCGAGGAGCGTGGCGGTGCCTGATGCTGTTATCTCGATGCAGGGAGGAAATACGGTACGCAGCCGCTATGACGGGCGGTTCTCGGTCACACGGAACGCCCAAATGGGCAACAGCTTTCAGGTGATGAATGTGACCAAAAAGGGCTATGAGCTGTTCGACCGTAAGGTCATCGGCAAACGATATGATTTTGGCTCACGTGATGATATTGAGCTAATTCTCATTGACAGCAAGCAGCTACAGAGAGAACGCAGGCAGATTGAGAAGAAGGCCGAGGAACGTGCATTAGCCAGCTATCGCCAAAAATATGAGAGGCTTACCCGACAATATGAGCAAGAGCGAGTGCTAACGGCAGAGCAATATCACCGGCAATTGCAAGAACTTCAGGACGCATTAGACCAATACACCAGCAACATCAGCAAAACTGTTGATTATTACCTGCACATTGACTACCAGGGGATGGACGAGAAAGATGCCGAGATAGCGCGCTGCATGGAGAATGCCGAATATGACCGCGCCGACTCGCTCATACGTACAATGTTTGACCCCAGTACAATTGTATCGCAATCACAAGCCGCCGATGCCGAACTGGATGACGAGGAGTCGGCACTGTTGGCACAACTCGAAGCAGTCAAACAGAAGAAGACCCGCAAGAAAGCTCAAGACGAGAAGAATGCCGAATATCTTTACCACCTGTTCACCATCGCCCTGGCAGAGTTTAACAACGATAGCGCCTATCAGTATATCACCCAACGCGCCGCACTTGACACGACCCGTGTCCAGTGGCAGGACGATGCAGGGCATTTCATCATGGACTACCTGAAGCAGTTCGATGAAGCCGAGAAATACTTCACTCGCAGCATGAACATTCACAAAGCCCAGGGTGTGGATGGCGAGCGAGGACTCATTGATGACTATGACAACCTGGGATTTGTGTACTATGAGGGCAGCCATTACGCTGCCGACATTCCGCGCGAGAGAGCCATTCCACTCATTGAACAAGCGTTGGTAATCAGCAAGCGTCTACTTGGTGAAAACGATCCATTGACCGCCGAGCAATACAACAACCTGGGGTTGCTGACCCGAGACAGGCAGCTTATCAGAAAGGCGATTGAAATCATGGAGTCTCAACCTGGCGAACCTAATCCCAACCTTGCAGTCTACTATGAGAACTATGCCACGATGTTTCTGCTTCCCAACGGATACGGTCGTCAAGCGATGGAGTACTACATCTTACCCGCCTTGCGCATTAAGAAAAAGGCTTACGGTAATGAAAGCTTAGAAGTTGCTGAAACCTACCTTCGCATTGGAAGGTTATACACCTATCAAAATGACAATTATGTCATACCAAAGTGGTGGAACAATGATCCGAACTCAATTTTTGCATTTTCAGACGCCTTGTCCATCTATGAACAACATTATGGTCAGCATCACCTCAAGGTAGCTGAGACACACAACTTGCTTGGAAAATGCTTTATCAGCTTGAGCAACGCCTACAACTCGAAATTTATCGAATTGGCCAAAGAGCACTTAAGCATTGCCATGAACATCTATCAAGAGTATGACAATAAGACAGGTATTGAGATTGTTCAAAGTGAGTTTGCACAAGCATCTCTGGATCAGATTATTGACAATCATCAGGCGTACGATAGCAACGATTCGGTTGCCAACTTGGTGTTCTGTTATAAGCGTCTTGCTTCGTTGAATTATACCCATCACCGCTATCGTCAATCACTGGCTTTACTGCATCAAGCCATTGCTATAGAACTAGCTAATAACATCATCCGTAGCGTTGCATTTGAAAATTTGGCTTTAGCCAAAATCTATTATGCTCTCAGTGAATATACCCAAGCGGACAAGTGTATTGACAATGCATTATCGCTGAGTGATAACAACGTCATGCTAGCAGAGCTGTCTCACCTATATGAAGCCTACGGTGACATCGACAAAGCGCTTAGCTACTATAGTCAATTCATTGAACTGGAACACACATCGGGCCATACCTATCCCGAATACGACGAACACCTTGGTGATATATATGCCCAGGCGGGCAACTACCCTGCTGCAATCAGTTGTTGGCAACGTGCATTAGCAATCCGAAGCGATCATCACGGCTGCACCGATTCAGCTCACACGACAGTTGGTTCATGCCCAGATGTCAACAAGATTGATACTATAGATGACGAAGGGTTTTATTCCGATGAATATCAACACCTGCTGAAATGCTACTATCGGCTAGGCATGCTCTATGCTCGAAACGGCAATCATATTCAAGCGCAAGAAAGCATCAATCATGCACTCGCGCTGCAAACCAAGACATTGGGAGCAAATCATTACAAGATAGCAGAATGCTACGATAGCCTGGGTATGGTACATTGCTACGCTGGAGAGTTTGACACTGCCAAACAATTGTTAGATAAGGCGCTAAAAATCAGGAATGGCGCAACATACGATAGGGAGATAGATAAACTTCTATCGCTCACAGACAGTGATATCTGTTTTGGTAAACTCTATGCTTGCATGAACGATACGGCACAAGCATTAAAACACTTCAGAGCAGCCTATCACTCACGCATAAGAAATGCCGGACGTCAGAGCAACCTTGTTGCCGAGTGCTGGTATCTGGTCGGTAAGTTATGTGAAGAGCATGGAAAATATGAAGATGCTCTGGTATGTTACGACGAGGCCATGAATATTATCTCTCTCAATGAGTATCATGATTGGTACTTCAACGATGACTATTCACAGATTATCACGCTTCCTAATGCTGAATATTTCACCTTGCAGCGTCGAATTAACCTGATTGAGAGCATTCTACCTAATTCTGATGATTAGACCGAATCATATGGAGCAGGAATTCAAATACTTCGCATTTATCAGTTACAGCTCAAAGGATACCGTCTGGGGCAAGCGGTTGCAGCGTAAGCTGGAGAACTACCGCATGCCGGCGACGTTGTGCAGCGAACGGGGCTGGAAACGTAAGCCCATCAATCCCATTTTCTTCGCCCCGACCGATATCCAGCCGGGCGGGTTGGACAATGAGCTGCAAGAACGCCTTAAAGACTCGCGCAATCTGATTGTGGTATGCTCGCCTAACTCGGCACGCAGCAACTGGGTCGGGCAAGAAATTGAGTACTTTCATCAGTTGGGGCGCACTAATAAGATCCATTTCTTTATCGTGGATGGTAAACCGCATAGCGGTGATCCTGACACAGAGTGCTTTAATCCGGTTGTCAACAAGCTGGGGATGCCCGAGATATTGGGCGCCAATATACATGAAAAAGTGTTTCGTTGGTCGTGGCTCAATCGGGAGCGGGCGTATGTACAACTCATCTCGAAACTGCTAGGCGTTGAGTTTGACTCCATCTGGCGTCGCCATCGTCGACAACTCATCAATAAATGCATGGTTTGGGCCTTGGGAATCATCACCATTTTGTTGGCCTTGTGGCAGGTGTGGCTGAATAACCAACCCTTTGACGCACATGTGACGCTCAAAGAAGCAACTGTTCACAATGAACATCTGCCCCCATTACATGAGGCTGTGGTGACGATGATACTGGACAATGAGACCAAGACCGACACCATCATGTCGCTTGACAAGCAAGGCATCTTCACCAATATTCCACATCGCCTTATGGGCAAAGAAGTTCATGTCACCTTCAGTTGTCGAGACTTCATTTCGGTGGACACTGTCGTGAAGTTGACAAAGCAAATCAAACTGGACGTGAACCGCAACCCAGAGGTCTATGGCGATATCCGCCTTACCCTGTGGAGTGATGGTCCACTACCGGGAAATACAGTCAATATAGCCGGACACGAGGTGACCTCGGATTCAGAAGGGGTGATTAGACTACAGATACCCCTTGCCGAGCAGCGCACGTTCTATCGTATAGCCGCATCGTTGCCGTTGGTGAATGACACGTTGTTTATGCCTTGTGGCGATGATGATATCTTGGAGATGAAGCTCCCCTGAAAAGGGGAGTTTTTTGTGGTTTTTCGCTATTTTGGGGGATTGTGGGGGGAAGAGAATAGTAGTTATTTTGCAAATTGGAAATAATGGGTTGTTGTCTGGGGCCGCGTCTCGAAGTATACGGACTTGCCCTATAATGCATTAAACAATGAAATTATCTGAACTGCAGACGGGTGAACGGGGAGTGATAGTGAAGGTGCTGGGACACGGCGGCTTCCGCAAGCGCATCATCGAGATGGGGTTTATCAAGGGTAAGACCATCGAGGTGTTGTTGAACGCGCCCCTACAAGACCCAGTGAAATATAAGATTATGGGGTATGAGGTGTCGTTGCGTCACGACGAGGCCGAACTGATTGAGGTGGTGGGCGAAGGCGAGCATGATGATGCTGGCGACATGAGGATGTCGCCCCTACAGAATGCCACCATCAGCGAGACGGTACATCTGACCGAAGCGGAGTTGCAAGCGAAGGCTCGTCGCCAGCGTCGTTCAATCAATGTGGCTCTTATCGGCAACCCCAACTGCGGCAAGACCTCTCTGTTCAATTTTGCCAGCGGTGCCCATGCCCGTGTAGGCAACTATTCAGGTGTAACGGTCGACGCCAGTGTGGCTACTGCCAAGTTTGAGGGATATGAATTCAATCTGACCGATCTTCCCGGCACTTACTCGTTGTCGTGTTATAGCCCCGAAGAGCTTTATGTGCGTGAACACTTGTTGCATCAACGCCCTGACATTGTGATCAATGTCATTGATTCGAGCAACCTTGAGCGCAACCTCTACTTGACGACCCAGTTGATAGACATGAACCTGCGCATGGTGTGCGCATTGAATATGTATGACGAGACCGAACGTCGCGGTGACCATTTGGATATTGACAAATTGAGCACACTGTTCGGTGTGCCGATGATTCCCACGTCGTTCAAGAGCGGCCGTAATGTAGACCTGCTGTTTCACGTGATCATCAACATGTATGAGGGTGGCGACTACATTGACGAGAATGGTAAAATCAATCCTGATGTAGCTCGTGAGATCAAGGAGTGGCATGACCGCGAGGCCGACCAACATCTGGCCCATGACCACATTGAGGACTTTGCTGAGGGT
>Ga0310695_10014980_pt1 | contig 10400 bp, 7 predicted proteins | sample RumenRJG_04DNA_FD_203882 | JGI IMG/M metagenome (GOLD analysis project Ga0310695, IMG submission 203882) | Bovine rumen microbial communities from Lethbridge, Alberta, Canada - RJG_04 (v2) (version 2) | ecosystem: Host-associated > Mammals > Digestive system > Stomach > Rumen | place: Canada... | reverse complement strand
CCAGGGGTTTAGCCGCCGGATAGGGCGCGGAGCGCAGCGAGGCGGAGGAGTCTTCGCCGTCGGCAACAGGTGAACCAAATCTCCGGCCGGCGGCGAAGTAGCCCATAACAGCCCGAACCTCGTCATATTCAGGGCCTTGGCCTTCTTCTGATGTCAAGAATATTTTAAGAGCGGTCTCTTCGTCTTCAGAAAGAGTTCCCTCGAAATAACCGTCTATCAGCTCGTCAATCTTTTTCATATTCTTCCCTGTACTTTTCCCTTAATATTTTCCTTGCCCTTGAAGCCTGCATCCGGACAGCAGCCGGAGTCATGCCTAGCTCAATCGCTATATCCTCAAAAGTCATCCCCTCATATTCATGCATCCGGATTATTTCTTTCTGAGTCTCCGACAGTTCCTCCTCAACTGACGCCTCAACCCTCCTGAACAACGCCTCCATCTCGCCACGGGAACCACCCTCGTCCTCAACGACAATTCCATCCAGCGAAACCGTCTTCCCTCTCCTGGACTTCCTGTACTCGTCAATCTGAATATTCCTTCCCGTTCTTGAAAGCAAACCGACCGCCTCCTTCAGGCTCGCGGCCTTGTACTTCCTTCCCCACAACCTGCAGAAAGCCTCTTGGAGGGCATCCTCCGCCTTCCATCTGTCTTTCAACGAAATAAACGCCTCTGTCAGGAAATCCTTCGCCATTCTTTCCGGTTCTCTACCTTAATAAACGAAAATACGAGGAAAATGTAACACTGATAATGAGCATATTACGAAAAACGCGTAGCCAAATAAGCTACGCGTTTTTTATAAAGCGCTGATTATTAACCGACAAAGCGCTACAGTCCAGCGAAATAACCGGGGAAGAGTACCGTGGTCATCACGTAGCCCACGACAGTGGCGATGATTGTGCTCACCAGGCCTGGCATCATGAAACTATGGTTCAGCAAGTACTTTCCTATCACTGTGGTTCCAGTACGGTCGAAGTTGACGGTCGCGATGTCGGAAGGATAGTTCGGAATGAAGAAGTAGCCATAGACGCTCGGGAGCACACCCAGAAGCACTGGACCGGGAATGCCAAGCGAATAGGCCAAAGGCAACATGGCGACCACGACAGCGCCCTGGGAGTTGATCAGCACAGAGACCGCGAAGAACACAAGGGCTATGGACCATGGATACTGAGAGACAATTCCCGTCAGCATTTCCTTGATCTGATCCATGTAGTTGCCAAAATAAGTGTCTGCCATCCAAGCGATTCCATAGATCGCCACAACAGCCACCATTCCTGATCTCCAGACAGTTCCAGCAGCGGCTTTTTTAAGGTCAACCTTGCTGAATATGATCATCAGGGCCGTGGCGCAGAGCATGATGATCTGGATAGCGATGTTCATCTTAGGAAGCCTCTCCAGAGCCTCTTTGCTAAGTACCATCTGGCAGAAAGCCAGGGCGACGATAACAAGGATAGCGAAAAGGAAGATGTACACAGCCAGCTTGGCCTTCTTGTCGATAACCTTGTCGAGAGTCGTGGCATCGCTGCCATAGATGTAGTCGCGAACCGCAGGATCCTCGATTCTTTTCTGGAAGTCAGGATCCTTGTCCAGGTCCTTTCCCCTGCGGAAAGAGGCCAGAGCGGCGAACAGAAGGCCGATCATGCAAGCGGGGATAGTCACCATAAGAACCTGAGGGATCGACACACCATAGCCGTTGGAATTGGAGATTGTGACGAAAGCCACCACCGCGGCCGCGATCGGTGAGCAGGTGATACCAACCTGTGATGCTACCGAAGCGACCCCACATGGTCTTTCGGGACGGATCCCCTTCTTGATCGCGATGTCGACTATGATTGGCATCAAGGTGTACACCACGTGCCCGGTGCCGACAAGGACAGTAAGGAAGAAAGTCGCAAAAGGAGCCAGGATAGTGATGCGATCAGGATGCTTGCGAAGGAGCTTCTCGGCAAGCTGGATCAGCCAGTCCATTCCACCCGATGCCTGAAGGACTCCGGCACAGGTGACAGCGGCAATGATGATGTAGATGACATCCGTAGGAGGAGTGCCAGGCTTCATTCCGAAGCCGAAGACAAGGATAGCCAGGCCGATGCCAGAGATCGCGCCAAGCGCTAGGCTGCCGTACCTGGAGCCGACATAAAGGGCAGCCAGGACAATCAGCAGCTGGATAATCATTAATGCCATAAAGTGTTATCTGTTATGTGGTTGAGCGAAAGAATCACTTCAATTTGGACGCTATGGCTTTCTTGAGCTCGTCCGAAGATGTGTAGACCTTAGGATCCATGGTCCCGTTCTCAATTATGTAAGCGACAGGGAAGCCTTTGGAGAGGTTGTAAAGGTAGACAGAAGGACTAGCCGCGCCAAGTCCGTCACACACATTGATCCAAGGAAGTTCCTGGCTCTTGACGGCACTCGCCCAGACACCTTTGTCCGTGTCAAGGGATATGGCATAGATCTCCAGTCCCTTGGGGTGATAGGTCTTATAAAGAGGGATCAAGACATCCTGGTTGAACATCTTGTTGGCGGCATCCGAAGCCTGCCAGAAATAGACCATGACCAATTTAGAGTCCAAATCGCTGATCTTTACCTTCTTACCATCAACAGCCGACATCTCGAGATCAGGGTATCCAGCTTCGCTGGCTGTGCTGATCTTCTGCTCGATGGCCAAGGCGTTAAACCTTCTGTCGACCTCTTTCCCGAGCGAAATGACATACTTCGACTCAGGATAAACAAGAGCCAAGGAATCATGGACGCTTCTGAAATGGACCGCATCTGTCGACTGGCCGAAAACAGGGAAGTTGTCGTTGATCTTTTGGTAAAGGACAGGAATAGAAGACAACGATTTGCAGTTGTCCATGATGTACTTGATCCGTGAGCGGTAGTACTCTACGTACTTTCTCGATGCGGCAGGGCCATCCTCAGCGTTGACGGCAGCTGTGAAATCCTTCATGAAAGCGGAGAAATCATCTTCGACAGTCTTGAGTTTCTCACTTTCCACCGATCCCTCGACCGTGTACTTCCCGGTAAGGTCAGAGACGACCTTCACATTCTCCCCACTTTGGAGGATAAGCGAGGCGACACGGGTGTCGTCATGGAACACATAGACGAACTCAGGTTGTCCCTGAGCGATTTTCATCTTGTATGAATATGCTCCGGAAGCGTCTGTCTTTACTGTGTCCAGCACGTTGAACGAACCACCGGAGAGACGTTTGAAAACGACTTTCGAGTCTGGAGCGCCTGCCAAAGAACCATTGACGGTCGCCTTGTCCGAACATGAAGAAGCGGCCACCAGAAGGGCAACCGCAGCTAAAATCATTCTATAATTTCTCATATTCCTGGAATATTCTTTCTGCAATGGCTTTATTCTCTTCCGGAGAAAGGTGGAGTTTCTCTTTCCGGAAATCCATGTCCGCCTCGCTTTGGAGCGGGACAAGATGGATGTGGGTATGGGGGACCTCCATCCCCAGCACTGCCACGCCAACCCTCTTGCAAGGAATGGCCGCCTTAATGGCCTGGGCAACCTTACGGGCAAAGGCCCATAGCCCCTTGTAAGTGGCCGGATCAAGATTGAAAATGTAATCATCCTCGACATTCCGTGGGATCACCAGAGTGTGTCCGGGAGCCATGGGATTAATGTCAAGAAAAGCGTAAAACTCCTCATTCTCAGCCACTTTAAAGGATGGAATCTCACCCGCGGCTATTCTAGAGAAAATGGTAGCCATAGTAATTAGATTGAAATGTCAAGAATCTTGAACTTGATTACTCCTGAAGGCACTTTCGCCTCGACAATATCACCTTTGGCATGGCCAAGGAGAGCTTTTGCTATCGGGGTGGTGGCCGCAAGCTTACCGTGGGCGAAATCCGCCTCCGTCTCGCCGACAATTGTGAACTCCATGATGGTCTTCATGGAAATGTTCTCGACCTTAACCTTATTCAGCATCTGAACTTTATCAGTGCGGACTTTTGACTCGTCGATCACCTTGGCGTTAGCGACGAGATCTTTAAGCTTCGAGATCTTGACCTCGAGCAATCCCTGGGCATCACGAGCCGCATCATATTCGGCGTTCTCGGAGAGATCTCCTTTCTCGCGCGCCTCCGCTATCGCGGCGGAGATGACAGGACGCTGGGCCAGAGCCTCAGCGAGGTCTTTTTTAAGTTTGTCCAACCCTTCTTGGGTCATGTAATGAATATCTGCCATAATTTTGAGTTTATTCTATTTGTAAAAATCGAACGGAGTCCCGCCCTTTTTATGGCAGAACCCTGTTCACTGACCACAAATGTAGTCAAAAACCCCGGAAAATCAAATCTTTTTCACTTGCGTTCGTAAATAGAATAAAGCAAGTTACGAATTTGCCTATCCCTGCCGGCACTCGATAGAGGGTCGCCCACGAAAAGCGGGACTCCGTCAGATCCGGTCAAGAAAACATGCTGGTTCCTACCAGTGGCCGGAACAGAAGGGTTGACTTTCAGGAAGGAGGCATCACGATCGATGAGCACATCAAAGGGTAGCTTTCTGTGAGCCAAATCTTTGTCAATACTCCCAGCTGTCTCCGAATTAGGCTGGATCAACACAATCGTCTCAAAGCCGGGATATATTTCCGACATCGATGAAAAGGATGAATACTTATATAAATTGTTAAGCCTGCAACTCGAACATTCCGTAGAGTCTATAAAAACCACCAATCGGATCGCAGGAACTGAAAGGTCAGGATGCGCCCCTGTACCATCAATCCTCTCTAAACCAGTAGGAAACACAATCTTCTCATTCTTTCCGACAGCAGAACGGCCGCACGCCGCCAACGAAATGACGAACAGAAATGCCAGCGAATAACAAATCGACTTTTTCATCTCTTCAGTTTCTTTTCAAAGTGTAAATTTAGCAATAATTCCCGGAATGAGTCTTCAGAAACGCTTTTCAGGCTTTTCGGACAACAAAAACAGGAAGGACGAAGATGATCGCTACCACGGAGAAGGCCATCCCGGCGATGGTGCCGATTGCGAAGTCGAACCAGAAGACTTCCTCGGGGCCGTCGGAGAGGAAGGGCAGAAGTCCCAGGATGGTTGACACGATGGTGAGGCTGATCGGGGTGATCTTACGGGAGAAGGCCTTGATGTAATCGCGCGTCTCCTGATAGGTCGTGACCAGATATATTCCCGCGTTGACAACGATGCCGCAGAGCATCACGAAGGCGGCGAAGCCGCCCTGGTCGAAGGCGAAGTCAGTGAGTCCGAACACCAGGAACAACCCGATGAACGAGATCGGGATCATGAATATCACCGGCAGCGGATACCTGAACGACTCGAAGGTCATGGCGAGCATGACATAGATCACGGCGATGATCAGGAATATCAGCCAGGCGTACCTTTCTTTGTTACCATAGAACCATCCCCCAGATGGATCCTCGGCCTTAAAACCTACCGGAAGTATCTCATTATTAAAGTGATCCACCACCTGTTCCCTAAGGCGTCTGGAGAGCTCGTAGCTTCCGATGAAATCATAACGGATCTCAAGGGTGTATGACTGGTTCTCCTTCTGTATCTCCAGCCCGGTGCGCCTCTTGTCTATCGAGCCCAAGCCGGAGAGCGTGACTTTCGACTCCCCTATCTCGACCGGAGAGTTGACGACATGCCACAGGTCGTAAGCGTCAATGTCAGAAGATCTCAGCACGACATCCGACAACTCCCCGTCGTGATCCGCCTTCCCGATGACCTCCTCGTACAGAAGGGACGACAGCGTCCCAAAGTACGAATATGGATTCACATCGGCCATAGTCATCTTGCCGAAGTCATAGTCGAGGACGAACTCGGATGAAGGCCTGCCGTACCGCCCGCCGCCCCAGATCTCAGGTTCCTGTACCCTACGGTTGCCGGAGACATATTCCACCATCATAGAGGCGTAATCGTGGAGCCGCTGGTAATTATAGCCCTTGAGGATTATCCCATTGCTCTTGTAGTCCGAGACTATGTTGTTGCTGAACGAGTTGTCGTCTATCCCCCAGACACTCCAGTTGGCACCTCCGAAATTGATCGCCATCCTCGTGACCTCGGATTTCAGGGTGGCCGGGAAGGTCGTGTTCTCGTACTCCGGCTTGAACTCAACGGTTATGTTGGCGTTGTTGTAGGAGCTGATCCTCGTCGTGAACACCGAGATCTCGTCAAACTTTGAGAGATAGTTCTCCATCGCCTTCACGACCTCGTTGAGCTGGTTCACCGTGCAGCCTTCAAGCATACCCGCGCGGATGTTCAACTGCTTCTTCTGCGGCTGACGATAGAAGTTGAACCGGTCCAAGGCTCTGTAGAACAGGGCGAAGGAGGAGCCGGCGTACTTGTCGATCTTGACCCTGTTGGACTCGTACGGCTTCCACGTCACAAGTTTGTCCACCGCCTTTCGGGCACGGCTGGCCGTGGCCTTCTCCTTCTCGGACAACGCTTTCGGCAGGGCGCAGAACGGAAGGCCGAACGCCGCGATGAATAACACTATGTACACCCACCGGTGCCTTGTGCCCCAACTGATATATCTTTCATACCGTTTGTTCCATTTCACGGCGCGTCGCAGCGAACGAAGCCTTCTCCTTCCGGCTCCAGTGCTGTTCTGGCGGCCATTTACCCGGATAGGGCGCGAAGCGCAGGCCGACAGGGCAGCACCGGAGCCGGACACGCCCGAGACTTGCGAGACTGGAATATACTCCATCAACGATGGGATGAAGAGATAGGAGATGAGAAGCGAGAGACAAAGGTTGATGACGATGACCCAGATAAAGTCCACCAGGTTGGCCTTCTCGCTCTCGGGAAGCAGTAGCACCATCAGGAGTGCGCCCACCGTGGTCGCTACCGCGGAAAGGATGGCCGGGAAGACCTTCCGGTCACGGTAACGGCTGTAATGGTCAATCATCACTATCGACGTGTCGATGATGATCCCCAGCGAGACCGTGATCCCGGCCAGTGTGTAAATATGGATCTGGAGCCCGGCGAACGAATAGATCGCCAGAGCCGTGAGTATGTTCACCGCGAGAGTGGAGAGGATGATCAGCATGTATCTCCATGAGCGGTAGATAATGAGGACGAACAGCAGGAGTATCAGCATGCAGAGGCCTGTCCTGAGATAGATCCTGTTCAACTCGTCCCGGACATATTCGGAAGAATCGTACGCGACCGAGGCCGTGATCTCGCCGGGGAAGCCGCACCGCAGCTCATCCATCTTCGTCCTCACCGCCGCGGCGGTGGTCAGCAGGTTGGCCGAAGAGGCGATCTCAGCCGTCATGGTGATGGTGTTAAGGCCGTTCACCCTGTAGTAGTACGTAGGAAGTGACTCCTCGTAACGCCAGGTCGCGATGTCTCTCAAGTGGATGATCTCCCCGCCGACATTCTTCACGGGAACCGCCCCGAAATCAGGCCCACTCTCCTCCTCCAGACGGACGGACATCATGCCGTCGCCGGTCCTGGCCATGCCGACGATCTCGGAGCCATAATAGGAGCGGAAGGCGCTGGCGATCTCGTCCGCTGTTATACCGGCCGAGGTAGCCTTATGGGCGTCGAAAGTGATCACCCATTGGAAAGGCACCCCACCTCCGATCTCAACCTTGTCCACCCCGGGAACGGCCGCGAGAGGACTGAGGACATGCTCATTGAGGTAACGTGAGATCTCCCTGGAGGGGATGTCGCCCTTGACAAGGTAAGATACCCTCGAGACCGACTCGCCGCTTCCCCTGGATATGGTCGGATAGGTGATCTCCCTTGGAAGCGAGGACCTGATGTTCCGGACCGCCGACGCCGCCTCGAAACGCGCGGCGTCCATGTCGGTTCCCTTGTTGAAGGAGACCTGTATCGTGCCTTCGCCCTTGGTCGAGGTCGAGGACACGCCGGACACATGGTCGAGTCCTGACAGCACCCCTTCCAGCTTGGATGTGGCCTCCGCCTCGACAGTCTCGGCCGAGGCGTTCGGATAGTTGAAGGAGACGGTGAGAGTCCTCTCCTCGGCAGTCGGGGTGTACTGGATGTTCAGGCGCCGGATCGACGCCATCCCGATGAGAGACAGCGCCACCATGATCAGAACCACAGAGAACGGGGGGATCCTATTTGTCCTTCCGTCCATTGTAGATCGAGTAATATATTGCCGGCACGACGAAAAGGCTGACGAGCGTGCCGACCAGCATCCCGGCTATGATCACAAGGGACATAGGATACTGAAGGTCGGCTCCCATGCTTCCCCGGACGAGGAAGGGACACACGGCAAGGATAGTTGTCAGGGATGTCATGATGATGGCCTTCATCCTCCTTGAGGAAGCGTCAAGCACCGCCCTCTCAAGACTCTCCCCCGCCTTCCGCATGCGGTTGATGGTGTCGATCTTGAGGATGGAGTCATTTATCACAATACCCGTGATCACGATCAATCCGATCATAGACATCAGGTTGACGCTCACGCCGAAGATCCAGAGGGCCAGCAGGGCGAAGAAGATGTCAATCACAATCTCTGACAGGATGATAAGCGGCTGGACGAGAGACTCGAACTGGGATGCCAGGATAAGGTAGAGGAGGGTCACGGCGATGAGCAGGATGAGGATCATCTGGTCCACCATCTTCCTGTTCGAGAACCAGGATCCGGAGAAGCCGGCCTCGAAGGCCCCGTCCTTCCTGACCACGTCCTTGACGGCGTCCATCACCTTCCTGACATCCTTTGAGGGAACATCCAGGTCAACCGGATAGTAATTGCCCTCGGCCCCTGCCACCAAAGTCTTGAAGTCCTCCACGAGGGTCTGCCTCATGAGGTCCGAGGCGGGTATCCTCACTGTCCGCTCGTCTTCTCCCCTCTTCTCGACAAAGGTCCGCGAGAGGATTTCCGACAGGCTTCCGGCGTTCGATCCGGTCACGACAGGAACGGACCGGGAGCCCTGGACTATGTTGAAGAGCCTGTTCTCGTTAAGGGAATTGCGGAGGATGGAAAGGAGGTCGGACACGCTCACACCGTAGAGGGCGAGAAGGTCCGGATCAGCAACGAAAAGCGCGTCCGTCTTGACAGCCGGATCTGACACTCCCGCCCCGGGAAGGGCGTCCCGGATGCCGGAGATGACATCTCTCACGGGGGCCACCTCAATCCTCTCGGCCCTCACCGGACGAAGTTTGGCTGTCAGGGTGGCCTCATTCCCGGCGAATACCATATCGAAAATATTCCCGGACGGGGAGAATGAATATGTCGCCGCGGGCCACGAGGAGGCGAGGTAAGCCTCCAGTTCCTCCTTGACCTTGTCCAGGGCCCGCTGGTTCCCGCAATCCAGATATACAGAGGCCTCGGAGATCCCCTGGTCGCCGCTATGGCTGAGCGCGAACTGCTGGGCACCGACAAGGGCGGTCATCTGGGAGACCTTCCCGGAGAGCAGGGTCTCGATAGACCTTATCCTGTCCGTGTTGTTCTCGATGGCCAGATGCTCGTTCCACTCGATCCTCAGGATGGTGTCGGTCTGGGTCATCTCGGGAAGCCTCTCCTTCGGCATCAGCAGGAAGCAGGCGACCGTGCCGGCCAGCGAGACTGCGAGAAGACACCAGGAGAAGCCGCGGTGCCTCAGGCACCACTCCATCCATCTGTCATCCCACCTCTGGAGAGGCCTCTCGAAATTGAACCTCTCAAGGAAACGGCTCGGGGCGAACCTGTCCTTGCCCTTGTACCACCAGTAGTAGAAGACGGGTATGACGGTGATGGTGACCACGTATGAGGTCAGCAGGACTATCGTCACGGATATGGCCTGGTCGTGGAACATAGCGCCGGCTATGCCCCCGAGGAAGACAAGGGGGATGAACACGGCGCACGTGGTGAGGACGGAGCTCAGCATCGGGGCCATCACCTCGCCGGTGCCTTTCAACACCGCCTGCCTGAGGTCCCCATCCCTCTGCCACCGGCCTGTGATGTTATCCACAAGGACGATGGTGTTGTCGGTCATCATTCCAACTCCGAGAAGGAGTCCGGAGAGTGAGATGATATTCAGCGAGAGGCCTACCGCATGGAAGCAGAGCATCGAGAACACCAGGGACACGGGCATGGTCAGCGCGACCAGTGCCGGGGAACGGAAGTCCCTCATAAACAGGAATATGACCACGCAGGCCAGCAGGAGCGCCATGACGATGTTCTGCAGGAGGTTGCTGATCGAATATTCCAGAAGCTCAGTCTGGTCCCTCGTGATCTTGAAATCCAAACTTGGATAGTCCGCCTTGAACTGGTCCATCAGCTCGTTCATCGACTTCTTCAGGGCGGACATCCTGGCCTCGCTCTGCTTGATGACGGCGAGGCACACGGCGTCCTTCCCGTCCGAGCGGACCAGCCCGGTCCGTTTGGCCGGATGCGTCACGACCTTGGCTATATCCTTGACTTGCAGCATCCTGCCCTCACGCTTGAGCCAGATGGAGGAGATGTCTTCAG
>Ga0310695_10014977_pt1 | contig 10402 bp, 10 predicted proteins | sample RumenRJG_04DNA_FD_203882 | JGI IMG/M metagenome (GOLD analysis project Ga0310695, IMG submission 203882) | Bovine rumen microbial communities from Lethbridge, Alberta, Canada - RJG_04 (v2) (version 2) | ecosystem: Host-associated > Mammals > Digestive system > Stomach > Rumen | place: Canada... | reverse complement strand
TTTTATTTTTCTCCTCTAATTCTTCTAGCAAGTTGCATATCCTTAGGCATAATAGTAACTCTCTTAGCATGAATAGCACACAAATTAGTATCTTCAAATAATCCAACAAGATAAGCTTCACAAGCTTCTTGAAGAGCTAAAACTGCTTGACTTTGAAATCTTAAATCACTTTTGAATTGTTGTGCTATTTCTCTTACTACTCTTTGAAAAGGTAATTTTCTTATTAAGAGATCAGTTGATTTTTGAAATTTTCTTATTTCTCTTAATGCTACTGTACCTGGTCTATATCTGTGAGGCTTTTTTACTCCTCCTTGAATTGGTGCACTTTTTCTTGCTGCTTTACTTCCTATTTGCTTACGTGGGGCTTTTCCTGCTGGTGGTGTTTGTTTACGAGCTGTTTGCTTTGTTCTTGCCATTTTTTTTATTTTTTAATTCTGATTTTTTGAAGGCTTTTTATATTCAATTTTTGGGAATTAATTTTTTTACAAAGGGTTTTTAATAATTTTTTTATGAAATTTTGAGGTATTTTTGAAGTTTTTTGATTTGATTTTACTTGATTTTTTATTTTTTAATTGGTTTATTAATTAATATTTTTTTTATTTTTTTTTATTTTTTGGAAGAGGATTTTTTTTAATTAAAATAAATTTTATAAAATGTTTAATTTCTAGAAATTTATAATTAAAATTTGATTTTATGATAATTACTTTTTTATGATAATTAATTTATTTATAATCATTTAAGGTATGAATATTATTATTTAAGAAATTATTATTTATGCTTTCTTTTCTTTTTTTCATATCTTTTTCCTTATTTCTTTCATTTTTTATATTTCCATTTTTACTAAATGAATCAATTTTTCCAAAATCTTTTTTATTACTTTTATTTTGACTTTTATTTTTATTCTGACTTTTACTTTGACTTTTATCTCTTTTTTTCTTCTCATTTCTTTTTTCTTTCAATTTCTTTTTTTTTAATTCCTTTTCTTTTTTTTCCTCTTCTTCAGTTGGAGAAATCCTAATAAAAGTCCCACCACATTCTTTTTGATGTTTCATAAACCATTTATCAGCTTTTTGTGGAGGTCTATTCATTTGTCTTCTAACATAACCATAATAAGGTTTTTTATTCCTACAAATACCATTACATCTCCAAACATATTTTGCATAATAGGAAACTTCATCTAAAAAATTATGATAAACGGTAACATTAAATCCAGTTTCTTTATTAATTTCATTCATTTTTTGTTTAAAATATTTCCCATGACCACTTAAATCATCACTCATATCATATTTTTTAATAAAACAATAAGCATGAATCATTTCATGAATAAGTGTTTCTTTAACTTCTATAATAGTTCGAAATTTCAAAAGTGATTCACTTAATCTTATTGTTGGTATTCCTTTATATACACTAAATACACCTGCACATGATGTCATTTTAGATGACCATGAAAGACTAATACATCCTAATAAATTTTCAAAAAATATTTCATTGTATATCTGGAAATATTCATATATATCAAAAGTTTCTTCTTCAGTTTTTTCACTTTCAAAATATGAAAAATCAGAATTAAAATCATAATCCAATAAATAATTTTCTAATTTACTATTATTATTATTTAATATTTGTCCAGATGTTGTATTTGCTTTTATAGTTATTGTTTTTGTAGTCATTTAAATTTGAATAGGAAAAAATAATTATTTACTTATATATGAATTATTTCAAAGAATAAAAAAAATAAAATAATGAATGATTTAAAAGAAACTTTAACAATTGATTATGAAAATCCAAGAATTTCAGGAAGAAAATCAATTGGATTAGAATATTCACAAAATGGTGAATATAATACTTTAAATGAACCTATTTACATATCTTTTGTATTATAAAATTTTTATAACATACAAAAAGAAAAGAGAATTTATTAGAATATGTTATAAAACTCAATATGCAATAATTCCAAGATGTTCTGCTTCAGAAAATTCAAATTTAAAACAATGGGATTTATGGGGACCTTTATTTTTTACGATATTTTTAAGTTATTTTTTATCTGCTTCAAAAGATACTGAAGAAATGTCAGAAACTTTTATTTTAGTTTTTATTTTAATGTGGGTTGGAGGAAGTATTATAACTTTAAATTCAATTTTATTAGGAGCAAATATGTAAAATATTATTTTTTTTATTTTTATTTTTTATTTATTATAGTTCACTTTTTCAATCATTATGTGTTCTTGGTTATTGTTTATTTCCTATTTTACTTTGTTCAATGTTATATTATTTTTTAAAATCACATTTAAATTTTGGTGTTAAATTATTAATGGCTGGAGGGACTTTTGTTTGGTGTTGTTTTTCTTCACTTGCTTTTATGAGTGATATAGTTGGTAATGAAAAAAAAGGTCTTGCACTTTTTCCTATTTGTTTATTTTATTTTGCCTTTACTTGTTATTTACTTTTATAAATTATTAAATAATTGATAAAAAAATGGTTTATTTATAATAAAGGAAAAAATTATTTTTTTACATAAATTTCTCATTGAACTTTTATTAATAATTTATTTTTATATTAATAATAATTATAATGGAAGAATTATTTAAAAAAAAATTAAAAGGAATAAAACATGAAAATAATAGAGTAGCAATAGATAATTTTTCAACAATAAGTTCTCTCCTAAAAGATAATTCAATTATAAGTTCTCCAAAAAAAATTAAAAGTAATAATTTTAAGCATAAAGAGTTTTTAAATGATTTAACCAATTATGAATATGTTGATGGTCAAAATATTAATCAACTTGAAACAGATGAAAAAAATGATGAAGATGAAAATGAAGATTTAATTTTAAATAAAAAATATAGAAATAAAATAAAAAATGATATTTTTACTTTAAATCCTATAAATAAAAGTGAAGAAGAAAATAATGAGGAAAAAAATGAAGAAAATGAAAAAAAAGAAGAAATTAAAAATGAGGAAATAAAAAAAAAAATTCAATTTGAAGTTAAAAATAATATAGAAAATAAAGAAAAAATAGAAATTAAGAAAAAAGATGAAAAGATAATAGAAAAAAAAAATGAAGAAAAGAAAATTCAAAAAAAAAATGAGGAAAAGACAATTGAAAGAAGAAATGAAGAAAAGAAAATAGAAAAAAAGGAAGAAGAAAAAGAAATTAAAAAAAATGAAGAAAAGAAAATAGAAAAAAAGGAAGAAGAAAAAGAAATTAAAAAAAATGAAGAAAAGAAAATAGAAAAAAAAAATGAAAAAGAAAATGAAAAAAATGAAAAAGAAAATGAAAAAAATGAAAAAGAAAATGAAAAAAATGAAGAAAATGAAAAAAATGAAAAAGAAAATGAAAAAAATGAAAAAGAAAATATAAAAAATGAAAATGAAAAAGAGGTAATTATAGATAATTCATTAGTTTTACCAATAAATAAAAAAAGAAAAAGATTTATAATTACTGATGATGATAATATTGTACCAAAAGTAAAAACTAAATTTAGTAAAACTTTTATTACAAAAACAGCTAAAAAAAATTTATCATCTGTTGAAAGGAGAAAAGAATATAATCAACATTTAAAAAAAATGAATAAAATAAAAAATAGTGAAAAAGAAATTAAATTAATTCAAAAAAAATGGAGAATATTTTTCAAAAAAACAATATTAAATAAAATAATATTAATTCAAAGTTTTGAAAGAAGATATATTCAAATTAAAAAATTAAAATTAAAGCAATTATATATTTCAAATTTAAAAAAATCAATAAATTCTCTAAGAAAAATTTTATGTTTAAAAAATTTTAAATTCTTTATAAAAATCATAAAAAGAATAATTCAAAAAAGAGAAATAGGAATACAAGTTCAATTATTAAAAGAAGAAATAATACATCATCAAGTTTGTTTAAAAACATTTCCAAGACCTTATCATGAAATAGGAAAAAATATAATTAAAAAAAATAAATCAAGAAATAAATATTTAAATAAATCAATTCAAATGTCAGTTAATACAATTAATCAAATAATTTATGAAGGAAAAACTGGAAGATTAATTAATCTTAGTGCTTTTCCTTCTGAAAAAATTAAAGAACATATGAGAAATTCATATAGAAATTTATCTTATTCAAATAGAGCTGATTTTTTTTCTAGTAAAAAAAAAATTATTGTGAAAAATTATGATATTTTAAAAAGTAGAAAATATCTTAAAATAATTAAAAAAAGAGTTATTTTTAATAAATGGAATATAACTACTAAAATTGATAATTATAATGAGATTAAAAAATTGTATTTATTACAAAGGACTATTAAAAAATTTTTAAAAAGATTAAAAAATAAAAAATTAAGTAAATCAAAAAAATTATTTCATATAAAATTATTTATTGTATTATTAATTACTATTATAACAAAAAATACTAGAAATCAAATAATAAAAATTTTTAAATATAAATATGATAATATAATTAAATTTCTTAATAGAGATTTTTTAAAAAATCCATCATTACAAAGATTTATTGAAGTTAGAAGAAATAAACATGAAAAATTAAATACTAACTTTTCTAACTTTAAAACTTCTAATAAACCAATATCTAGAATTGAACAAACAAGTAGTACAATTGTTAATGATGAAACAATATATATTAACGTTAAATCTGTAAATAATAAATATTTAACAGCTATAAGAAATTCAAATAAACTTTAATAAGCAAATAAAAAAAATGAATTATTTAATTTGTGAAAAAAAAGGTATTACTTAATTTTTTTGAATTATTTATATAAATAAAAACTATTAAATCAAAATATAAATGCTAATTAATATTTATAAAATAATTATTTTTATTAAAAAAATTTATTATTTAAATTATTAGATATAAAAATTATGTCATATGAAGAAATAATTGAATATCAAAAAGAAGGTTTAATGGGAGGAGCAGGTCCTTCAGAAATTCCAGATCATTTAAGAGAACTTGCTCAAAAATATAGAACTAATAAAATGATTTGTAGAAAATGCTATGCAAGATTACCTTTAGGAGCTCATAATTGTAGAAAAAGAAAATGTGGTCATTGTGCTAATATTAGACCTAAGAAGAAGATAAAAGAAAAGGAAAAAGGAAAATAAATATTATCAAAAAAGTTTCATAATATTAACTTTTTTATAAAATAAAAAAAATGAAATTTTATATTTAAATTTTTTTTTTCATTTATATATTAAAAATTATTATTATTTATTTTAAAAATAAATTATAAAATAATTATTCAAATTTTAAATATAATAAAAATAAATAATGGACTTTAATTCATTAGTTTTTCCAGTTCCTACACCAACGTATTCAAAAAATGATTATAAAGGACATTTAATTTGGATTCCAAAAAAAGAATTTTCATATAAAGATAAAATAAAATACTCGAATAATTATTATTATCAAAGAAATGATCCAGGTCATATTCAACCAATACAATTAAAAAGAAAAGAAAATCCAGGAAAAGTAATTTTTCATGCAAAAAGTGCATCCATGGTACAAAAAATACCATCAATAACATTTCAAATAGATAATAAATTTGAAGAAGAATCATTATCAAAAAATAAAATAGAAAATGAATTTATACCTTGTATTTTTATTAAATCAAATAATCCAAGTGATAAAATAATAATATATTTTCATAGTAATTATGAAGATGCTGGAAATTGTTTTTCTTTTTGTAATTCAATGGCTCAATTTTTAGAAATTAATATTTTAATTGTTGAATTTCCAGGTTATGGAATTTACAAATCAAAAGAATCAGCAAATGCAGATTTAATTATAAATGATGCTAATATTATTTTTAGTTTTATAAATGAAATTCAAGGAGTTTCAGAAGATAATATTATTATTATGGGAAGATCAATTGGTACAGGTCCAGCAACTTATTTAGCAACTAAACATAATATTTTATCACTAATTTTATTATCACCTTTTAAATCAATTAAAGAAGCAATTAAGAGTATGTTTCCTAAATTAAATTTTGGTAATTTACTTCAAACTTTTGTTAAAGAAAGATTTAATAATTATGAAAATATATCTAAAGTAGCTAGTCCTATATTATTTATTCATGGTAAAGAAGATACTTTAATTCCATCTTATCATTCTGTTGAAATGATTAATAAATGTAAATCTCCTGCTAAGTTAGTTTCACCTCAAAGAATGACTCATAATCAATTTGATTTTATTAATGATGTCTCTATACATATTAGAGATTTTTTAAAAGTTTTTACTGTTTTAAATATAAATAATAAATTTGATGATACTGATGAAAATGTACCTGATAATAATTTTATTGATTTTCCACAATTTATGTATTTTCCTCCTATTAATTAGGGAATATTTTTTTTAAATAGTTTTTTTTAATTAATATTTTATTTTTTATATATAAATAAATATTTTGGTTTTAAAAAAATATATTTTTCATATATTAAAAAATGTTGTTTTTTATTATTAAAATTCACTTAATAATAATTTCAATGAATTCATATATTTTTATTAATATACTATTGAATTAAATTTGAAAAAATATCTAATTTATAAAAGAATAATAATATAATAGGAGAAATTAAATTGATAATCTTCTAATTAAATTTGAAAAATCAAATTGTCTATAATTAAAATTTGAGATTAACCAATTATTAGAAAAATAAGAAAATTCATCAATATTTGCCCTACATAAAGGACAAGTTTTATTTCCTTTTTCTATCCATTTAATTAAACATATTAAATGGAAATAATGATTACATTTTAATTTTCTTGCTTCTTTTAAACTTTCAGTACAAATTGCACATTCTTCTTCTTTTTTTTCAACTTTAGGAAAATATTTATCTATATTATTAAAATATTTTCTTAAATTTAAAAAATTAAAAATATCATTTAAAATTGAAACTGTTTGAAGTATTGATAAAAAACCTAAGATTATAGAAAATATTGTTTTTTTTTGTTCTCCATAACAAAAAAATAAAAATATGAAACCAATATAAATTTGAGTTGAAAAATGAATAAAAAATTTATAATTATAATTATATTCTATTTGCTTTTCTTTTTCTATCATATTTTGAATTGAATAATTAAATTGTTTTCTTTTTTGACAATAATCTTCAATGTGTTTTAAAATATTATAAATTCCATAACAATTTAAACTAAATTTATAAGTAAAATCATGTAAATCATTAAAAATATATAAAACTATAACCAAAATTAAAACTTTAATAAATAATAAATAAATACTTCCAATCTTATATCTTAATTTAATTGATTTAATATTTTCATTTTTTAACTCAGTATTTTTATTAATATAATTTGAAAAAGAATTATTAAGTGTTTGTAAAAATATCTTTAAAATATAATAATGAACTTGTAAGAAAATCCATAATGAAAAATCAATAAAACTTTTTAAATATAAATTATTAAAATGATAAATTGTAATCATATAAAATATTGGATTTGAAAAAAGTTCTTCTGGATATGAAATAATATTTGATTCAGAATTATTTTCAAACTTAATATCTACTCTTAAAATAAAAATAAAAATAAATAAATATAAATCCCAAACTAAAATTGTAATTACAATTAAAATAATTATAATAGAAATAATAAATATATAATTTTCTTCATCTGCAACAATTCCTCCTTTATATAATGAAATAAAAGTAAATATTAATATACAACATGTTAATAAAGATGGAAAAAATGCCTTTTTTGAGAAACAAAAAATAAGTTCCATTATTAAAAAAAAAATTCACATTTATTATATTTTTATATAATAATTTTAATTTTTCTTTTATCATCTAATGGAAAATATTAATGTTATAGAAAGAAAAGGAAATAGTTATATTGATTTTAAAAAAACATCATGTACAGGAAGTATTGCAATGGATGTAAAAGTAAAAAAAAAACCGTTTAATACAAATATTTTAGTATTAAATAAAAGAAATAATAAAAATAATCCAAATAATAAAATTATTGGAAAAATAATTCAACAATTATTAGAATGTGGTTATTCAATGGAATCAATTAAATATTGTTATGAAAAATATAAATTTGATACTATTGATAAAGCACTTAATATTATTATGAAAGATATTTATACTGATAAATATAATCATAATTTTTTTTCTATTAATAATTATCAAAAAATTTATGGTAAAATAAAAACAGATATTCCAAAAAAAGATTTTGACAAAATATGTATAATTTGTAAAGATATTGAAAAATATCATATTAATTATAATAATGAAAATGACTCTTCTGATTTAGATAATAACAAAGATAATGTTTCAAAATTTCCTTTATTATCAAGAAATGATTATACAAATAATTGTTTAAGTGAATTAAATAAAATACCTTCAATAAATGATAATGTAAAATTAAATAATATCAATCCTAGAAAAAGTACAAAATCATGTTTTCCTCATATTCAAATAAATATAAATTTAATAAATAATATTGTAAAAGACTTAGACCAAAAACATGATTTATGTTTAATATGTTATGTAAATGAATTAAAAGAAGATAACTCCTTAAAAATGGAATGTGGACATATATTTTGTTTTGATTGTTATAAACATTACATAAAAGATAAAATAGAAAATGGTATAATAAATATAAAATGTTTAATGGCAGGATGTATTTTTATAATACCAGATAAAATAATAAAACAATTTACAACTCAAGAATTATTTAGAAAATATTTAAAATTCAAAAAAAGAAGTTTATATGTAGAAAATATGAAAAAAGGATTAATTCCATGTATCCATCCAGATTGTGAAGAATGGATAAGATATAAAGAAGGTGATGACCCAAATGTAACATGTAATATGGGACATAGTTTTTGTGCAAAATGTAAACAAAAACAACATAGAGGAAGAAGATGTAAAATTTATGAAAGAAATATTAATAAAGATTCTAGAATTAAACCTTGTCCTAATTGTAGTTATTTAATTGAAAAAAGTGGTGTTGATAATAAGATAATTTGTCCTATGTGTAATTTTACTTTTTGTTGGTTATGTCTCAATAAATGTAGTAGTTTTCATTATTATATTATTAATATTAGAGGATGTCCTGGATTGAGAAATGCTGATCCTAAAAATAGTAAAATTTTAAATAATAATTTTATTCAATGTCTTTGGTTTTTTTTATCTTTTATTTTTACTTTAATTGCTTTTTGTTTAATTATTGTTTTATATATTTTTTTTGGAGCTGCATATGAATTAATTAAATTTTATAATAATAAAAAATATAGAGATAATGATTTTGATAGTGATATTGATTTAAGTGATTATGTTGCTAATGGACAAGGAGTGACTAATGAAGTTAATAATACTAGAATGAATAATTCTTTAAATGTTATTGTTCAAAGGAATAGTTCTTTAAGGAATAATAATGGAAAATGTGATAAAGATTTTTTTGTTTATATACTTTTATTTCTTTTAGGAATGATTCTACAACCTTTTTTCCTGGTTTATAAATTTTTACAAACTTTAATGGAGTGTTATAAAAAATTTGGTTGCTGGTTTTTTTATATGGGGAATTATTAAATACTATATTATTAAAATTAAATCATTTGTATTTATAATTATAATGTATATAATAAATCAAATTAAATATCTATACAAAATAAATTAGATTCCAGTTTTTCTTTGAAAATATGTGATTTAATATAAATTAATCTAATTCTAATTAATTTTTTATTTATATTTTTTTTTACTTAATTTATACTTTAAATAATTTCTTTTAATTATTTTTTTCTTTTTTTATAATGATATTCATATATATTTATAACATTTATATCTTCTATAGATTTAGTTAAATCTAAATTATTTATAACTTGATAAATTTCATTATCCTTATTAGATTTATTCTTTATATTTTTATATAACAATATTTTGTTATTTTTCCTTTTAAATGTTCAATTTGAATATGATTATTTTTTGGAATGTAATAATTTTCATTTCTATTTTCATATAAATTAAAATATTTTTTTTCTTAGATGTACTTTTATTTTTTTGATATTTTCTTTTTAATTATTAATTATTTTATTTTACATATAATATATATCATTCATAATTTTATTTCTTAATAACATTTTATTATTACAATTATAATTAATTTTTAAATTTTTTGTTTGAAAAGAAAATTTTATTCTAATTTTCTCTTTAAGTTTATCAAATATTTAAGATCTACTATTCGGTTAAAAATCAGATTCAATGCAATTTTTTTTATATTTTTCAATTTTATAATTATACTTTTCATATATTTTTTTCATTCAACTTATTTTTAAAAAAAATTAAAAAAAAGAATAAAAAATAATTAAAATATAATAAAACTTTAAATAACATAACCAAAAAAAAATAACCTTAAAAAAAAAATCTTTCAAAAAATAAACATTATCATAATCAAAAA
>Ga0310695_10014976_pt1 | contig 10403 bp, 10 predicted proteins | sample RumenRJG_04DNA_FD_203882 | JGI IMG/M metagenome (GOLD analysis project Ga0310695, IMG submission 203882) | Bovine rumen microbial communities from Lethbridge, Alberta, Canada - RJG_04 (v2) (version 2) | ecosystem: Host-associated > Mammals > Digestive system > Stomach > Rumen | place: Canada... | reverse complement strand
ATCTATGAAGTCGGTTTTACGATGGCTGTTGTGTGGTTAATTGTCTTGGTGGCAGCGATCTTACTGATCAGTTTTGGCGTGATCCGGATCGCCGGATAAAAGGAAACGATATTCCAGACGATAGAAAAGATACGAAAACAAAGAGATAACAGAAAGATAGACGATGATTTCCGTAACGATACCGAAGCGTACAGCAATCTCATGAAAGACCGGCTGGGTGGTCGGATAGGAAAAAGAGATATAGAACATATTGGGTTCCACGTAGATATCGTTGAAGATCAGGTGGGATGCAACGTTGATGATTTCGGCAATGAGTGCCATGAGCAAGAAGAGCTGAAGGGCAGGCAGAAATGCGGCCTTTTTTCTTTTTTTCAGCACCAGCAAGGCTAAAATAACTTCACTAAGAATTAAACCGTGGTAGGCAAAGGAATGAACTGTCAAAATAACCTGGTCCCGTAACATGTCATAAGGAAGGATGAGGGCAACCAGATCGGAAAATAAAGAATAAGTCGCCAGAAAGACAAGAAGAGCGTTTTGCCACTTAAGATTTTTGATATAGGTCACAAAGAAGGAACAATACATGGCCATGGAACATAACTGCCATGGAAAGAACCACAGATTGAGCTTTGTATCAAAGACATAGATGTAACAAAACCACTGTTTAAAGGCCTCAGCAATTAACATCAAAAGGCCCAGGAAATGAAGTGTTTGAAGTAACTTTTCTTCCCCTTTCTTCCTTGCCCAGAGATAGAAAAAGAGGTTAAAAAATGTAATCAAAAACAGGGATAATATATGAATAAATCCGAATAATCTTGGTGTCGATGCAAAGGTGATGCCCATACCTAAATTATAGGGGATAAGGACAGAGAAAAGAAAATCAAATGGCCTGTACTGTAGTGAATAAATGGTGGTTTAGATAGTTGCGTTTTGTGACTATTATCAAGGATGTAAAACAGTGCTGATTTTAGGTACAATTAGAATAGAAAAGTCAATAAAATTGCATATTAAACCTTAAATATATCAATATATAGACTGATGCTTATACTATAATAAAAGTACAGTAGTGTTGCACTGAACTGAACCCAATTGTTTGGACACATTGATTCTGGATATCAGGGGTACCCCTGATATCCAGAATTCGCGCCAGACAGGAGGGTTCTTTTTTGTGAAATTAAGTAATGAAGATAAACGGGAAATTATCAGGTTGAATAAGGAAGAAGGCGTTTCTCAAACACATCTTGCCGAAGCATTCGGTGTCGGAGTCAGATATATCGCGGAGCTGATCGCCAGATACAATCTTCATGGGGAAGAAGTTCTGATCAAAGGACCAAACCGGAAGTATTCTCCCGAGTTCAAGATGGAAGTGATAAATCGGTATCAGAACGGTGAAGCGAAGAATGCGCTGGCGGTCGAATATGGCATAAAAAGATCTATGATCGATTCCTGGCTCAGACGCTACGAGAAAGACGGTTATAATGGTCTTATCGATAAGAAGAGAGGACGGCCGCCCAAGATGAAGAAGGAAGAAGCCTTAAATGAGACGGTAAGCGAAGATAACGATGAAGTAAAATCTGAATCTGCCGACAAGGCCAGAATTAAACTTCTGGAAAAGAAGAATAAGGAACTTGAAGCGGAGGTCGCCTACCTAAAAAAATTGAATGCCTTGGTTCGGGAAAGGAAAAAGCGCGAATCAAAGAAAAAGTAACGGTGATAGCTGAACTAAGGCAGTCATACTCATTATCACTGCTTTTAAGGATCTCCGGTGTGAAAAGATCCACCTACTACCATGTGTATTCACATATGGATGATGATAAAGACGCTGAACTGAAACAGGTCATCTGTGAGATCTATAACGAAAACAAGGGAAGATACGGTTATCGCAGGATCACCCTTGAATTGAGAAACAGAGGATATATCGTCAACCACAAGAAGGTAAAACGCATTATGAAGAAACTCGGCCTATTCGGCCTTACACCGAAAGCCAAGTATAAGTCCTACAAAGGCGACAACAACGGCACGGTAAAGAATCTTCTTATCCATAAGGAAGTGGATGAAGAAAATCATAAGACGAAGTATGTCAGAGACTTTGAAACATCAAAGCCAAATGAGAAATGGTCCACGGATGTATCGGAATTTCATATCCCGGCAGGAAAGCTCTATTTGGCTCCGATACTCGATATGTACAACGATGAGATCATCGCCTATGATATCTCTTCGAATCCTGATTTCTTACAACAGAAAAGATTACTGAATAAAGCCTTCTCCAGGTTTGAAAATCTTGAAGGTCTCATTTTCCACTCTGACCAGGGCTGGCAATACCAGATGCAGCCATGGCACAAGGCCTTGAAAGACAAGGGCATCATCCAGTCCATGTCCAGAAAAGGCAATTGCTTAGACAACTGTCCGATCGAGAACTTCTTCGGCAAACTGAAAAACGAGATGTTTTATGGCCATGAATATGAATTCAAGACACTGGATCAGCTCAAGAAAGCCATTGAAGACTATATCGACTACTACAATACAAAACGCATCAAAGTCAAATTAAAAGGCCTTACGCCTTGTGAAGCAAGGCGGCAGGCCTTATCATTGAATTAGCTTAAATCACTTGTCCAAATAATGGGGTTCACGACACCTCCAACTCCTGGACCTGGCCCGGGTCCTGGGCCGGAACCAACTCCGGAACCTGCACCTGAGCCAACACCAGAACCGACTCCGACTCCTTCACCAGAACCGGAACCGATTCCTGATGAGCCTGTACCACAGACTGATCCTGAAAAGTATTGGGCATTAGCCAATCTCTTAGCATCGATCGGTACTGTGCTTACGGCATTAGGCATGATCCTTACATTCTTCAGAAAGAAGAAGGATGAAGAGGAAGAGGAAAACGCAGAAGCTAAAGAAGCTGCTGTGACAAGAACAGCTACTTCTGAAGAAGAAGCGAAGGAAGAGGAAGAAGATGATGAGAACAAGAGAAAGAAATCGAAGTTCTTGGGCCTCATTCCTGCCATTGGTTCAGTTATCTTATTCATTCTCACAGAAGATATGAGAAACAAGATGATCTGGACAGATAAGTACACACTGGCTATGGTTATCATCCTGTTAGTCAACTTCGTACTCGCTTATCTGACTCGCAATAAGAAGAAAGATGATGATGAGGAAGAAGACAAGCCGGCTGATCCTAATCAGACAGTAGCTGCTTAATCACAAATCAAGACAAAGACTGCTGAGACTGGTTCAAGGCAGTCTTTTCTTTTGGGCAAGTGTCTTTGTTTTGCAGGTCTTTATGGATACAATGATGGTAAACAGAGGAACAGATCATGGAAAAAGAGTTTAAAAATAAAGTTGTTGTGGTGACTGGCGGAGCTTCTGGGATCGGTAAGTGCATCAAAGAGTGTTTTGAGAGACAAGGAGCGAAGGTCTACGTCATCGACATTAAGGAAGGGGATCACTATTTAGGAGATCTTTCCGATAAAAAGGTCTTGGAAGATTTTGCACAGCATGTGATCAAAGAAAGCGGACATATTGATGTTTTAGTCAATAACGCCTTGCCTTTAATGAAGGGAATTGATGATTGTTCCTATGAAGAATTTGAATATGCTTTGGCCGTTGGTGTGACAGCTCCTTTCTATCTTTCCAAACTGTTTCTGCCTTACTTCAATGTCGGAGCTTCCATTATCAACATCTCTTCTTCTAGGGACCGCATGTCACAAGCGCAGACGGAAAGTTATACAGCAGCCAAGGGAGGCATTGCTGCTTTGACACATGCTTTGGCAGTGAGTCTGGCTGGTAAAGTGAGAGTTAATTCTATTTCTCCCGGCTGGATCGATACGATGGGTTCGGATTTTGAAGGAGCTGACGCTTTGCAACAGCCTGCTGGCAGAGTTGGCAAGCCTGAGGATATTGCGCAGATGGTTTTATATCTTTGTTCCGATAAAGCCGGTTTCATCGATGGAGAGAGTATCTGCATCGATGGAGGTATGACAAAACTGATGATCTACCATGGTGATCATGGCTGGTCGTATGATGTGTGAAACAATATCTCTGTCTGAAGTGCGATTGGGTATATAATGGAGGTACGGAGGATTAGCTCAGTTGGGAGAGCGCGCCCTTCACAGGGGTGATGTCGCAGGTTCAAGTCCTGTATTCTCCACCATCTGTAATGTAAGCCTGTGATTGATTCATGGGCTTTTTATATGGAAGTAAAGATAATCTTTGTTGATTTTGCGGTATCTATTTCAAAATGTAATTGATATGGACTGTTTTAAATTGTATGCATAGAGAGAATAGGCTTATAATTCTAGAAGTATGATGATTCAGGAAATTAACCCTTATCATTTTGATAACAGCTATCGAAATGAAAAGGCAACTTGTAATGATAAAGCTTTATCTTTTAAAGATGGCAGGATTTGTGCTGAATACGATGAAGAAAATAGACAACTGATCTTTCCGAATTGCGAAGAGGGCAAAGAATATATCTATGCTTTCTCGATTGATGAGGAGAAATATTTCCTGCATTTCATGGAAGAGGAAACGGATGAAACTTTATTTTCCATGCGGGATCTGATGGGTTTGGATCTGAAGGAAAATAAGGAAGTCTTTGCCGCTTACAGCGCTTATCATTTATATGAATGGTATCGGACCAGTCGTTATTGTGGTGCGTGCGGAGAGAAACTGATCTATGGTGATGAAGAGCGAGTGATGATCTGTCCAAAATGCGGAAATCACGTCTATCCGCGCATCAATCCGGCTGTCATTATCGGCATCAAGAATGGCGATAAACTCTTATTGACTAAATATCGTACAGGATTCTCTCAGAATGCTTTGGTCGCCGGTTTTACCGAATTTGGCGAGACCTTGGAAGAAACAGTCAAACGGGAAGTCAAGGAAGAGACCGGATTAAATATTAAAAACATCCGCTATTACAAATCACAACCTTGGGGTATCGCTTCCGATATCCTGGCAGGATACTATTGTGAGGTGGATGGTGATGACCACATCAGAATGGAACAGCACGAACTGCGTTACGCGGAGTGGGTCAAGCGGGAAGACATCATCTTGCAGAATAAACGTTACAGTCTGACCAATGAGATGATGGAACGTTTCAAATTGGGTATTGAAAAATGAAAACACTTCGATCGAAGTGTTTTGCGTTTTAATCGTGAATATTGACTTCAGTTCCTAAGACAGCATAATCGAAGAGAATGGCAATCTTATCGGTCGGCATGTTGACGCAGCCTCTGGATGGATCGGTAAGATAGATATCACTTCCGAATTCATTTCGCCAGGAGGCATCATGCAGGCCATAGACTCTGCCACTTGGGTCAAAGCCGATCCAGTAGTCGACATGTTCGATATAATCTCTTCCCATCAGATAGGAATCGGTGTCCATCTTGCGAATGATGAATTCACCATGCGGTGTTTCATCAGTAATCTCGCCGTTGCCGGAGACAATCGGAGAAGATAATAATAAGGTGTTGTTTTCGTAATAGTTCAAAGTCTGAGTTAAGATCGAGACATCGATTTTTCCTTCTTCCGGAGTTTTGTTCCAAACAACATCAACAGTTTCGTTTTTGGAAGAAAGAAGGGCTTTGGATAAGGATTTTTGTAAGTCGGAACGGCTGATATAGCCGCTTTTATCGTTGCTGTGTTCCTTATAGAAAGTGTGGATATAGGAACTTAAGTGATCCTGATCGACTGTGATGTCATTGTCAATGAAGGTAAGCAGATCGCTTTGATCGTTATCCTTTAAGATGATTGTTTGATCATCACTGATTTTTATGGTGACTTCTTTATCCAGGACTTTCTGATAGTTTTCGATCTTTCCTTCAAAGGAAGGATCGTCCTGATACAATTGCGGTTTCTGATAATCTTGCGTGAGGTCTAAGGTTGCTTCGCCGGTGGCAGACTGGAAGTTTTTCATCCTTTGACTGATCAGATCGATGACTTCCTGTTCTTCAATGAAATTACCGTCGACCGCATCCTTGAGGACGACTTTATTGTTTTCAATTGCCAGTGTCGCATCTTGCGGCATGACAATGTTGTCTTTATTTAGGAAATAGCAGTTTTGGATAATTTGTTTGACTTCCGCTTTGGTGAAGCTTCCTTGGATCTGATCGGGTTCCAGATCTTTCTGTTGGAACATTGAGATAAACCAGGTGAGCTTATCCTGTTTCTTCAATAAACCGGTGGCATCATAATCGATATCTTCGTTCATCTTTCGCATATCGATGGATTCTTCGATCGTATTGGCATTCTTATCAAGCTCGACCAGGGAAATGGTCGGCGTGATTTCTTTCAGTTTTTCGTTGACGGCTGCCACATTCTGGTTAGAGACATCAAGATCAAAGATCTTTGTCTTAGGCAGAAAATGGGAAGAGTAGAAGGCGATGCCGCCAAGATACAGCAAGGCAATCAAAAGACACACACCAATGATGGCGATGTATTTGATTTGTTGCTGCTTATTCAGGTTTTTCAGATTCATAACACATCTATTATACAGGGAAGCAGATTGTTTTTGTCCTTGAATTGAAAAATGCATATAAATAGATTAATATAAATAACAGGAAAAGAAATATGGGGTTTTAGCGCAGTTGGAAGCGCGCATCGCTGGCAGCGATGAGGTCACGGGTTCGAATCCCGTAAGCTCCACCATAAGAATTTCAAAACTGTCAGTTGTATGACGGTTTTTTTTATTATTCATAGATAATAGTGCCATGATTAGTGCCATGATTAGTGCCATGATTAGTGCCAAAATTGTGGTTAATAGTTTTAGCTGCCCTGTTTGATGTAATGTCATTGGAAATTGTTCTTAGATGCAGAAATTCCAACGATAGATGTCAGATTGAAATAATCTCACAATTCTGTATCGGTATTGGGAGAATAGCGAAGAATCCGGGAATTTATCAGAATCATACAAGATATGATTTGAAACCAAAGAATAATGCAAGGAATTAACAAAACCAGATGCTAAACTTGGTTTTGGCAAGACAGCATTGCTTGATATTGAATTACTAAATCAAAGACCCTTTTATAGCACGGGAAATCAAAAAACACTTATGTTTGGCTTATGAGATAATAATAAAGTCAACAGGAGTAAACAATATGGTTGGTACAAGATACATTGATTTCGTTGATGAAAACAGAAATGAAGTTTTAGGCAAGAGAAACGGCAAGCGCAGGATAGCGATTCGCTTCTATTATCCGGGTGCGGAAACAGAAGATGCTGTCTTTTGTGATGGCCTGACATCCCGCAAGAAAAAGTGGTATGGAAGAAAGCCGGACCTATCTCTATATGAAAAACGAATTCGAATCTATAAGGATCTTGAGGTCGTTGACGGATCTTTCTCGCTGATTTTGTTTTCCCATGGCTATGGCGGTTATGTGGAACAGAATAATAATCTTTGCCAGTACCTGGCAGAACATGGCTATATTGTGGCTTCGATCGGTCATCCTTACGAGGCCAGTGAGACTGTGTATACGGATGGGTCTTCCGTCATGTTCGATAATTCCTTGTATTTCAAGATGTTCAAGCCTTTTATTCCGGCGGTGATCGATGTCTATAAACTGAGAGCGGAAAAACTCGATGCGAAACAAGCCCTGGAACGATTTGACGCCCACCAGAAACGCTATGAAACTTTCATGAGCGAGCGGGCAAAGGAATGGAGGAAGGATGATTTAGCTGCTTTGGAAAAGATCCGACAGCTGAATGAAGATGAGACTTCCTTCCTTTATCACAAGATCGATTTTTCTAAAGGAATCGGAGCAAGTGGTCATTCTTATGGCGGCGCACTGGCTTATCATCATTGCCTGTTTGATGATGCAATCACTTGCGGGGTCAATATCGACGGCGGTCTGTTCGGCGATTTCGGGACAGCTGTCAACCACAAACCGTTCTTACAGATCGACAACAAGTCCAATCTCAACGTCGTTTCCAGGGCGAAGCTCTATCATGACAAACCGGTCCATTTCATGATCTTTAAGGACATCGAACATAACGGCTTCTGTGATCTCAAACTGGTTTCTCGAAGCAAGACGAGTGTCGGAACTTGTGATCCTGAAAAGTGTCTGGATACGCTCAACGAAGTTCATGTTGCTTTCTTTGACCGCTATCTGAAAAATAAGGATGTCGACAACAAGACGCCGTTGGAATTTGATCAGGAAATGATCGAGACTTACGAGATCTACTAAACTGATATTCCATATCATCTGTCATTGAAGGCTGCATTGTGTTGCCTAAAACGGAAGATGATGCCGGCATCTTGGGTGCGATGGAACTAGGAAGATTGAAACTGCAGTAATATTTCTTTTGCTTGGTTTGACAGAAAAGAAAGAAATATTATGTGTTGTTTGACATGTGAAAAATTTTCATGAAAATTATGAAAATGATATTGACTTTTGGTACAAAGGCTTACTCTTAAGGAAAAAGAGGGCCTTTTTTTAGATAAAATTTTATAGTGAAGGAGTTTGTGTTAAGGGATGAATCTGATTGAAAAATTAATTAAAAAAGAAAATTTTACCTCAACCGAATCCTCTTTGGCTGATTACATCATCAACAATACTGACAGTGTTTATCGGATGTCTTTACAGGACCTGGCGAAGGCATCTTATGTATCGAAACCGAGTGTCATCCGTTTATATCGCAAAGTTGGCTGCAGTAATTATCGTGAGTTTTCGATTGCCTTACAATTGGAGAGGATCCGTTCCGGTTCCACCACCAATTTCGAAACCAATCAGGCCTTCATGGAATCCGGATCACTTTACGAGTTTGTCGAAAAGCTGGGTGTGCTTTCCAAGCAGATCGTCGATAACTGCATCAATTCGATCGAAAAGTCGGCACTGGAAGATACCGTTCATGCCTTGGATCAGGCTGAAACGATCTACCTTTATCCGGTAGGTGATGTGGATGGCGAACTGGCAATCTTTACCAAACAGATAGAAAAGATCGGGAAGAACGTCGTCAGTGTTAAGGGGAAAAAGAATCTCAAAATAAATAAAGGGGATGCGGTTTTGATTCTTGCCGATGTGCAGGATATTCATGAGGATGAGACGCTCTCCTTCCTGGAAATGTCCGATACGGTGAAGATTCTGGTGACGACGATGGATGATCCGGAACACAAGGTTGCCTTCGATCATTGTTTCTACACCTATCCCAATGGTTCCGATCTGGTCAGAATCAATCCGCTGGTTTCCCAAATGTCTCTGCTTCTGGGTCTCAATATCATCTACTCCTGCGTGCTGAAGATGAAAAGCGATGAGGAAAATAGGGGCAGTTAATCGTCTTATTATGTATGTTTCGGGCTTTCACAGATGTGAGAGCCTTTTTCTTTGTTTTAGGCTTCCATGAGGCTGAAAATGGCTTATAATGAATGAGAAATAAAGGAAGGGAGACGAAATGGAAAGTCAAGAAAGTCCTCGAAGTAGATTTGTAAACTTAAACCAGGAATCTGACTTTTCAGGAGTGAATCTTTCCCGTTGAAAACGCAAGTTCCCGGTTTCTTAAAGAGAAAGAAGGAACGATATGAATTTAGAACTCAACCAGGACAATAATATCAAAGAGATCATCGATCTGATCCGAAACAGTACAGACGATGATGCTTTAAGGCTGGCTTTGGAAGACTACCACGACAAAGACCTCGCGGAAGCCTTGGAAGAATTATCAGCCGACGAAAGAAAGAAACTCTATCGCATCATCGGACCGGAGAGGACCGGTGAAGTTTTCTCATTTGTCAAAGATGATGTCGATACCTATATCAATGAGATCAGTATCAACGAAGCGGCTAAGATCGTCGAAGAGATGGATACCGATGATGCGGTCGACTTGTTGGAACAGGTCGATGACACCATCGAAGAAAAACTCCTGGCGAAGATGGATGATAAGGTCGAGGAAGAGATCCGTCTCATTCAGTCGTACGACGATGATGAGCTGGGTTCCTTGATGACCACCAACTTCATCAAGCTCAATATCTTGTATACGGTCAAGCAGGCGATGCGCGAATTGATCAAGCAGTCGGAAGACAACGACAACATCGATACCTTATATGTTGTCGACAACAACGGCCTCTTCTGTGGCGTCGTCGATTTAAGAGATCTGATCAAGGCCAGAGAATCTGATAAGTTCACGGAACTGGTCATCACCTCTTTCCCGGTCTTGTACGATCATGAAAAGATCGCCGATTGTCTCGATGAAATACGAGAGTATTCGGAAAATTCCCTGCCGGTCCTGGACCAGGAACAGCACTTACTCGGTGTTATCACTTCCACCGACATCATCGAAACGGTCGATGAAGAGATTTCCGATGACTACGCTAAACTGGGTGGTCTCTCTTCCCAAGAAGACCTTGATGAGCCATTGCTTCAGAGTATGAAGAAGCGTTTGCCATGGCTGGCAGCCTTACTGGTCTTAG
>Ga0310695_10014974_pt1 | contig 10403 bp, 5 predicted proteins | sample RumenRJG_04DNA_FD_203882 | JGI IMG/M metagenome (GOLD analysis project Ga0310695, IMG submission 203882) | Bovine rumen microbial communities from Lethbridge, Alberta, Canada - RJG_04 (v2) (version 2) | ecosystem: Host-associated > Mammals > Digestive system > Stomach > Rumen | place: Canada... | reverse complement strand
TCTGGCTTGCTATGGCGGACGTCCTGCAATGGACGAGCACAGGCAGATAATCGGTCTTCGCCCTCACCTTATTGTAGCAACACCTGGCAGAATCCTGGATCATATCCATAAGCAGAATATCACTCCCTCAACAGTTCTTTATCTGGTTATAGATGAGTTTGACAAGAGTCTGGAGCTGGGATTCCAAGAGGATATGAAAGCCATCATTTCTGAACTGACATCCGTTGGGCGTTGTATTCTCCTTTCCGCTACAGACAGCCCTTCTATTCCGGATTTTGTGGGGACTGACTATTGTCGTCTTTCGTATCTCGACGACGATGAGCCTGTTTCTTCCCGCATAAACATACGTTGTGTCCTTTCGTCTGAGAAGGATAAACTCTCCACCCTGAAGGGCTTACTCTGCACTTTGGGTACCCAGAAGAACTTGGTCTTTGCCAATCACCGCCAGAGTGTGGAACGTATAGGAACCTATCTTTCTTCCGAAAAGATTATGGCCGATATTTTTCACGGCGGCATGGAACAGCGCGATCGCGAACGGGCTTTGTATCGTTTCATGAACGGATCCTGCAATGTTTTTGTCTGTACTGATTTAGCTTCGCGTGGCCTTGACATTCCTGATGTGGACAACATTATACATTACCACCTTCCCATCGACGAGGAATCGTATATTCACCGCAACGGACGAACGGCCCGATGGGATAATGTGGGAAATGTATTTCTGATATTAGGCCCCGAAGAAACGCTTCCTCCTTATGCAGAGCTTACTGACGGAGAGTTCGCGCTGCCCAAGAGCCTGCCCCTGCCGTCCATGCCACTATGGGCCACTATATATATAGGTAAGGGTAAGAAGGATAAAATAAGTAGGGGAGACATTCTGGGTTTCCTTACAAAGATTGGCGGGCTTGAAGGCAGGCAGATAGGACGCATCGATGTGCTGCCGCAATGGTCGTACGTAGCTGTGGAAAGACGTGCCGTCAAAGCCCTCCTCTCCCACATAAAGGGTCAGAAAATTAAGGGCATAAAAACCATCTTTGCCTTAGCAGAATAAAAATAAGAACTGAAGTTTCGGAAGTTAAATTGGAAGTTAAAATGGAAGTAAACTCGCTACGCTCGTAGGAGTTAAAAAGGACAATACCGACAGCATCCAAAACTATCGTCCAGCCAACTTGTTGGCTTAACTTCCTGCGCGTAGCGCATAACTCCCTATTTAACTTCATCTTATAACTCCAGAAACTTAAAATAAGAAGCATCTGTCCATTTGAACAGATGCTTTTTTTATTGTTATCGTTTTCGTTTCTCGTTACTTCAGCACGCCCAGCTGCTGGAATACCTTCTTAAGCTTTACTACCGACTGGTCAACCTGCTCATGTGTATGAGTAGCCATCAGGGCGTAGCGTACCAACGTATCCTGAGGACCACATGCAGGAGGAATTACGGGGTTGATGAACACGCCCTCCTCAAAGGCCATGGCAACGGCCATAAATGTCTTACGGGTATCTCTTACATACAAGGGGATGATGGGGCTCTCAGTCTCGCCAATCTCAAAACCTTCCTCGCGGAAACGCTTCAGGGCATAGTTCGTAACGTCCCAAAGAGCCTTCAGTCTTTCGGGCTCAGCCTGTATAATGTGCAGAGCCTCCAAAGCTGCTGCTGTGGCAGCTGGCGTATTGCTGGCGCTGAAGATGTATGTTCTTGCCGTGTGGCGCAGCGAATCAATGATAATCTGATCGGCAGCAATGAAACCGCCAATTGATGCCATACTCTTGGAGAATGTACCCATAATAAGGTCAATGTCATCTGTTACACCAAAGTGGTCACAAACACCACGACCCTGTCTGCCGAATACACCCAGACCATGAGCCTCGTCCACCATGATGCTGGCATTGTACTTATGCTTCAACTCTACGATTTCAGGCAATTTAGCCAGGTCACCTTCCATCGAGAAAACACCATCTACGATAATCAGTTTCACTTTGTCGGGCTCACAACGTTGCAGTACGCGCTCCAGATCGGCCATATCGTTGTGTTTGTAATGCAGCTGAGTGGCAAAGGAAAGACGGCGACCGTCCACAATACTGGCATGGTCTCTGTCGTCGCAGATAATATAGTCGTCCTTGCTTACCAACTGGGGTATAACACCGCTGTTTACAGTAAAACCGGTTGAGAAACATAAGGCATCGTCCTTTCCTACATATTCTGCCAATTCCTTTTCCAACTGAACATGAATGTCAAGTGTACCGTTCAGGAAACGGCTGCCAGCGCAACCGCTACCGTATTTGTGCATAGCCTTGCATCCTGCTTCTATAATACGCTCGTCACCCGTCAGACCGGTATATGCGTTTGAGCCAAACATCAGAACGTGCTTGCCGCCCATTTCTACTTCGGTACCCTGCTTTCCTTCTATCTCACGAAAATATGGGTATATACCTTTCTCCTTTATCTCCTTAGATAAGGAGTAAAAAGGGTGCTTAGAGAGTTTGTCTTGTAATAATCCCATGTTTGAATTTTAATGTTTCGAGGGTAAGTCCCTCATGAAAATTTTTGCAAAGGTACGACATTTTATCCATATTCTCATAATGTGGATTGAAAAAATGCACATTTATAGGATTATTCATCTTCTGAACCGCTCTGTTTCGTACACTTTTTGTTACCTTTGTGCAGAATTTTATGCAAAATAAAGAAACAGTTTGGTTCATTGTGAACCCAATTTCGGGTACTACCGACAAAAGTCGGATTGTCAATTTGATACCCTCGTACATGGATGCAGAACGTTTCGCAATAAAAATTCTGTACACCCAGTTCAAGGGTCATGCTGCCCATTATGCACTTCAAGCCGTGGAGCAGGGCATTGACGTGGTAGTGGCTGTCGGGGGTGACGGTACTGTTAACGAGGTTGCACGCTGTCTTATTCATACCCAGACGGCACTGGGTATCATCCCCTGCGGAAGCGGTAACGGTCTGGCACGCCATCTTTTCATACCAATGAACCCTGAGGGTGCCCTGCAAGTTCTTTCCACTTGTCATGTCGAGGCTCTGGATTATGGTATGATAAACGAAACCCCTTTTTTCTGTACTTGCGGTATCGGCTTCGATGCTTTCGTAAGCAGCATGTTTGCTAAGAGTGAACGCCGCGGCCTGCTCTCCTATATTGAGAATACCTTGCGCGAAGGCCTGCGCTACAAGCCCGATACCTACGAGATTGAAATCGACGGAGAAAAACAGCGTTACAAGGCATTCCTTATTGCCTGTGCCAATGCTAGCCAGTATGGGAACAATGTGTATATCGCTCCCAGTGCCAGTATGTCCGACGGTCTGATGGATGTTACCATAATGGAGCCGTTTACTATGCTGGAAGCTCCGCAGATAGCCATCCAACTCTTCAATAAGACCATTGACAAGAACAGTCGCATCCGCACTTTCAAGTGTAAAAGCCTGCGGATTCATCGTAATCAGCCTGGTGTTATACATTTCGACGGAGACCCCAAAGAAGAAGGAACAGATATTCAGGTAAGCCTTGAGCCAAAAGGTATTCGCATGGTGGTGAATACCAACGAGCAGGTTTATACTCCGCCCCTGATTCGTGCTTTTTCTGATTTCTATAACAATATGAATGCCGAGCTGGATGCCATTCGCGAGGATATTACCCGCCAGCAGCAGCGCATCCGTTCTATTAATAAAGAGATGTTACGCCGTCTGCGTAACCATTAGTTGTTATGTGGTTGTTTCTTTTCCTGATATTGCCATTTTCGGCTCTCGTTTATATTTGCTGGCATGTGTGGTGTCTGTTGCCATTGGAATGGGTTTGGAAGATGTTGGTAATCGGTTGTATGACAGGGTCATTTCTGTTGTTGCCTGCATGCATCATGCGTACTACTGACCGTCTGCCGATGTCATTGGCTATCGGTGTTTACGAAGTAGGAACATCAAGTATCATCGTGTTGCTTTATCTGTTTATGTTGTTTCTGACTCTCGATTTAGGCCGGCTCCTACACCTTGTACCGAAAACCGTACTATACAGCAATTGGTGGACTGTAGGATGTATTGTGCTTCTGATGCTGGGATTGTTTATATTCGGCAACCTGAACTATCTACATAAAAATCGCAAAGATATACAACTTACCACCTCCAAGGAATTAACCAAACCGATCAAACTGGTAATGATGAGTGATATGCATATCGGCTATCACAACCGGTGTAAGGAACTGCACAGGTGGGTGGATATAGTAAATGCGGAACATCCTGATATTATACTTATTGCCGGTGATATCATTGATGGTAGTATGCGGCCTTTAATAGACGAGCAGATGCACAGGGAATTTCTGCGCTTGCAAGCTCCTGTCTATGCCTGTATAGGAAATCATGAATATTATAGCGGAGAGCCTTTGGCAAAGAAGTTTTATCAGGATGCTGGTATCTGTCTGTTGCAGGATTCATGCGCCGTAGTGGGTAATCTGTGTATCATAGGACGTGATGACCGCACCAACAGACACAGGGCTTCATTGGGAAAACTGATGCAACAGGTTGATCGTACTAAATATTGCATTGTATTGGAGCATCAGCCATACCATCTCGAGCAGGCAGAACGGGAAAAGATAGATTTCCAGTTTAGCGGTCATACTCACTATGGACAGGTATGGCCTATCTCGTGGATTACAAGAAAGATGTATGAATGTGCCTATGGATCATATCAGCGAGGTATAACCCATTATTATGTAAGTAGCGGCATAGGAATCTGGGGTGGAAAATTCCGCATTGGCACTCAATCTGAGTATGTTGTTGCAACAATTTCGAAACAGCAGACATTTGTCCCAAAATGAGCCTTTGTGAGCTCCTGGTTTTGATTTAAGTCAATAAAAAAGCAGAAATTTACGTTTTTTTGTTGGTAAATTTGGTGCGTATTGGAAATCCGACGTACCTTTGCAACAGAAAAAGAAACATAGTGTTGTTAGTTTTAGTTTAAGATTAAGAAAAGTTTTTAGGTTAATTAGTTTTAGGTATTAGTTAAGGTAAATTTGATTGTTTCTTTAAGAAGACGCAAGGTCTGCCGGGAGGTAGGCCTTAGTTTTTTTATTTTCTGACAAGATTGAAAGGTTTTCAGATCAGATAAGAGTAAATATATATATATATACTCCAATTGAATATCGTTATATGATTTTCATTGAATTAAGGAAAACAATGAAAATGGCTATGGGTATGATCCAACGCAAGAGAATTAGGTATATGGCAGCACCACGTCCCTGATAAAGCGCCTTAGGAACGAACCATCCTGTAAATACGGCGGTGGCGAATGCTCCAAGAGGAATCAGGAAGTCGGTGACAAGGGTGTTGGCATTGTCGAATAAGTTATGCCCCATGATGGTGAGGCAGTCGGCATGGCCTGTCGTGGACAGAATACACAGAATATTGGCAGCCACCAGTATCAGGCTCACAACTACCACACTCTGATGCCTGCCCAGAGGATGTCTTGTTTTTGCTGTGGCTTCGCAGACAAATGCCACCATTACCTCCATCATGGAGATGGTTGATGTAATTGCAGCAACACACATGAGGAAGAAGAAGGCAGTGCTGGTGAGGGCTGGACTGAACATCTGCTGGAACACTTCGGGCAAAGTGATGAATGTGAGTTCCGGACCCTCTTTTGGGCTGAAGCCATATGCGAACACTGCAGGAAAGACGATGATGCCGGCAAGCAAGGACACGATGATGACAAGAATAATCATCTGCACTGACGTGCTGGTGACATTCTGGTCCTTCGGCATATATCCTCCATACGTGATTAGTATTCCTAAGCCAATGGACAAGGTGAAGAAACTGAGCCCCATGGCTTCGAGTATTACTTGAGGAGTGATTTTCGAGAAGTCTGGCTGGAGGAGGAAGCGTAACCCTGTAGTTCCACCGTCTATAAACACCATGTGGATAGCCATCGCTATCAACATAATGAACAATATGGGCATGAGAATCTTACTCAGCCGCTCAATGCCCTTATTGACGTCAAACCACAATACCGATGCCGTGAGTACTATGGCTATGATTGCATAGAGTATCGTTACAAAGGCATCTTTTTCAAAAGTGTTGAAGAAGGTGGTGAGAGCAGCGGCATTCATGCCGGAGAAGGTGTTTGACGCAGCCTGCACCATGTAGTAGATGCACCATCCTGTGACAACAAAATAAAAACTCAAGATTAATAACACAGAAAACATTGTTGTCCATGCCAGCCACTGCCAACGGTTAGTTCCATCTAAGGTGCGATATGCACCGTATGCACTCTTGCGAGACAACTTGCCTATCAAGAACTCATTCATCACCAAAGGTAATCCGAAGATTAAAGAACAGGCGATATACAGAATGATGAATGCACCACCACCGTTTTCCCCAACGGTATAGGGGAACTTCCATATACTACCTAACCCTACGGCACTTCCTGCTGCTGCCAGCAAAACACCAATTTTCGAGGAAAATGATTTCATAATCGTTTCATGGTTATGTTTATGACTATTTTGTAACAAAAATACAAAAAAAAATGTCTGAGCTGTTGTGGCGCAGACATTTTTTTTTAATATTCAGTCAAGATTGATGGTTTTGTCTTCTTTTTCTAATGCTTATGATAGGGGCAAGTATCTGCCGTATAGCCTGGATGTGTGCAAAGCTCCACGTGGACATCCGTGCGGTACCAGCACATATCATGGCGTTCTACAGCAGCGGCCATGCGTTCGGAATACACCATCATCAAGTCGCCGACGGTCAGCGAGCCGTAAGCGTCGTCTTCGCCTTTTCCCGGACCGATGGCTCTGTTTCCTGTGCCACCTTCTCCTGCAGAAGCGTGTACGGTGCCTCCTGTGATGGTCACATTGCCGCCATCGCCTTCTTCACCGCCTCCGATGCCAGCACCGCCGTAGCTGCCCTTGGCATAGACGTAGCCGCCGCTGATGTTGATGGTGCCACCGTCTGCATCTTCGCCACCGCCGATGCCGGCACCGTCTTCACCGCCGTAGGCTTCCACACGGCCACCAGTGACCGTGAGCGAGCCACCTTGTTTGCCACCGCTGAACAGGCCTTCACAACCGCTACCGATGCCTGCTGCGTATTCGCCACCCTTGGCATAGACATAGCCACCGTTGATAATGACTTCAGAACCGTCGGTGTCTTTTCCACCTCCAATACCTGCTCCGTAATCGCCTCCGTAGGCATACACCTCGCCACCGTTCACGGTGAGTTTACCTCTAAACTGGACTGCATCATCGAAAGTTTCGCCGGCGCCGATACCTGGGCCATCACCTCCACCCCTAGCTATCACCCGACCGCCGTGGATGGTGACGTTGGCACCACCGCCGTCACTGCCGCCGCCGATGCCGGCTGCTTGATAACCGCCCTGTGCCTCGATGTAGCCGCCATAGATGGTGATAGTGCCGCCAGTAACGGGGGATTTAGATGCGAGTGGACCAGTGCCAGAACCACCATCATTACCAATGTTTCTTCCGCTACCCATACCGGGACTTTGAGCACGTCCTTCCGCTTTGACGTGGCCGCCATAAATGGTAATGGTCCCGCCATTGGCAAAATATCCGCCGCCAATACCCGCACCGCTAACATCATCGTTAGTTCCTGAGCTGGCATAGATGTTGCCGCCATAGATGATAACATTGCCGCCATCGCCGCCGTTACCGCCGCCGATGCCCGCACCTCCATATCTGCCTACAGCATAGATGTCACCGCCGTGGAAGATAACGGTGCCACAGGGTTTGCCTTTTCTGCCACCAATGGCTGCTTCATTTTCCATTTCATCATCGTACCCATAAGGAATATACAGTCTGCCGGAATTGTTTGCCTGGCCGTAGATGATGGCCGTTTGCCCCTCCTCCACATTGAGGATGTCTGCTTCAATCTGTGCCCCGTCGCAGAGGATGAAGTGGTGCTCGCCACTGCCCTCCAGAATGATGTCATCGACCTCGATATTGTCCTTGACCACATAATATCCGGGCTGAAGCGTGATATCATCGCCGTTGCCCAGCACCGTATAGCTGCCGCTTTGCAGGGTCTTGAATTCTGTTTTGAGGGTCATGCTTGCGTCGTCCCACGAGTGCTCGATGTAATAGATGTCGCCATCGGGGAGCGCGTTCGTAAGCTGCGTCTCATTGTTGTCGTCGAGACTTACGGACATGACTCCGGACAGATCTGCGCTGAAGATGGTGGTGGGGTTCACGCCCTTGTTGTTCGTGTTGTAGCCGCTGGTAAAGGTTCCTGTCATGTCTTTCATGGAAATGCCGATTTTGCTGCCTTCTAGGCTACCGGTGACGTTGACGAGCGCACCTTTATACAGATAGACATTGCTGCTTATTGCGTCTTTCGCTTTGTTGTCGGTCACTTTGACTGTACCCTGCACATTCAGCGTACCTTCCTGCCAAATGCCGCCACCCTCGCTGCCAGCCGTGTTGCCGGTAATGGTGCAGCCGTCGATGGTCAGCGCGCCAAAGTTGCAGATGCCGCCACCACCGTATATATCGGCTTTGTTGCCAGTGATGCTGACGCCTTTGAGCGTTGCCGTAGCATCCTTATAGTTAAAGAGACCGCCGCCGCCTTTCGGGTCGGTACCGTCTTTGCTGGTATTGCCGCTGATGCTGCCGCCCGTCATGGTGAGCGTGCCTTGGTTCGAGATGCCGCCGCCACGGTCATTGGCTGTGTTACCCGTAATATTGACATTGGTCAGGTTTGCCGTACCTCCCTCATTGACAAGACCACCGCCATTACGGCCATAGCCACCTGTCAGGGTGCCGTTAGAGAGGTTGAGCTTAGCACCTTTGCGCACGGTGATGACCTGTCCGCCGGTGTTGTATTCACAGGCTTTGAGTCCGCGGTCCAGTGTATGCCCGTCAAGGTTGATGGACACTGGGCCTCCTTTGATTTCCAGCGTCTTGTTGCTGAGCTGGATGTCGTTAGCCAGCTTGATGCTTGCACCGTCTTTGACGGCACTGCGCAGCTCCTGGTCGTTCGTCACTAGTGTAGCATCATCTTCACCGAAAGGTTTATGGTCCACAGGGTTGTCATCATTAGAACAAGCGGTGAAAGTGGCTGCTATCATGAGAGCGGCCGACAAAGCAAAAATTTGTTTAAAAGTCCTTTTCATAATTATTTCACTATTATTTTCTTTCCGTTTTGTATATATATACCCTTAGGTAATTTACCATTTAGCCATTTACCATTTACCATTTTGCGTCCCTGCAGGTCGTACCAGTCATCTGACATCTTACCTCTTCCATCAGACATCGTTTCAACGCCCGTTCCTCCTCCTCCGAAGGTCTGCTCCACGCCGCAGACGGTGCAGATACCGCCCTCGAAGGTGTGTTGCTCTGGCTCAAACGCTGTGGTGCAGTATTGGCAGACTTCGGTATGTGTATCGTTTTTCGTTGTACCGCTCAAGGTGTAGGTATGGTCTTGGTGGATGCATGGCTCTACATGGACATCTGTGCGATACCAGCACATGTTTTTACGTTCAGCTGCAGTGGCAAGGCGCTCGGAGGTGACCATCATCTCGTCGCCGATGGTCAGCTTGCCGTAAACGTCATCGCCCTTGCCCGGACCGATGGCCCTGTTTCCTGTACCACCTTCTCCAGCAGAAGCGTGGACGGTACCGCCTGTGATGGTCACATTACCGCCGTCGCCGCCTTCACCGCCGCCGATGCCGGCACCACCGTAGCTGCCCTTGGCATAGACATATCCACCGCTGATCTTGATAGTGCCGCCGTCGGCATCCTCACCGCCGCCGATGCCGGCAGCATCTTCACCGCCGTAGGCATACACCTCCCCACCGGTCATAGTAAACCTACCGCCTTGTTTGCCACCATCCCAGATGCCTTCACAACCGCTGCCGATGCCGGCACCGTTGCCATCGCCCTTGGCATAGACATAGCCGCCAGTGATGGTGACGTCAGCACCGTTGACATCATCTCCGCCGCCGATGCCGGCAGCGTCATCGCTGCCGTAAGCATACACCTCGCCACCGTTGATGTTGATAATGCCGCTGCGATAAGTCATACCCGAGCCCTTACCGCTACCGATGCCTGCTCCGCCATCGTTGCCATAGGCTTTCACGATGCCGCCGTTGATAGTGACAGTGATGTCTTGGGCATATATGCCACTGCCAATACCAGCGCCTCTCTCACCGCCATGCGCTATAACATTACCGTCGTAGATTTCAATGTTTCCGCTTCTAAGGCCTTCGCCGCCTCCAATGCCAGCACTAGTCCTACCGCCCCAGGCTTCCACAGTGCCGCCGTAAATTTTGATGTTGCCGGCGTCACCAAGATTGCCGCCGCCGATGCCGGTAGCGCCCTCCCCATCTGAACTTCCATCACCACCTTTCGCGGTGATTTTGCCGCCATAGATTATGAGATTACCACCACTCTGAG
>Ga0310695_10014973_pt1 | contig 10404 bp, 1 predicted proteins | sample RumenRJG_04DNA_FD_203882 | JGI IMG/M metagenome (GOLD analysis project Ga0310695, IMG submission 203882) | Bovine rumen microbial communities from Lethbridge, Alberta, Canada - RJG_04 (v2) (version 2) | ecosystem: Host-associated > Mammals > Digestive system > Stomach > Rumen | place: Canada... | reverse complement strand
ATTAAGATATGTTTAATGATATTGAAAGAAAAAAATGTTTTTTGTGAATTGAATATTAATTTATTTTTTTCAATTATTTGTTTAAACATTTTATTTGATTTTAAGATTTTCTTTATTTTAATTAATAATTGATTATTATTATTTTTGGGGTCGATATTATTTTTCTTTTCATTTTTGTTAAATAATTTTAACATTATTGAATAATTTACAATTTTATACCAATTATTTATAGTATAAAAATTTATCAACTTATTTATTCTTTAATTATTAAAAAAATAAAAAAAGATAATAATTTATATATAATATTAAATTAGATTATATAAAAAATAACACTAAATAAATATAAAACATTCTCATTCTTTTTAAAAAATTTAAACTTTTAAAAATATATTTTTTCCTTTTTATTATTTTGAATTTTTTCTAAAAATTTTATTTTTTCATAAATAAAATATATGAATAATTTTAATTGTTCAAAACATTCAATTTAAAAACTATACTGATTATTGAATTTTAATTATTTTTAATTATTTTATATTGTAAAAATAATTAAAAATAATATTTAAAATATTAAACTCTTTAATCAAAAATTAAATATTTTATTAATTAAATATTTTATTAACTAATTACTTATAATGAAGGATAATCATCAATATTATTAACTTTTAAATCTTTTATATTATCTATTACTTCCATTTCTTTTTTTTTTTCATTATTATCAAAAATATATAAAGGCTTAGAAATAAGAATTTCTTTCCTCTTAAATAGGAAATATAAAATCACAGCAATTATAATAATAATCAAAAGAACAATAATTATAATAATCCAAGTTTTAGAACTTTTATTATTATTATTATTTTCTTTTTTTTCTTCTTCTTTCATTTTTTCTAAAGTATAAGATATTTTTAAATTTTGAGGATTTTCAAAATAGAATTTACTATAAAAATAATTATCATAATCTTCATTTAATCTTCTTAAACTAACTTTATCCTTATAAGGATATGGAGTATTAAATGATATTTTTTCACCTTTATTTAAAGAGATACAATCTTTATTTTGAGGAAGTTCAATATATTTTTCTCCATTAAATCCTTCACTTAAACAAATTTTACCTGAATTAAAAGGTTTAATATTTTCTATTATTATTATTGAAGAAATATATTTATTTTGTTCATTATTTTTAGGATATAAAATAATAATATAATTTTTATCTGGAATTATTTCTTTTTTTTCTTCTTTAATATATGTAGATAATGTTTTATTTAATCCTATTTTTATTAAAATTAATGTATCTTCATTATATGATTCTAATTCAATTTCTTCATCAGATATTTTTTCATTTATATCTCTGATTAAATCATTTTTATTTTCTAAATTATAATTTTTATTATTAAATCTTATTCTTGCATTTTTAGTTTTTTTATTAGAATATATTAATTTAATTTCAAATGAAAATGAATTATTATAAATTTCAGAATCTTTTCTTATTTTAATTTTCTTTATTCCATTTTTAATATAAATTCCATATGAATCACCATAATTTAAAATTATTTCTTTAATTTGATAATCATAATAATATATATTAATTAAAGATGGTTGTGTACAAACAAATTGTAATATATCATATTCATTTTTTATTAATTTAGGATATGATAATTCATTATCAATCTTATTAAAATTATATAAATCATTAATTGATGAAATTTTAGAACTTTCAATTGAATATATTTTTGAATCACCATATACTACTTCAACATAAATAATTTCATCATTTTTTTTATTAAAAGCCCCATAATAATAATTTTCTTTTTGACAATCATTTATTTTTATTCTATAATTTGATATTTTATTTCTATTTTCATTACTTCTATAATATATTATTTTATCTTTTGAAATATATTCAATATTAACTTTATAATCTTCTTTATCATTATATATTTGAAATATCATATTATTAAAAGTCATTTCTTTATTAATTACATATAATTTTTTTCCTGAACTAAAGCCATATTTATTATTATTAACTATTGAAATAGAATTTTCATTATTTGAATAAATTATTATTGTTTGATTAATTAAAACTGAATCATAATTAAATTTAAACAATTTTTTAGAATATTTTTCCATTTCATATGATATTGATGATTTTATTTCTAAAGGAATATAATGTTTTTGAATTGTAAATATACTATTTTTTTCATATAAATTTGATAATGATTTTAAATCAATTTTAATTAATAAATAATTATGAGCATTATCTATTTTTTTATTTAAATAATAACATATTTTTTCTTCACAATTATCCTTTTCAAGTATTTTATCATATTCTTTAATAGAATTAATTTCATTTATTATTTCTTTTTCAGTTGATTTATCAAAAAATTTTATCATTACTTTAATATCTATATTAATATCTGAAATAGCATAATTAATATTTTCATTTAATGAATAAGATTTAATTGGTTGAATTAAATAAATAATTTGATTGGATATAATAGGTAAAGAAATAATTTCATCTTTAATAAATGAAATTATATTTGATTTCTCATTAAAATTAAATAATAAATCAATTTTAGCATCATTAATATAAGAAAATACATTAAATAATAATTTGTATTCAATATTAGGTTCTAATGGTATAAAATCAGAAAAATCTGTTTTTTGTGTAGATTGATAAATCGGTTCTTTAATATTATTATTATATATTATAATAGAACAATTAGATTTTGAATCTTCAATTTTCCATTGAATATTTAAATATACATTTTCTAATACTTTATTTATTTTATAATTAAGTGAATATTGTTTTTGATTTGAAGTATAATAATTTAAATATGTTTGAGAATTTGAAATTTCATACATTATTTCATTTCCTATTAATAAAAATTTTTTATTATTAATTCCTTTATCATTAAAAATAATAAAATAAAAATTAGTTTGAGTTACAGAGAATAAAAATTGATTTAAATTATTTATATTTTTACTTAATATTATATCTCCACCAAAATTATTAGAATTAAAAATAATCTTTTCTTTTTCATAATATAAATAAAATTTTGTTCCTTCATCTAATTTTTCATCAAATTTTAATAAAATATCTCCTATATTTTCATAATTAAAATAAAACATTTCATATTTTTTATCAGCAGAAAATGAAATATTATTTAATTGATTATTATATATCTCATTATAAGTAATATATGAATAATCAAAAATTAAATTTAATGGATCTTCAACATAAACTATATAAAAAAATTGTTCATTTTTGTTATTTTTTTCCATTTTTGGATTATCAAATATAATTGATAAATGTTCATTTTCATTTAATTCATTGCAATTATTTTCACTTCTAGGGAAAATATATTCAAAATTATTAAATAGAAAAGAATAACAAATTTTTTTTTTAATTTTTCCTTTATTCATTATATGAATATTTGAATAATTACTTGAATTTAATTTTTCATTTGAATAACTAAATATATTATATTTTTCTTCTAATTGTTTATTAAATTGAGCATTTGAATAATAATTAATATCTTCATTATTTATTCCAATTGATAAAAATAATAAAATATCTCCTTCAATTGAATTTATATTAAAACTTTTTTCTTTAAAATTTTCAGAAATATTTTGAATATATTTATTTTTATCATTTATTTCATAATTAATATCTCCAAAAATTACTTTTGAACTTTTTGAATAATATTCCGAAGGAATTAATTCAATTCTATACTTTATTTTTTTATTTAAAATTTCCGATTCATCTTTAATTATATAATTCATTGTTTTCTTATTTTCAATAAATAAAGGAATACTGATTCCAAATTTTAATTCAATTTCATTTGGAAAAATTTCATAAAAAATAAACTTAATTTCAGAATATTTAGAACATTCAATTTGAATAAAATCATAATTTGATTCATATATTGAAGGATAAACATATAAATTATTTGAAGATTTATTTAATGTTAAAAATTCATTTAAATCATTTATTGAATTTTTATAATATATTATTGGATCTCCTTTAATAATATCTACATATAATATCACTTTTTCTGATATATTATATAAAGAAATAAATCCCTTAAATTTATTATTTTTTTCTATTTTTATTATTTTGGAATTATCTTGTTTTGTATTAAAATTAAAATATTGTATATCAAAATTATTGTTAAGTGTTAAAATTTCAATTTTAAATTCCTTTTCTTTATTTTTATCATGTAATGATAAATAAATTTCTGAAATATTTTTTAAATTATTTCTTGTAAACACATATACTTTTTTTCCATTTAATAAATATAAATCATGTGAATTATTTAAATAAATAACTCCCTCTATATCTGACTTAATAATAATAGTATGACTATTTTTAAATGTTTTTTCATTAATTAAATATTTACCAATATCATCTTTTGAAAATTCTTTAATAAATGATTTATATAATAATTTATAATCATCAATCAATAAAATTTCAAAATTAGTATAATTTATATATTTATTTGAATTTATTTCAACTATTATTATTGCTGATTTATGATTATTATTTATTTTTTCAAAAGAATATTTACAATAATTATTGTCACAATCTTCTAATATTAATTGATTATCATAATCATTTGAATTCATTTCATCTAAATTATTATGTTCATAAAATTTTACATAATATTTTATATTTATTTCATTTATTTTTTTAACTTTAATATATTCATCTTCTCCTTTTGCAAGTTTTTCAATATTAATATAAAAATGTAAAGATTGAGTTGAAATAATTGGCAAAGTTCTTAATATATTTCTTTCTATAAAAAATATATTTTTCTCTTGTGAAAAATAAAATAATAAATTTAAAAATATTCTTTTTTTATTTATTGTATTATCTTCTGTAATTAAAATATAATATTCAGAATTATTATAAAATTCAAAATAATCTGATTTTTGAATATATGATTTTTTTTCTTCATAAAAAGTAGAATTAAAAAATATGATTGTAGAATTAGAATCTAATTGTTGATTAGACCATTGATAATGAAAATTAATTGAATTTGAATTATTTGTATTATTAAAATAAAATAAAAATGAATCTGAAATTAAATCTGTTTCATATATTGTATTAAAAATTTTCATTATATTTAATTCAAATGGAATAATTGGATTATAAATTATTATTTTATCATTAAAATCATTTTCATTTGAATTAATAACAAAATAATATTTTACAATTTTAGAATAATTATATGTAAATAAATAATCTTTACTTAAATCAATTTTTGAAATATAATTATCAAAAAAATTATTTTCACTATGTATTTCTTTTTTATCTTCATATATATATAAATTACTTCCATTTACTTTACCTTTTTCAAATTTAAACATTATTTCTCCAATTAATTCTTCATTAAATTTATTAAATTTCTTATTTTCAAATGATAATATGATATAATTATTTTTTTCAATATTAAAATTAAAAGATTGATAAGAAATTATATTTGAATATGTATAAAAATTAAACGAATATTCAAAATCCTTTATATTTTCAGTATATACCATTATATAATAATTAATTTCTTCATTTATAATATTTGTTAAATTTTCATATATTAAAGAAATAGTAATATTTTCTCCTTTTTTAAATTTCATACAATTAATTTTTTCTTTATAAATTTTTTCTAAATGACCATAATTTTTGTTTAAACAAATATCTGAAGAAAATTCATTTTCTTTATTTATTATATAAATATTTGCCATTGAATTTATATTTGAAATTAAATGTAATGGAAATACAAATATATTATATGATTTAGTGAATTTTGAATTTGTTAAATTATTTTTAATATAATTAATTGAATTTTTATCTAATGATATATACAATAAAATAAAGCAATTTGAATTTTTGCAATTAAATAATATTGTTTTATTTTGTATTTTTTCATGATATGTTTCAACATATGAATTATTATTATTTAAATTTGAAGTAATATTATCAAATATTATTTCAATATTTATTTGTATTTCATTATAATTAGGAATTAATATAATTTTTGAAAAAAATTTATTCATAAATAAAAATTTTTTTTCTTCAATTGAAAAATCCAAATTTTGATCTTTCTCAATATAGAAAGGAAATATGTTACCTTTTTCTAAATTAATTACTTTATCAGTTTGTATTTTATAAAAATTGATTTCAATTATAGATGAAATCATACAATATATTTGAATATAATCATCAAAAGAATTTATTAAAAATGGATATTTATATAAATATTTATGTGATAATTGAAGATCATCAATTTTATCTATATTAGTATTATATAATATTTTAGCATCACCTTCTTTTATATTAATATAAAATACTGTATTTAAATCAATTGTTTCATATAAACCTATTATATAATTCATTTTTGAACAATCATTAATTTCATATTTCATATTATTTAATTCAAATCTTGAATCTTTATTATAATAATATATATTTGAATTATCTAAATATCTTATTTCAAATAAATAATCTTTAGATTTACTTGGATCTGAAATTGAAAATTCTATTTGAGTACTTTCTTTTAACATATCATAAGTTATTAAATATAATTTTTTTTTATTAAGAAATTTATGCTCAAAAATACCTTTAAATGAAATTATATCATTTCTTTCAGCAAATAATAATATTTTTATATCTTTATTTGGAAATGATTCTTCATTAATAAAATAATATTTGGTTTCATTTTTTAAAAAAATTTTTGTTAAATTATTATTTACTAATCTGGGAAAATTAATTTTTTGAAAAGTAAATTCATTTAAATTAGAATATGGTACTTGAATTCCTAAAATTGCATATTTATTATTTTCATTAATTTTATTATAATAATAAGTATTATTTTCATAAATTTCTAAATCAAAATCAAATTGTTCTAAAGATGTGGGTAATAAATTTGAAATTGAATCTAGATTATTAGTATTATAAAATTTAATTTTTGGATTTGATAATACCTCACATCCATTTAATTGATAATAAATATTTTCATTTAAATTATCATTTGATATATCATTAAATATATAAATAATTTGAGGGGATAAAATTTTAATTTTAATTGGTTTAAAATCATTAGTTAAATATAATATTTTTTTATGTTCTGTTAAATATAATAAAACCTTTGAATAAACTCCTATTTTTGAAGTTTTAAAATTAATTTTAATTATATTTTCTTTTGATTTATCCTTAATTTCATAATTATCTGAAATTGAATGTTTTAAATCACTAATTTGCTCATTATTAATAATAATTGAATTAGTACATTCATTTAAATTATTATACCATTCATAATGTAATGTTAAATATTTTGGAAAAGCTGGAATTTTAAAAGATACATAATAATTATAATTATTTATATAATATTCAAAAGAAAATATTTTTTCTGATAATATATAGTATTCATCTTGATTAAACATTATAAAATTATCTTCATATTTATTTCCTAAATTTGTTGCAATAACAAAATACCAATAACCAATTGGAAGATATGAATTATCCTTTGCATTATAAGTTATGATTTTATTTAATTGTTTTTCATAAATATAATTATCAAAAACATTAAATGATTCATGAATAAAAGTTTTATCATAATAAACATATAAATTAGGAAATTTATTTGTAATCTTTTCATTAAATAAAACTCTTATTTCTCCTTCTTTTAAAGTTTGATTATTATAATATTTGAATATTTGATAAAATAGATTTTCAGATAAAATAACATTATAATTTTCATAAGATTTTAATTCAGTTACTTCTCTATATTCATAATCATATAAAATATTATTGTAATTGTTTGTATATAAAGATATATAATTCATTTCATCATCTTTTCCATTTAAAAAAGGATTATCTAAATATAAATAATATTTTGATAGTTTAGATAAAATAAAACAATTAGACTCTAAAAAAATCCATTTTTCAGTATTTGATATTAAATCATTTTCTTTATGAATACAAATTTTAGTATTTATTTCTCCATTATTTATAATATAAAAATTTAAAAATTCATGTTTTAAATAATTTTTCGAATATAAAAATAATGTATATTTACTTTGTAAATCTTTATTTTTTTGATGTAAATAAATTGATTGAAAAATATTTCTATCAGTTGCTATATAAAAAAATATTAAAATTTCAACATTTGAATAAATTGTAATTGTTTTAATTTTCTCAATTTCACCTTTAATACTTGGTTTTTTTTCTGTTAATTCTAATTTATTATTATTTAAATAAAAGTTAATTGTTGATGGAATATTTTTATTAATTATCATTATATTATAATGAAGAATACTTGATTGAGATGATAAATTTATATTATAAGTTTCATTATTATTTTCTTTTATGTAAAATTGATATGATTTTCCTTTTTCTAAATTTATTGTGTGTAAAGTATCTTCTGCATTATAATAATTAATTTTAATTTTTGTTGGGCTCTCACAACTAAATTGAAATAAATCATAATTTGAATCCATTTGTTTAGAATATGTTATTAAATTCATATTATTATTAAAATTAAATAAATTATCAATTTTACTAATTATTTTATCAATTTGATTATATATTTTTATTTTTCCTTTGATAATATTAAAATCAAAAATATTTTTTTTATTGTTTTCAATAAATGTTAAAAATAAATAAGTCTTTTTTGAACAATTTTTATAATGTATTTCTAAATTATTCATTTTTTCTCTATTATATTCATTAAAATAATAAATATCTACATCATCAATATATTTAATTTCAAAATAAAAATCTCTTTTATCTTGATTGTATATTTCAAAATCTAATCTTTTATCTGGAAGAGATGAAATTAAATGTTTATTTATCACATATAATTTACTCTTTTTATTATAAAAAATAGTAGAATTCGTTGAAATATGAATAATATTTTCTATTAAGGAAAATAAAATAATATATTGTGAATTTGTATTAAATGATGATTCATCAATATAAAATGCTTTTAAAATAGTATATTTAAAAGTTTTTGATAAATTTGATGTTATTTTTTGTGGATGACTATATTTCCAAATTTTAAAATTTTCATATCTATGAATGTAAGAATTTTCAAGTGCAATAACAAGTGAATTATACTTTCGATTTGTTTTATTTACAAAACCATATGGTTCATCATAAATATCAGTTTTAATTTGAACAATTTTATTAGAATCTTCTTTAGAAGGAAGATTGTTTTCAATTTCAATTAAAGAAGTAGTTTCATAAAATTTTCCATAGAAATTTAATCCATTATTATAATAATATTTATTAAACTTAAAATAAATATTTTCATTTTCATCATATGCATCAACTTCTAAATGAATATAATAAATCATCATATCTATAATAATTGGTATTTCTAAATAATTATCATATTTATCAAGAGGTTCTACATAATTATAATCAGAAAAATATATAGATAATTTAAAATCTTCTTTATTATAAGGAACATTTAAATAAAATATAATTTCATAATTAATATTAGGTTTAAGTTGAAATATTTTATGAAAATTTAATTCCATTATTTTTTCTAAATAATATATTCTGTTTCCTTCTATTCCTTCATTTATTGTTAATTTAGATTCATAATTACTAATTTTATTTTTATATGCCATAAAATGTAGATATTTTTTACTTGAAAATAAAGGAGTTAAAAAATTAAAATATTTTGTAGTTGCAAATATCAAAAATTCTTTACAAAATATTTTATCATTAAAAAACTGAAATTTTGATGCAGAATTAAATATCATGATAGAATCTCTATAATTGTAATTTGGAGTAGAAATGATTATATAATAATATCTATTTTGAAATTTTGAAAAACTAACTAGTCTAGAGTTTGAATTAACCCTTGAATCAGCTATATAATTCATAAATTCACCTTTAGTTTCTTTTTCTTGAATTTTTGAAAATTCATCATATATATAAACTTTAATATTTGAATAAGAATTTTTTTGAAAGAAAATATCAATTGAACCTTCATTTTGTTGATATGGTTGGTTATTAAATTTATAAATAATAAATGGATTTTGAACTGTTAAAAAAAAAGTTACATTTTCATATTGGGAAACTTCTTTATAATTATAACATAGAGTTATTGTAAAAAATGAAATATAAAGTAATATAGAATTTTTTAACATTTTTATATGATTTTTTTTAAATTTTATTTCCTTTATAAATAAATGAATAATAATTATAAAATGCATATATTTATTGATATTAATAAAGTATTAATAAATTTTAAATATGACAAAATAAATAAATTAACAATAAATAATTTTATATATTTATAATAGACAATATCAATGAAAAAATATTTTATTTATTTTTATAATTATTTAAAGAATATTTGTAAAAAGTTTAATTACAATTTTTAATTCAACATATAA
>Ga0310695_10014972_pt1 | contig 10404 bp, 9 predicted proteins | sample RumenRJG_04DNA_FD_203882 | JGI IMG/M metagenome (GOLD analysis project Ga0310695, IMG submission 203882) | Bovine rumen microbial communities from Lethbridge, Alberta, Canada - RJG_04 (v2) (version 2) | ecosystem: Host-associated > Mammals > Digestive system > Stomach > Rumen | place: Canada... | reverse complement strand
ACCGGGCTTATCGAGTTGCGCAGCCGCATCGATAAACTCTGGGGGTATCTTTGACTTAGAGGCAAAGACCGAAGAACTCTACGTCCTTGAAAAGGATTCCGGCGACCCGAACCTGTGGAACGATCAGGAGAAGGCGCAGGCGATGATGAAAAAGATTGGGAACCTCAAGGGTCTTATTGATTCCTGGAAAGAAGTTTCCCAGACGTGCGACGACCTTGCCGAGCTTTACGAAATGAGCAAGGACGAGGAATCTGCCGACCTCACGGCGACGCTCGAATCCGACATTGCAGACCTCAAGTCCAGAGTCGAAGCGATGGAATTCAAGAAGATGCTGAACGGTCCGGACGATGCTTGTGCATGCCTCATGTCCATCCATCCGGGTGCAGGTGGCACGGAGTCCCAGGATTGGGCGCTTATGCTTTTCCGCATGTACACGCACTTCTTTGAACGCGAAAAGATGGACTTCAAGGTCGTGGACTTCCAGGAAGCGGAAGATGCGGGCCTCAAGAGTGCAACGATTGAAGTCACTTGCGAAAATGCTTACGGCTTGCTCCGTTCGGAAATTGGTGTCCACCGCCTGGTGCGCATTAGCCCGTTTGATGCCAATGCTCGCCGCCATACGAGCTTTACTGCCGTTTATCTGTACCCCGAACACGAAGACGTGGAGTTTGATCTTGACATGTCCGAAGTCCGCGTGGACACGTACCGCAGTAGCGGTGCCGGTGGCCAGTACATCAACAAGACGGATTCCGCAGTGCGTATGACCCACTTGCCGACAGGCATCATGGCGAGCTGCCAGACGGAACGCAGCCAGATCCAGAACCGCGAAACCTGCTACAAGATGCTCAAGACCATGGTTGCAGAACACTACCGCTTGGAAGAAGAAGCGAAGCGCGATGCCCGCATGGCCGAGAAGAAGAAGGTCGAATGGGGTAGCCAAATCCGAAGCTATGTGCTGCAGCCGTACCAGCTTGTGAAGGACCTCCGCACAGGCGTTGAAACGTCTGACACGGCTGGCGTTCTCGATGGAAAGATTAAGCCGTTCATCGACGCTTACTTGCTAAGCACAAGCGAAGCGAACAAATAGACGAAAGAACGCTCGCAAGGCTCGCTATAGACGAAAGACGAGAGAATGTCCAATGTTTTTTGACATAATCGAAGTTAGCGTTTGGGACTTGAGCGAAGAGAAGACAACTCAGAAGGCGAGTGTTGCAAAAAAGAGCGTACTCTTTTTTATAACCGAGCCAAAGAGTTGGGGCTTTAGCCCCATCCAGTTAAATTAATAAAAGTGGCGGGTTTTGCCCGCCATTTTTCTTTTATTTTAAGTTGTACTTTTCCTTGACAGCGATGCGCTCTTCTTCGGAAAGGCTCTTGATATAGCTTTTCCAGCCTGGGCAAAAGTTTATATGGAATCGCCAAATGCGTCCAATCAGCGACTTGGGGTTTTTGTCGTATTGTGCGCGGAGTTTGCAATTTGCACAAGCCATTTTTTGACACCTTTTGTTGATTGTGATTTTTCTTAATATACAATAAAAATGCTCCCGGTGGAAGCCAGGAGCATCTTATTTTTTAATGCTGTTTTGAAGTAAAAATTACTTCATTGCACCGCGTTCGAGCTTGATCGTGAAGTTCGTGATGTCGCAAACTTCGCTCGGACCCCAGTACTGGATCGGACCCGGGTAGGTGTAGGATTCAGTCTTAGCCCATTCGTCGCGGCGAGCGGCGAAGTACTTGAACGGAGCGCTCATCGGGCCTTCGAGTTCAACGAGAGCCTTGCGGATAACCGGCTTGTCGGCACCGTGACGGCGTTCGATGTTCATCATCATGGTGATCGGAAGGCCGCCAGCGACCCAGTTTTCGATACCCTTGGTGACGTTGCGGACAGAGCTCATGTAGCCGTTCATGCCATTGAGGGCGAGAACAGAGGCTGCAAAGCCGAGGCTGTAGCAGTAGTCAGCATCGAAGTTGGACGGAGCTGCGCAACGGCCTTCGTAACCGAAGAAGTGGTTGAGAGCAGAGAACTTGCCCTTGAAGTCACCACGGTTCTTGAGTTCCTTCTTGACCATTTCGATGATGAGCTTTTCAGTTTCGATGAGGGAAACCTGAACGTTGCCATGGCTGTCGCGTTCGAGCATGAGCTGGGCCTGGATGCCGGCCGGGAGGCTCTTGAGGACTTCAGCGGATTCAGCGCTGACCCATGCGCAAAGCTTTTCGACCTTGGCAGCCGTGTCGAGACCTTCGACTTCGGCTTCGTGGTGGGCGAGGGCTTCAGAAAGTTCAGAGATAAGGACGCCAACGTCCGGGATGAATTCGAGGAGGCCTTCCGGAATGAGGGCGACACCGAAGTTCTTGCCCTGAGCTGCACGAGCGTAAACAACGTCAGCAACCTGCTTGATCACGTCCTTGAGCTTCATCTGCTTTGCCTTGACTTCTTCAGAGATAAGGCAGATGTTCGGGTGGGTCTGGAGAGCGGCTTCGAGAGCGATATGGGAAGCAGAGCGGCCCATGAGCTTGATGAAGTGCCAGTACTTCTGAGCGGAGTTAGCATCGCGCATGATGTTGCCGATGAGTTCAGAGTAGGTCTTCACAGCGGTGTCGAAACCGAAAGAGGTTTCGATGTATTCGTTCTTCAAGTCACCGTCGATGGTCTTCGGGCAACCGCAAACGCAGGTCTTAACACCCTTGGACTGGAAGTATTCACCGAGAACAGCAGCGTTCGTGTTGGAGTCGTCACCACCGATGATAACGATAGCGTCGAGGTCGAGCTTGTTAGCAACAGCGATGCACTTGTTGAACTGTTCTTCAGTTTCGAGCTTGGTACGGCCAGACTGGATCATGTCGAAGCCACCGGCGTTGCGGTAGGCGTCCATCTTGGCGTCGTCAATTTCAATGTACTTGCCGTTTTCGAGACCGCTCGGACCGCCGAGGAAACCGAAAAGGACGGAATCCTTGGAAACGGACTTGATGCCGTCGTAGATACCAGCGATAACGTTATGTCCACCCGGAGCCTGGCCACCAGAGAGAACCACGCCCATGCGGAGAGCCTTGCCAGCCTTGGCTTCGGCAGCTTCGAACTGAACAACCGGAAGACCGTAGGTGTTCGGGAAGAGTTCCTTGATCTTTGCCTGGTCGCTAACGGATTCCGTAGCAGCACCCTTGTTAATCTTCACGCTCAGGGCACCATTCTTGAGGGAGACCGGGAGCTTCGGCTGATAGGCCTGACGGGCCTTGGTCAGTACAGAGAGATTTTCGGACATTGTTTATTCCTTTTTAATTTGCCCCGCATTCGCGGGTTTTGGTTAAAATCCGGCGTAAATATAGTAATTATTCTTTTCAAGAACCAAAAAGTACGTCATGCGGGCGGGGCCCCAGCTCGGAAAAACTTAAACCCATCCTGGCGCAAGCGCCAACCTTACGGCTCGACCATGACCATACAAGTAAGGTCGCGGCACTCGCCTTTTAATTTATTTACGAAATGTGATAAAAATCAAATTTTTGTATGATTTTTTTAACTTTTTATTCCAAATTAGAGTAAATTTTACTATATATGCGGCGCGTAAGAAAAAAGTAATGAATGTCATCCGGCAAACATTGCTTGATTCTCAAAAAAGAAGGTGGATGTATGAATGTTTTGATCTGGGGATCCGATACGATTCTGGGTCATGGGCTCCTGTCCATGCTCAAGGACATTAAGGATGGTGTGTTCAACGCTATCGGTAATATCGAAATTGGGGAAATCTTTGCCTGTGACGCAGACTCCGACAAGGATGTTATCGATGAAGCATGTGCCAACGCCGACTTCGTGTTCAATTTGTCCTATGGATTTAAATCCGACAAGCTCATCGAAGGCTTGAACATTCATAACAATACTTGCCCGGTACTTTTGGGGCATTCCGTTGGCGACAAGAGCCTTTTCCGCGAATATGCCCAAAGCAACAACGTGCCGATTCTCGAATGGGCTCCAAATTACGACATGGAACTCCTCAGTGTCGAAGCTCAAGTTTACGACATGCTTGGCGCATTGCAGTGCGCATAAAATTATTCCAACATTAATTCATTCGGAATGGCTCCCTCCATGCAGAGGAGCCTTCTTTTTAATCCGACGCCAAGCGCATAACCGCTCAGTCGACCGCGACTGTCAATCACGCGGTGGCAGGGGATGACGACCTGAATCGGATTGTTGTGCAGAACATTCCCAACAGCGCGGACTGCCTGCGGATGTCCGACAGCTTCGGCAACTTGTTTGTACGTACAAGTTTTACCATATGGAATTTGGCGTGTGACTTCGAGAACTTTTTTCTGAAAGTCGGTGCCGTAGATTTTTATGGGTATAGAAAACTCGCAGATCTTGCCTGCGAGGTACAAATTAAGTTCGTTCACCGCCTTGCGGTAGGCGCTGCGAACGCGGCTATTTAATTGCGTTTCCATGTCGGGGCTTGCATAGGCACAAGCCTGCACGTTGCTCGGAGTCGCTTTTACTTCATCTGAAGTTTCCCGAAATTTTAGACCACAAAGCTTTGATCCTTCGAAGATAAAGGTCCATTCGCCCCAGACATTCCGGTGGCTTATCTTTGTGAATTTCGGGTCATTAAACTTCATACCATGCGGTACTTCTCCTAGCGCAATGGATATTCCTTGAATTCCTTGACGCCGAATTCTTCCTTGAGGTAATCCCAGCGCACGAGGCGGTTCTTCCAGTAGTACTTGCGGTACAGGCGGCGAGCCACGCGGCTTGTAATTTCGTACGGAATTGTGTGGTGTTCTTCAGCAACGCTTTCCATCGAAATGCGGAAGTCGAGTTCACCGTTCACGACGTCAACAGTTTCGCCAACTTGCACATCCGGGATATGGCTTACGTCGACCATCGTCGCATCCATGCAGACGCGTCCGAGAATCGGGCAGAGCTGTCCACGGATAAAGACAAAGCCCTTGTTGTATTCGCCGCGGAGGTAACCGTCGCCGTAACCGATTGCGATGGTTGCGATGCGCGTGAGCTGCTGGGCTGCCCAGTAACCGCCGTAGCTAACAGTTTCGCCAGGCTTCACGTCGTGCACGTGGCGGATGGTGGACTTGATTTTCATGACCGGCTTGATCGGCAATGTGGTCGGGACTGCACCCATGCAATTGTAGCCGTAAAGCGTGAGACCAGGGCGCACCATGTCGAAATGGCTTTCAGGGTGCGTGAGCGTGCCTGCGGAACTGGAGCAGTGGCAAATTTCAGGACGGAGTCCTTCTGCTTCGAGCACATCGACGAGTCGCGTAAAGCGCTGGATCTGAGTTTCCGTTTTCGGGTTGCCCGGCATGTCGGCAGTAGCGAGATGCGTGAACATGCCTTCGAACTTGAGATGCTTGAGGCTGAGGGCTGCACGAATGTTGTTGAAGTCTTCGGCATCAAAACCGTAGCGGTTCATGCCTGTGTCAATGGCGAGGTGAGCCTTGCATTCGGTGCCTGTTTCACCAAGGAACTGGTCGAAAGCCATTGCAGTGCGGATGTCGGTAATGGCAGCCGTGAGCTGGTATTCGACAAAGTATGCAAAGTCAGAAGGTGTGCAAGGACCAAGCACGAGAATCGGCAAGTCCATGCCGTACTGGCGAAGCAGCATGCCTTCGCTGATGTGGGCGACACCGAGGTAATCGGCACCACCGAACTTAGCAGCGAAAGAGCAGGCGAGGCTTCCGTGACCGTAAGAGTCGGCCTTGACAGGGAGCAAAATCTTTGTGGAAGCCGGAATCTGGCTTCTGATAAATTGAATGTTGTTGCAGAGGGCGTCTAGGTTGATTTCAATCCAGTTCGGGCGAGCAATCTTATTTAAATCGGGAGGAGTAGCTAAAAGTTTCATGATAATGGAAATATAGGTAAGCCATTTTAAAAATGGGCTCGCGATCGGTAAAAAAACGCAAATATAGAGGGTGTTTTGTGAATTCTATTCTAATATGGAATAAATTATACTGGTCTAAGTTTTGTAAAAATCTAAAGCTTAGAAAAAATCGATAATCGCGAGCAAGCCCAATAACTACGCGCCAAGCCTTATTTTATCTGAGTTTACAAACTTTCGTATGAAATTTTCTTTACTGTTTTGGAGTGGTTTTTGCGATTTTTTTATTGGTACTTTATGGGTGTGGTAAGGATGTGGGTTGTTTAAGTAAATACCTTACTTTGTAATTAAACTTTTTCTGACATTATATGTAATCGCGTGAAACTTCGCAATAAAGGCTTGTTCGGGTAGCCTTATTCCGAAGTGTTGCCATTCGGCAAATTGATACTCCGCTCACGGGGTAGTTGGTTTGCTGATACCCAAAAAACAAAAACATCCAAATTCCTGCAAAGGGAGGATAAAATCATGAAAACAACAAAGCAAAAACAAGATGCTTTCATCGCATCCTTGATGCCAGATTCCGACAAGAAGATGGTGCGCATTTCTGGTGCATCGCTTATTGTTGCGTTGATGCTTGGCTTCTGGGCATCTACGTATGAAGCGTTGATTGGTGAGGTCATGTTTGAACCAGCACCTGAAAGTCCAACAATCACAACAACAATGAAAATTGACGAACCTTTAAAGGAGGAACCGAAAGTCAAAAAAGATGTAAAGAAAAATGATGAAAAAATCAATCGTAAACATAAAGGAGGTGCAGCAAAGCCTAAAGGTGAAGGTAACCCGAGGGCTCCTGTCAACCGCGGTGTCCTTAAGGAACTTGCCATACGAACAAGTAAAGCAGGCTTGTCTCCTTACGATTTGATGGGTACGAAGTTTGCTAAAGATATCCATGAAGTTCTCACTCATGTCAATGGCGTAATGAAATCTGGAAAGACAAAAATTGGTGAGCGTCGCGGCAAAAGGGGCGGTAAATTCAATCCTGGAAGCATTGCGGGAGGTTCTGGTGGAATTGGCGACATGCTTGACGGCTTGCTCGGCGGTTCTGTAGGAGCCATCTCGACACAGGCTATGGGTACTATGAAGGAACCGAAGATGAATGAAATCGATATGGGATCTCCGAGTGCATCCCGTTCGGCTTCTGAAATCATGAAGGTCGTTAAGCAGCGTACACCGGGACTTCGCCACATTTACAACAAATACTTGAAGAAGAAACCTGGATTCCAAGGCAAGGTGACAATGAAGTTCACTATTGCGCCGGGAGGCGAAATCATCAGCATCGCTGTGGTGGGTTCTACGACGGGATATGCCGAATTCGATAGCGAAGTCAAGAAGTCTGTGAGTGGATGGAAATTCAGCAAGATCAAATCTGGAAATACGACAGTGACGATTCCGTTTACCTTTACGGAGTAATGGAATGGAAATTGGAGTAGAATAAAGACAAATAGATTTTTAAATTTAAGTCGGCGATTTTTGTCGCCGACTTTCGGTGATTTTAATTTATGGGGTAAAAAATGAAAGATCCTCGCATTACGCAACTTGCAGAAAATTTGATAAACAACGCCATTGCACTCAAAGCGGGCGAAAACATTTTAATCGAAACGACCGATACGCCGGACGAGCTTTCGACTGAGCTCATCAAGGCTGTTGCCAAAGTTGGCGGTAACGCATTTGTCCACAATTACAATAGCCGTGTGCGCCGTGAAGTTATCCGTAGCGCCTCCGAAGAACAGATGAAGCTCTCTGCGGACCTTGCGATGAACGAGATGAAGCAGATGCAGGCTTACCTTTCTATCCGCGCAATGAACAACGCGATGGAAAACTGCGACATCGATGACAAGAAGATGCTTGCCTACAGGACCATCACACAGGATGTGCTCAACTACCGCGTGAACAACATGCGCTGGTGCGTGCTCCGCTGGCCGAACCCGTCCATGGCACAGGGCGCAAAGATGAGCACGGAAGCATTCGAAGACTTCTACTTCAAGGCATGCCTTGCCGATTACCCGAAGATGCAGCGCGCCGCCCAGGCTTTGGTCGACCTTATGAACAAGACGGACAAGGTGCGTCTCGTGGCGCAGGACACGGACATCACATTCAGTATCAAGGACATTCCGGCGGTGCCGTGCTGCGGCAACATGAACATTCCCGATGGTGAAGTCTATACGGCGCCGGTGCAGGGGAGTATCGAAGGCGTCATCCATTACAACACGCCGACACTTTACGAAGGCAAGCAGTTTAGCAATATCCGTCTCGTCTTCAAGCAAGGCAAAATTGTCGAAGCGACTTGCGAAACGGGCGACAACAAGAGCCTGAACGCCATCTTTGATACGGACGAAGGCGCTCGCTACGTGGGCGAATTCGCGATTGGTTTCAACCCGTTTGTGCTCTCTCCGATGTGCGACATTCTGTTCGACGAAAAGATTGCTGGTTCCATCCACTTTACGCCGGGCATGTGCTACGAAGATGCCCCGAACGGGAACAAGTCAGCCATCCACTGGGACTTGGTCTTGATCATGCGCCCGGAATACGGTGGTGGCGAAATTTGGTTCGACGACAAGCTCATCCGCAAGGATGGTCTTTTTGTGGTCGATGAGCTCAAGTGCTTGAATCCGGAGAACCTTATTTAATTATATTTTTCTCACACAATTCAAAAAATCTTATTACAAGGAAAGACTATGAATTTGAAAACGATGTTTGGCATTGGCCTCGTTAGCTTCGGTGTCGCTTTTGCACAGGAAGCTTCTGAATCCGCTACGACCGCTCCGTCCTATAGCGAACAGCAGCTCCAGCAGCAGGAAGAACAGGCTGCTTCTTCTGAAAGCCTCACAGCTCCGGTTCCTTTCGTTGCTCCGGAAATTCCGAAGGAATCCAGAAGAACTCCGTTCAATGCTATCTTGCACGGCAAGTCCTACAACAGAAACCGCAACATGGCCGCAGCTAACAATACGGACCTCTTGCTCGATTTCCCGAACTTGTTTGCAAACCGCAAGTTCTTCTACATTGAACCGACCAACAAGCTTGGCATTGTTTCTCTCGGTTCTTTCTTCACCGCATTTGACATTAGCAAGGCTCCGTATGATGACAACCAGCTCGGTCGTCTCACTCTCGGTTACGCCGCTCCGGGCTTTGGCTTCTATGTCAGAGCAGGTCTTGGTCGTGACCGCGTCAGCAACGACGGTACTGTAACACAGAACGTTGAAGGTGATGAAGTTGCACCTGGCGTTAAATCGAAGACCTTTGGTGGTGATGACTGGGCAGCAGCTATCGCCAAGAGCTTCTTGGGCATGAACATTGCTGCAAATGTGGACTGGCTCACTACGAAGACTCAGACCCACACTGATCCGGATCTTGGTGCAGAAACCGAAGACCGCTTTGACAGCCTCACGGTCGGCCTCAGCTTGACCAACGCTCCGACTGCCAAGAACTTTACCTGGACTCTCGGTGCACGATTCGTCAGCTTCAATAATGAAACGGAAATCGATGGCGATGTAAAGCAACCGGGCACTCCGATTCCTTCTTACTGGGATCTCGCTCCGTACATCCGTGGTGGTCTCTCCGTTCTTGAAAACGAAAATGCTCGCATTCTTCTCGGTGCCGCAGCAATCTTCTCTTACAGAAACTTTGATGATCCGGTTGACATGTACGCCCTTACCGCCGTTCTCCAGCCGAGCATGATGGGTGAAGTTTTCGTTGGCGAAAGCAAGAACTTAATGTTCTACGGTGAAGTCGGTTATGACTGGGTTGCATTCCGTTATGTGAAGAATAAGAATGCCGATTATTCCAAGATGATGGACAAGATGGATGCCGTCAATGCTTCTATCGGTTTCCGTTACCAGTACAAGGACTTCCTCGCTGTTGAACTTGGCCTCGAAGAAAAACTCTTTAGCAATCCAGGCAGCGTCTTCCAAGATACACAAACTCTTGTGGATTTCAGCGCCATGGTTCGCTTCTAATAGCTGAAAAAATTTGAATAAAAATACGCCTCCCGAATGGGAGGCGTTATTGTATAATGGCGATCCCGGCACTGGGGCCGGGATGACATGCAAAAAAAGAGCCTAGCAAAAGCTAGACTCTTTTTTAAAAGCGTTCCCCAGCCTTTGGCTGGAGTGCAATCGCGATTAGAGGCGTTCTGCAATCTGTACAGCGTTGAGAGCAGCACCCTTGCGGATCTGGTCGCCAACAATCCAGATGTTCATGCCGTTGTCACAGGCGAGGTCCTTGCGGATACGGCCAACATAGACGTCATCCGTGCCCATGAGGTTGAGCGGCATCGGATAAACGTTGTTTGCCGGATCGTCGCAGAGCTGGAGGCCTTCGCCGTTCTTGATAGCGTTGCGGACTTCTTCAACAGAGAGTGCGCGTTCCGTTTCGAAGCTGATAGCTTCGGAATGGCAGCGGAGAGCAGAAACGCGGACGCAGGTAGCAGCGCAGCGGACGTCGCTGTGCATGATCTTCTGCGTTTCGTTGAACATCTTCATTTCTTCCTTCGTGTAGCCGTTGTCGGTGAACACGTCGATGTGCGGAATGA